>ERZ1034976.2764-NODE-2764-length-11618-cov-5.254346_pt1 | contig 11618 bp, 8 predicted proteins | sample MGYA00520623_ERZ1034976 | MGnify/ENA primary metagenome ERZ1034976 (study PRJEB33766, sample SAMN09781774) | gut metagenome | biome: gut microbiome | host: Homo sapiens | place: Madagascar | study: EMG produced TPA metagenomics assembly of the PRJNA485056 data...
AAGTAATTTTTTTGAAAAATAAGGGAAAATTTGAAATATGGACGAAATTTCAACCATCCTTTATTTTTGTTTGGGTACAAAAATATTCAGTGCTTTCTGACAGTTCGAGATTTCATTGACTCGCTGATTTCCGCCATACTCCCCGTCAATCGTCCACGCAACTTCTTCTTCGTCCAAGTTGGTGATGGTAACGTGCGATGCTCGAAAATAATCAAAATACTGCCGTTCTGCTCCCAACTGAAAATTTGCCAGCGATAAAATCAACTGGTGAAACTGTACCAAATCAGTTGGTTTCCGAATCAAAGTCACCTCAAACAATCCATCGTCCCATTCCACATCGGACAGGGACAATAACTTTGCAACAGAGGTTGCATTTGTCACCATACCATAGAGGTAATTATTTTCCAGCGTCTTTCCGTCATATTCAATTCGCATTTTTCTTGCTTTAATGGTCGGCAAATGGGCAATGCCGTTCAACAGATAGGCAGCATGTCCCAGTACATTTTTATAATTCTGCGGTGTCTGGTAAGAAATTTCTGTCAATGCTCCAAAGGCTGCTACATAGGTAAAATAATGTTCGTTGAATTTTCCAATGTCGCAGCAAAGCGTATTGCCGTCTAAAATACACTGTACCGCTTTTTCCGGTGTGGTTGGAATCTGTAAGCCTCTCGCAAAATCATTCGTAGAACCTGCTGGAATATAGCCCACCGGCAGCGGATTTTCACTGTTCATGCAGCCCTGAATGGTTTCATTCAATGTTCCATCTCCGCCAGCACAGACCAGCAAATCAAATCCATGTTCACAGGCATACTTTGCGGAAATGATGCCATCCCCCTGCCGTTGGGTGGGATGTACCGTCACTTCATAACCAGCAGCTGTGAATTGGTCTAATAGTTTCGGAATCTGGTTGTTCAATGCGGCTTTTCCAGAATGTAAATTAAAAATAAAATAAACCTGTTTCAAAATACGTCCACCTCTGTCTGTTTCTTTCTTCTATTATACCACATTTTTTCTAAAATGCAACTCAGAGATTTCCACATTATGGATAACTTATACTTCTGCGGTCGGTTCGTTTTGCAGTGGAAAATAATACAAGACAATATCGGAATACGTTCCGTCTTTCTTCTGAAAGCCCTCTGCAACCGTTCCAATTGTAATAAATCCAAGCTTTTCATACAGCTTTCTTGCTGCATCATTTTCCTTTACAACAGCATTGAACTGCAAGATACGGAATCCCAGTTGACGAACCTGATGCAGACAATGCCGTACCAGCTGTTCCCCGATTTTCTGTCCTCTGCAAGTTGTCTTTACCGCATAGCTGGCATTGCAGATATGTCCGCACCGTCCAACATTGTTCGGATGCAGGATATACATGCCCACAATCTCTGTGGTTTCTGTATCATAAGCTGCTGCAGTGCATGATTGCTTTGCAAAAAAAGCCGCTCCGATTTGATTGGTGAGCGGTGCTTTCTGCGGAAATGCAACGCCCTGTTCCACAACTTCGTTCCAAATTTCTACCAAAGCCGGAACATCTTCCGGCTGATAAGCTCTGATGGCAATCGCCATGATGATTTCCTCCTTGTGTCTGTCATTGTATTTAATTCCACAGAATTTCTCCGCCAAGCTGAGCCTGCTCAACCACAGTTGATGCAATGTTTTTTTATTTAATTCTGTTCCGCCGCTGCCATTCGCTGATAAATCTCGAGCACTTGCTGTTTCTTTTCCATCAGCTGGTCAAACTGCCGGATATATTCATACGGGAATTTATAGTTATGAATCCGAGTAATTCGTCCGCAGTCCGGCTCTACAATCTTCGTAGATGCTGCACAGCCTGCCCCGAAAATCGACTGTGACTCGTCCATAATCAGCATGTTATAATAGGATTCTTTCCCGGCTCGTGCATAGCCAACATTCTCTTGATTGTCAATGGTGTTCTTCTGCCGATACATATAATAGGGCTGGTAGCCGTGTTCCGGCAGCAGGGCAATGCTATCCCGTACCATCTCCCGCACTGGATTTCCAATCTGTGCCTGACGATCGGAAAAGAGCGTTGCTGCCCGTTTCAAGGTCAATGTATGCACCGTGATACTATCCGGATTCAATGCCAGTACTTTTTCCAGCGTTCGATGAAAGCCCTCCGGTGTATCGTGCGGCAGCCCTGCAATCAAGTCCATGTTAATGTTGGTAAACCCGACTTCCCGTGCCAACTGAAATGCCTCTGCAATTTGTGCAGAAGTGTGTTTTCTGCCGATTTGCTGCAAAACAGCATCTTCCATCGTCTGCGGATTCACAGAAATCCGGTCAACGCCATAGTGTTTCAAGACTTCCAGTTTCTCCCGTGTAATGGTGTCTGGTCTGCCTGCCTCTACGCAGAACTCTCGTACCTTGGAAAGGTCAAAGACTCGCACGACTGTTTGCAGAAGCTGTTCCAATGCTTCCGCCGAAATGGAAGTTGGCGTACCACCGCCAAAATAAATGGTATCCACGGTGACTTGCAATTTCTGAATCATATCCCCCCAGATTTCCAATTCCCGACAGAGCAGGCGGATATATTCCGGCATCAGGTGCTTTGCCTGTGCAATGGAATGGGATACAAACGAACAATAACTGCATCGAGTTGGACAAAACGGAATCGAAATATAAAAGCCGACCGACCGTTTCGGGGTCTGCCGGAGCAAGGGCAGCTGCACTTCTGCTGTTTTCCGCAGCAAAGATAGCTTCTCCGGCGATACCAGATAGACCGTTCTCAGCTGTTCCATAACTGCATCCAAGGATTCGCCGCTTTCTTCCATCATGGAAAATGCCTTTCGGACAGGACGAATCCCCGTCAACAAGCCCCACGGCACTTCAATTCCTGTCATCTCCTGCAACAGCGTGAACAGCATCCGGCTGAACTGATATTCACAGGTTTGTTTGTTTTCTTCCGGTGTGCACTTCGGCAGCTTTGCTGCACAGCGGCGGTATTTTCCCTGATACCGCAGCACGCAGAAAAACCATGTGTACTGTTTCCCCTGTTTCAGCTGTAAAAATGCACCCTGCTCCGCAGAACGGAGCAGGGAGGCAGTTTCATAGGAAAAAACAAACTTGGTCGCCGGAAGAAAAATTTTCAGCATACATTCAATTTCATATTTCAGCGAATGCCCATATAATTCCACCGGAAATGTGGGCAGATTGGTTTGTGTGGTTTCCTTCATTTCATCACCTTAAATTTGGATTGTGTTCCCGTTCAAAAGAAAGGGTTGAGGTTTCGTTGTGTCCCGGTAAAACGTCATACTCTCCCTCCAGCTGTTTCAGCCGCTGCAAGGAAGCATATAGTTCTGTGTCACTGCCGCCCGGGAAATCGGTTCTGCCCCGAGAGCAGCGGAACAGGGTATCTCCGGTAAAGAGCGTCCGGTCTAACTGATAGCAGACACCGCCCTTGGTGTGCCCTGGTGTATGCAGGACATGAAAAACGCATTCATTCTGCACAATTGTATCTCCATCATGAATTGCATGATATTCGGAAATTGGTGTGGTTTCGGTTTCTCCGGTAATCCACTTTTCTAAATTCAAATTGCTGTCTGACAACATCGGTGCATCTGCTTCGTGAATATAAACTTCTGCCCCAGTTGCTGCCTGCAATTCGGCAACACCGCCGATGTGGTCATAGTGTCCATGCGTCAGCAGGATTTTTTTCAATGTCAAACCATTTTCCTGCAAAAACTGCAAAATCTTCGGCACACTACCGCCTGCATCAATTGCAACAGCGTTGTGTTGTTCAGTTGCAATGATATAACAATTCACCGCCAGCGGTGCAACCATAATACGGGTAATCTTCGCCATCGCTCTTATCCTTTCTTGGTACGTTCTACGGAAATCACACCCGGAATCCGTTTCAGCTTATTCATCAGCTGTTGCAGCTGGTCATTTCCGTTGAATTTTACGGTAATTTCACAGATTGCATTGCCATTCTTGAGGTTATATGATTGCGAATGCACAATCAGCATACGAGAATCTACCACAGTCTTCGTGACATCCAGCAATAACCCGATACGGTCAGGGGCTAAAACATCCAGACTCGCAACAACTGGGGCAGCCGCAGCCGTTTCCGTCCACTTTGCCTTGTTCCACCTGCCAATGCGTTCCGGATCGCCGGATTTCAAATCCCGCAGGTAATTCGGACAGTCTGCCCGATGAATGGCAAGCCCATATCCTCTTGTGGTGAAAGTCACAATTTCATCGCCCGGCACTGGATGGCAACAATTTGCACAGTGATTCGGCAGGTTGTCAATCTGGTCAACAATGACATAAGAATCATCTTCTTTTTTCTGGACGTAAACCGGCATATTTTCTGCGGATAACGGCTTTTCTTCTTCCTGCTTTTTATACAGCTTGTCATAGCGTTCTTTCAGTCTTGGAATCAAGTTGGAAACATTGATGCCGCAATATCCCACAGAGGCAAGAAAGTCGTCCAGCGTTTCGCATTTATAGCGAATCATTTCATCGTGCAGCAGTTCAGTCAGTTTCTCGTCATTCTCCATGCGAATGTGATTCCGCCGCAGTTCGTTTTCCAGTGTCTTTCTGCCGGTCTGAATGTTCTCTTCCCGACGTTCTTTTTTCAGCCACGAACGAATTTTAGAACGGGCTTCGGTTGTCTTTACGATGTTCAGCCAATCCCGATTCGGCCCTTTGTTCGGGTCTTTCGAGCATTCAATTTCACAAATCTGTCCAATCTGCAACGGCTGATCCAATGGCACAAGTTTTCCGTTGACCTTTGCCCCAATCATACGATTTCCGACTTCGGTATGAATCCGGTAAGCGAAATCAATCGGTGTAGAACCCTTTGGCAGGAAAATCGGCTTGCCCTTTGGTGTCAGGATTCCAACATCCTGCCGAGCATCATTTTTCAGATTGCGAACAAATTCTTCCATGTCATCCGAATTCTGCTGTTCTTCAATCAGCTTTCTTGCCCAGTTTGTCCACTGATCCATATTTCCGCTGGTTTCTCCCTGCTTATATTTCCAGTGGGCAACGATTCCGTATTCGGCTGCCTGATGCATATCATGCGTCCGAATCTGCACTTCACATGGCAACCCATAAGCATAGACCGTCATATGAATGGAACGGTAGCCGTTCGGCTTTGGCATGGCAATATAGTCTTTCGTGCGGTTCGGTAACGGCTGATAAAGCATCCCAACCACGCTCATGGCAACATAGCATTCTTCTACGGTATCCACGATAATTCGAGCCGCATATTTGTCATACACTTCTGAGATTTCATGCATATCTTCTTTGCGAATCGCAGCATATACTTTTCGATAGATGCTATACAGACTCTTTACCCGTCCCGTTACTTCCGGCGGATTTTTAATGACGGTACTTTTTTCCAATCCTTCCCGCAACTCCTGCTGAACCTTTTCAATAAAGTTTTTTGCATCTTCATCTTTCAGCTGTAATTCTTTTTCAATTTCATAGCAGCCGCAAGGGTCAAGAAACATAATCGCACGGTCGGAAAGCTCTTCTTTGATTTTCCAGATGCCCAACTGGTCTGCCATCGGTGCATAGACATAGAGGGTTTCCTTGGAAATTCGGCTTCGCTTTTCCGGCGGTAAAAAGTGCAGCGTCCGCATATTGTGCAGGCGGTCTGCCAGCTTGATGATAATGATTCGGATATCTTTCGACATTGCAAACAGCATTTTCCGAACGCTTTCCATCTGCTGTTCTTCCTTGTCCAGAACCATCTGCTTCATCTGAACCAGCTTTGTCACACCGTCTACCAGCTGGGCAATATTCTGTCCAAACAGCTTGCAGATGTCATCCAGTGTATGTCCGGTATCTTCTACGACATCGTGCAGCAATCCAGCACAGACACATTCTGTGTCCATTCCCAGAGATACCAGAATCCAAGCGACTGAAAGCGGATGTACAATATATGGTTCTCCGGAAGAACGCTTCTGGTCACCGTGTGCCTGAAACGCAAACTCATAAGCCGATACAATGATGGGCAAATCATAGTTGCGGTTCGTCCGTACGATGTACTTACTTAAATCCGAAATCGTAACGTTGTCCGGAATCCCCTGTAAAACACTTTGATCATTTATCATAAGAAACCCTCCCCGTTTTTTCCTGTATCTCTGCGAGAATCGCAGACTGTTCCAGCTGCACCGTTCCTGTAACCGGCAGCCGCTGAACTGTTTCCTTCCAAACATCCATTTGTATCAGCTTTAATTCTGCAAAAATATCCAGAATCAGCCGCAGTTTCCCATAGTTATACTGCGGTTGCAGCTGAATAAACAACGTATCCATTGCCAGTGGTGTTTCCGGCAAATGCCGATAGACCTGTACCAACTCTGCTCGTGTTGGGGTCATCGCTGCATAATAAGCATCCGGCAAAGGCTCTTTTCGGCAAACCGTTTCGTATGCCTCACGGGCTGCAAAATACTTTGCCTGTGAAATGCCACTTCTGCGGTAATCTTTTACAATCAGCGAGAGTTGCGGTCTGCCCTGAAACGTCTTGCACTCTGCCGTTACCAGAAAATCACACATACTTTGCAGCGGTAAGCCCACGGCATCCGGTGCAACCCGAAACAACAGCACATCCAAATACAGACTGCCATACCGCAGCTTTAACTTGCTGTGCAAGCCGCCGGAAAGCGGCTGAATCGCTTCTAATACGGCGTGACAAATCGCAAAAACTGGAGCTGGATTCCCCTCGCCATATGGTTCTAAAACCGAAAGACTTGCAATATTTTCTATGGTAAGCTCCTGCGGCAACAATAACCGGTCTGCCTGCAAGGTCATCTGCGGCATATGCGGAAACTGCTCTGCTGCATACTGCTGTACGGCTGCGAAAAACGCCGGAATTTCTGCGGCAGAAAGCGAAAATCCACCTGCTCCTGGATGTCCGCCGTATTTCGTCAGGTGGCTGCGGCAAGCATCCAGACACGCAAACACGGAAAAATCACCGAATGACCGTGCCGAACCTCTCGCCTGCTCGCCCTCAATCGTAAGAACCATGACGGGCTTCCCGAACTGCTCTTCCAGTCGAGCCGCTACAATTCCAATCACGCCATGATGCCAGCCGTTTCCACTGAACAGCAATACTCGCTGCTGTACCAGTTCCGGATGCACTTGAATCTGTTCTTGAATCTCCTGCAAAATAGCGGCTTCGGCTTCCTTTCGCTGTCGATTGCACTGCTCCAGCTGCTTCGCAAGCGGCATGGCTTCTTCCATCGTTTCCGCCAGCAGCAACGATACTGCCAGCTTCGGCGAACCAAACCGCCCAGCTGCATTGATGCGTGGGGCAAGCGTAAAGGCAAGATTGGTTGCCGTCAGCGTCTTTCCTTGCATTCCAGTCAGTTCCAGCAGTGCCAGCAAGCCTGGGCGTTCCGTATTGGCAAGCAACCGCAACCCCTGCTGTACCAGAAAGCGATTTTCTCCCGTCAGAGAAACCACATCGGCAACCGTTGCAATCGCTGCCAAATCTCCGAACTGCTCCAACGCAAAAGTCATATCGCCGCCGTCCATCGCTGCAACGAGTTTCAATGCCAGTCCTGCCCCACAGAATAGCGAGAACGGGGACGGGCAGTCCACACGATGCGGGTCTACTACGGCAACCGCTGCCGGCAGTGTACTGTAGGGCTGGTGGTGGTCAGTAATCACCAACCGCATCCCCTGTTCTGCAATCCAGTCCGCTTCCTCTAATGCTGCGATTCCGTTGTCCACTGTGACAATCAGCGAAACGCCCTGTGCTTTCAGTGTTTCCAGTGCGTTCAGATTCATACCATATCCTTCCGACCGCTCCGGAATATAATAAACCACATCTGCACCCAGCTCCATGAGATAAGAATAGAGAATGACGGTCGCCATCACGCCGTCACAGTCATAATCTCCATAGACACAAATTTTTTCGCCGCTGTCGATCGCTGCATTTAAACAATCGGCTGCCGCCTGCATATCCCGTATTAAAAACGGGTCAGAGAGTGCCGGACAGGAAAACTGCGATGCCGTTTCCTCAATCGTTCGATAGCCTCGTACCGTCAACAATTCTGCACAAAAAAGCGAAAGATCACTGTTCGCCTGTATGTTCTTTGCAGCCGCTTCATCCGGCTGCTGAATCTGCCACTTCTTCATCTCCACACTCCCTTATTTTTTTCTTATTATACAAGAAAACCCGAAAAAAAGCAATATGCTGTAAGGAAATTACATCAACTATCACAAATGCAGGTCTGTTTTTTTGTATGCTATGCCATCAATTTCCAGAAATTGTTTCACTGCTGCAAACGATTGCAATGACTCTGCGGACAACGGTCTGTCGCACAACATTTTCCAAGAATTTGCTGTTTTTCCGCTGGGAAAAACGCTTGACAAACCACTTCTTTTTTGTTATGATGGTGATGTACACGCATGATTTCATGGAACATTTCAATAGATAGGAGGTTTCGCTATGCACACACAACAGGATTCAGATGCTGCTTTACAGAACAATTTAACCATTTCCGAAAAATCTGTGATTCCCTATACGCATAGCAGCGGATATGCCATCGCATCTTTGATTCTGGGCATTATTTCCTCTGCTCTTGCCTGCGTTCCGATTCTCTCCACGATTTGCAGTATTCTTGGAATTGTTTTTGTCATCAAAGTCCGAAAACGAGAGAAAATCTTCCACAATGGTTTGGTCACTGCCGGACTGATTCTCTGTATCTGCGGTTTTGTATTATCCCTATTATTCTTGGCGTATTGGATTTGGTATCTGTTTGTGTTTCTCTGCACCATGGAAACAAAGCCCCACCATGAAGCTCCGCCGCCGATGCCAAAATATCAGGGACATCCAGCAAAATTTCTTTTGTCTTTTTATTTCCAAAGGTAATATCCGGCAGCTTGTAGAAAAACAAGCTGCTGTTTTTTCTGTCTTTCAATCAAAATCAAATGATAAAGAGTTCTTAAAAAAGAACTCTTTATGCATATGGTTGCATGTTCGTCCCATCACTATTTCGAAACAATTTTGTTTTAATTCGTTACCGACTGTCCATATTCGACATATTGACAAAAAAGCGACCCTGTGATAGAATAATTATAGAATATTTATACAAATAAACTGAAAAAGGAGAATTAAAAATGAAACAAAAAATAGCAGCGATTCCTACCATTCCGCTGCGAATTTTCGCTTGCATCTTATCGATTCTTTCGGGGATTCTGCTTTTGAATGGCAATTCATTTTCCGCATCTGCAGCAGAACTGGGAGATGTTGATGGAGATGGTTCGATTACCGTACAGGATGCGTGTTGGATTTTGGAAACCTATGCGAAAATCTCTGCTGGTATCTCAATCGACTTATCAAGCAGTCAGAAATCCATAGCAGACGTCGATGAAAACAACATGATTTCTATCCATGATGCCGTTATGATACTGGAATATTATGCAAAACAGGCAGCAGGCTTGCCCGTCAACTGGGATATTCTAAAAAAATCTGAGGCAGAACAGACCAGTTGGTTCCGCTCCCAAAGGGCTTTGGATCTGGTCAATGAACATCGAGTAGAAAACGGGCTTTCCGAACTCTCTTACAATGCAGACTTGTACCGAGCAGCTTCTACACGAGCAATAGAACTTGCAAAAAATTTCTCACATGCCCGACCAAACGGAACTTCTGCTTTTTCCATTTTGGATGATTTGGATGTTTTCTATATGTGTGCCGGCGAAAATATCGCTGCCGGATTTAACACCCCCAAATCAACGATTACTGCTTGGATGAATTCTCCAGGACATCGTGCAAACATTTTGGGAACTGGTTATACCAATGCAGCAGTTGGCGTTTATATTTCTGATGATGGCACTTGTTACTGGTGTTTGATGCTCATTGGCGATTGATGAAAATTGAATCCGTTCACCCCCTCTGTGATTCCTGCATAGTATATCGGTAGGAATACACCGAGGGGGATTTTTTTATGCCAACAATTAGCTTATGCATGATTGTACGAGATGAAGCAGCTGTTTTAGAACGCTGTTTGCAATCTGTTGCCCATCTGGTCGATGAAATCATCATTGTAGATACTGGCTCTGTTGATGAAACAAAGACGATTGCAGCCACTTTTACACCGCACCTCTATGATTTCCCGTGGCAAGATAATTTTTCTGCTGCCCGAAACTTTGCATTCTCTAAGGGCACGGGGGACTATTTATTCTGGATGGATGCAGATGATGTATTGCCTCCAGAAAGTCAACAGCGATTTTTAGAGCGAAAACCATACTTTCAGGCAGATATGATTATAATGCCCTATTATGCAGCGTTGAACGCACAAAATCAACCGCTCTTTACCTTTGAACGAGAACGCCTGATGCGGCGAATCGCAAACTATCAATGGGAAGGAGCAGTGCATGAAGTCATTCCAATGCGAGGGACCGTTCAGCGAGAAGACATCCCCATCTGGCACAAAAAACAAAAGCCTCGGGATGCAGACCGAAACTTGCAAATCTATCAAAAGCAAATTGCTGCTGGCATTCCGTTTTCTCCACGGGAACAATATTACTATGCACGAGAGTTAATGGAACACGCTGCCTATCAGGCTGCCATCTCGGCATTCTCTAAGTTTTTAGCGGATGGCGGCGGCTGGTCGGTAGACTGTGCAACCGCCTGCCTATGTCGAGCGGATTGTTACCAGCAACTTCAGCAGCCGGAAGCTGCCCTGCAAAGTGTATTCCAAAGTTTTCAGTATGCTACGCCACGGGCAGATGCTTGTTATCAAATCGGACAATATCTGTCTGCCCATCAACAATTAGAAGCAGCAGTCTTCTGGTTTCAACTGGCACTGGAATGCGGAAAACATCCGCAAGTAGGATTTTGCCAGCCGATTTATCTGGAAGAACTGCCGCTAACTGCTCTCTGCCAATGCCTGTTGGCGTTGGGAAAAACAGAGGAAGCTGAACCCTATCTCAAACAGAAAGAATTGCTAGAAAAACAAAAAGGGGGAACACTTTATGGCATGTTATGATTCTAAAAATCCGAATTGTGGCTGTTGCCCACCGCCGCCACCAATGCCAACGTGTTGTTTTCAAGGCCCACCGGGTGTAACGGGAGCGGTCGGAGCAACGGGTGCGACTGGTGCAACTGGGGCAACTGGGGCAACTGGTATGGCTGCCACTGTTCAAGTCGGCACAACTACCACAGCTGCACCGGGAACAAATGCAAGCGTCACCAATACCGGAACAGAAAGCAATGCTGTATTGAACTTTGTCATTCCTGCTGGAGCAACAGGGGCAGCTGGTGCGACTGGGGCGGACGGTACAGCTGCCACTGTTCAAGTCGGCACGACCACCACGGGTGCACCGGGGACGAATGCCAGCGTCACCAACACCGGAACGGAAAGCAATGCCGTGTTGAACTTTGTTATTCCTGCCGGAGCGACAGGGGCGACTGGCACGGCTTCCACTGTTCAAGTCGGCACGACCACCACGGGTGCACCGGGAACAAATGCCAGCGTCACCAACACTGGAACAGAAAGCAATGCTGTATTGAACTTCGTCATTCCTGCTGGGGCAACGGGAGCAAACGGAACTGATGGTGCAACTGGGGCGACTGGCACGGCTGCCACTGTTCAAGTCGGCACGACCACCACGGGTGCACCGGGAACAAATGCCAGCGT
>ERZ1034976.2768-NODE-2768-length-11605-cov-3.478095_pt1 | contig 11605 bp, 8 predicted proteins | sample MGYA00520623_ERZ1034976 | MGnify/ENA primary metagenome ERZ1034976 (study PRJEB33766, sample SAMN09781774) | gut metagenome | biome: gut microbiome | host: Homo sapiens | place: Madagascar | study: EMG produced TPA metagenomics assembly of the PRJNA485056 data...
CACCTTCACGCTTTGCGGTTTGGCGCAACTAAACCTCCGTTGCGCCAAGCCCAACGAGGTAGAAGCAAACACGCGCACTTGCCCAAAGGCATAGTCGCCACGCTGTGTGGGGCGCAAGGTATAGCTAATGTTTTTTCCCTGGCCAGCCTGCAGTGTTAGGGTGAAGACAATGTCGCGACGCTGAAACACCACCGGACTCTCGTCGATAACCTCCAGTAGAAGTCTGAAACCGAAATGGTTCTCGACACGAATATCCACGCGGTTTTCGTCGCCATTCGAGAAGCGCGCATCACAACTGCGCCATGCCTCTACACCCCGTTTCTGGTAGAGCAACGCCACCTCGACGGCCGTAGCCACTACAAGTAAGGCCACGCCCACCATACCCACCCCCATGAGCGGCGGCAGAGCATAGCCCACTGCCACAACGATGATGAGCAGCGACATAACGATATAAAAACGGCGCGTAAGAAACATACTATACCACTATTACCTTATTATTTAGGCACCTCCACCTTATCCATCAGCATCTGCGCCACCTTAAAGGGCGTAAAGCCTTGCATCTCGGCCTCAGCGGTGAGCATCAGTCGGTGCTGGTAAACGTAAGGCACCACAAACTTAATATCGTCGGGCGTTACAAAGTCGCGACCATTAATCATGGCATACGCCTTGGCCGTAGCCAGCACTGCCACCGAAGCACGTGGCGAGGCCCCCAGATACACCGCCTTGCTCTGTCGCGTTTGCTGAGCAATCTCGGCAATATATCGCAACAGCGACGCATCGGCCCTCACATTGCCCACCAGTGCCCGCATGTGCAACAGTTCGTCAATGCTCAGCACGGGCTGCACCTCATCAAGGTGGGCAAAGCGCATGCCCTGTTTCTTGCTATCTAAGATGGCCACCTCTTCATCCACCGAAGGATATCCCATCGTTATCTTCATCACAAAGCGGTCGAGTTGCGCTTCAGGCAGTTTATAGGTGCCTTCCTGTTCAACAGGGTTTTGGGTGGCAATGATGGTAAACACACCGCCCATAGCATGCGTCTTGCCATCAATGGTTACCTGGCGTTCCTCCATCACCTCAAATAGGGCCGCCTGCGTCTTTGCTGGCGCACGGTTTATCTCGTCTACCAACACAATGTCGGCAAACACAGGCCCTGGATGGAAGTCAAACTCCGACGATTTCATGTTAAACACCGTTGTACCCAACACGTCGCTGGGCATCAAGTCGGGCGTAAACTGCACGCGAGAGAAGCGCGCGTCTATCAGGCGTGCCAGCAGTCGGGCGGTAAGCGTCTTTGCCACGCCTGGCACACCCTCAATAAGCACATGTCCGCCCGCCACAATGCTGGTTAGCAGTAGGTCTACGGCCTCAGTTTGTCCGACGACTATTTGTGCGATGCTGTCGCGCAGTTGCTGTGTCTTCTCAGCAATGAGAGACAGGTCAGTACGTTGCTCTTCCATAAGCTCTTTTTATAATATCGTTATAATTTTTTTATTATTTCATTCATTTGGTCGATAAGGCGCTTCATCTCTTTATCGCTCATCTTCACCTCACCCTCGCCCACAAGACGTAGGTCAAGCAGCAGCGCCTTTATGCGTTCAGCGTCCTGCCCCGTACATGCCGCAATAGTAGCCACCGAAACAGCATCGGCCTTACGGTCGAAGATGTCAACATCAAGGGCCGAGCGTAGCGCATCGGCAAAGAGTGCCCGCTTCTTACACACCAGGTCGGCATTATCGTGGCAGTGCAGATAAAGCTTACTTACCAGCCGCGCAAACTCCAATTCGCTTTCGCGCTTGCCCCTCACCACAGGTATCACCCGTTGTCGGCGCCGCGCCGTTACGATGTAAAACAGCAGCACGGTGGCCAAGGTGAGATATATGGCCCACCTGAGCGGTGGATGTTGCAAGAAGAAATGCAAAGGCGACTGTGCCTCGGGCTCTTTTCTTTCTCCATTGATTGTAAGCTCTGCATCGCCATCCATCCTCACCACAGGCACATTGTCTACCCTACTTATCAGGCGCATAAGATACACGTTAGCGGCGCGATCAAGTATGCCATAATTGGTGAAGATCAAGGGTGTAGATGCCATGATTAGTTTACCCCGATACAGGTTTCGCTCCACGGCCATCCAGCTCAACGTGTCATAGGGCTGTGTCATGTCTGAGGCCACATCATCTACCATCGCAGAGTCTACTTCTACCGAGTCGGCCTCCCACTCATCATCATCGGTTTCACTGGCATAATAGTCAGCATCAGTGACATAAGCTAACGGCATATACGGAACCTTACGCCCACCTATTGAATCGTCTACCGCCACCGAAGCCGAAACCAGCGGCCGAATAATGCGCAACTTACACTCGTCATAGCCACCCTGTTTCACACAATAAAGGTTGACAAAGGCCAGCGGGTTTTTATCAGCCAATTGTTTGCGCACGGTCGACAGATTAAAACTTCGGTAGCCATCGCTCATACACATGCCATAGCGAGCTTTCAGCAGAGAGTCGTTAGCATACAAACTGTTTTGCGCCACCATCACCACATTGCCACCACGTTTCAAGATGCGGTCAATGTCGTCGGCATGTTTCTTCGATATATCTAACATTCGGCCCAGCATCAGCACCGTTTGCGGTGTGGTGTCAAGGCTCAATTCATGCAAACTCTTCGTGCTCACGCTGTAACCATGCCTAAGCGTCTGCCCCATCACACTGTCAAACGCTGCACAGCCAAAGGGGTTCTTGTCAATATGCGCATAGGTGGGGTCCCATATAAAGCGTTGCGGAGCATGCATATTCAGCACCACCAGCAAGGCCGTGAACGCCACAAAGCCTATGATGTATATCTTCATAGTCTTCATCGCTCACCTCCTTTCTCGCCTTGCTCCTTAGGTTCGTCTTGCACCTTAGGCTCGTCATGCAACGAAGCGCCCTCTTGGCACACGGCCGCCCGCATACGCAAAGCCTCATCTACCAGCGCTCGGTCGGCCTCAAAGCCACCATAGCGTATGCGTATAAACAGTGTGGTGAGCGTATTGAACGGTGCGCACCGATATTCGCGCACATATTGCGAAGGTGTTTTCTGCGGTTGCCAATGAATGTGGTGGTTATCGTCCAGCCACTTCAGCGTTTGCAAGTATATCATTCTCAGCGCTGTGCGATAGTCGTCTCTACCCAGCGCCGCTTCTATCTGCTGTTCAAAGTCGATGCCATAGATAGTATCGTCGGTCACCACATAGCCGCTGTCATTGTTCTCCTTTCGTCTTAACAAATTGCGATTGCGCACCATCACAATGGCTATGATGATGCCTATCACCATCACCGCTGCTATGAACCACAGATACCAGTTGTTTTCGTTGGGAAATACCGAGTTGAACAGGCTATGATACCAATCGGACAAGCGGTCAGACATCCACTGCCACGTCGAAGATTTCACCTGAACCAGTTCGCGCGAATAGCCAAAGTCGGGGTTATTCCGCAACGCGTTCAGCATGGCAGAGTCGGTTTTAAGCGTATCTATGGCTACAGCACAACTCATTGTTTCTCAACACACTTTTTATTTATCGGTAGATTATTCTTTATCAAACTGAGAGATGATATCGGCAGTAGTATTTTCTGTCGAGGAGGTGCTATCAAAGTTTTGCACAGCGTTCTTCACCGACACGCCCTCCACCTTATCGGCAGCACGGCCATAGCAGAAGGCAAAAGCCACGAACGATAACGCCGACATCAGCAGCAGGCCAAAGCAGAACAATAGGCTCGACGCAAATGTCAACACCGAGAACCATGCCGAGCTGGTGTAAGCCAATGAGGCGTATTGAGAAGAATCGATTTCAAAAAACATGCTCGCCACCGTTGTAAACATAAACGGTATAATCAATATCAACGATACAATCTGCACCAGCATCGTGATAACTAACATCACCACAAACAGCGTACCCCATGTTTTAAAGCCCAGACGCAACGCCTTTTTCACACAACTAAACAGGCTAAGTTCGGGCTCAAACACGCACATTGGCAGCACAAGGCCCAAGGGCAAGGCTATCGCTAACATAGCCATATACAGAAAGAATAAGAATGCTTCAAATTTGCCACCTATCGCCATTATCATCGTAGCCACCAGCACCAAAGCCACAAAGGCCACCATGCCTATCAGCGTTAATAGCAACAACATCTTTAACAGTCGCCAAAGGTTGTGTTTCAGCAAGGGCTTTATCTCGTTCAGCGTGATACCTTTAAGCAAGTTATCGCGTTGCTGATATTTCTGCATCAGCGTGTACGTAACGGCCACCGTCAGCAGCGCACCTATCAAGCACAGCACAAAGACAGGTATATAGCCCGTCACAGCTGAGAGTATCAGTTCTGTTTCATCCTCGTAATCTTCTATATGTGCAAAACTGCTAAGCAATGATTGATAACTCAAGCCCATCAATGCACTTACCGGCAACAAAAAGGCCGACAAAAATTTAATCAATGGCAGAAAGTTTTGTGCCACAAAATCAAAGGTTGCTGATAGCGTCTCGCCTATCGAGCGCGAAGCGTAGAGATAAATTCTGCGTTGTTTGGTGTTGTTCATAATTAATAGTTTTGATGGTTATTTATTGAACTTTCGTATATTCAGATGTTTCCACTTTCGTCAAGCGTTTATGCAACATGCGTGGGTAGATAACAAAATAAAACAGCACAAAGGCAGCCGACAGCAAGATAAACGCCAAACGTATAGCGTCGGGCACATGGGTGTGGCGCGTACACACACTCTCAATAAAGCCAGCCACGACAAACAGCGGCACCGTGCCCACAAAAATCTTTAGTCCGCGTTTAGCGCCACGCTTAAACGATTCGATACGACTATAGCTACCTGGCAGCAGCCAAGCGTTGCCCATAGCCAACCCAGCGGCGCCCGCCACCACGATGGACGATATCTCAATGGTGCCATGCAGCATCACGGCCAGCAGCGAAGGGCCCAGTAGGTGTTGTTGTGCAAAGAAGGTTTCAAAGCATCCCAGCATCACCCCATTGTAAATGAGCATAACGCCCGTAAAGAAGCTGGTAAGCACCCCCATAGCAAAGATGCGCGCCGCCACCATAATATTATTAATGGTAATGCTAAAGAGCATATTGCCCACGCTGTCGCTATCGTATATGGCAAAGGGTTTGCCCTGTCGTATGTTTTCAAGCGTTTCGTTCATGTACCAGTCGCCCAAGATGATGCGGCAGAAGTCGGTGTCGCCCGCCTGAGAGATAACACCCACCAGCACGCTCAGCACCATGATGATGAACGACGCCAGCAACAAGTGCCGGGCCTCCCACATCGTCAGCGGCAACTCTTGTGTCCAGAAGGTGATAATGCGTGAGTGCCTTTCGTGTCGGCGACGATAAAGACTATTGTGCAGCACCGAAGCCAAGTCGTTAAGATACACCGTGATGCGCGATGTGGGATAATGCGTCTGCGCGAAGGCCAAGTCGGCGGTAACACGTAGATAGGCACCTGCCACATCGTCGGGCGAGTAGGCCGAAGGGTCTTCGGCAATGTTCTCAATACTCTGCCACTGTTGCACGTTCTGTCTGATAAATAGTATCTCTTTCACGGTTTCGTGTGTTTCTTTAGGGCATAATTAGGGCCAAAGCCCATTCAATGTGTAAAGGTACTATTTTTTTTAAAAGAATAAAAGAAAAATGAATTATTTTGTATCAAACAAGATAAAAACATAAAAGAGTTGACAAGTTATCAACTCGTCAACTCTTTTACTTGAAGAAATATAAAGTTCTTATCGTTTCATCACCTTACGCACGGTGCCATCGCTCATGCGAATGATGTTGAGACCGCGCTGCGGAGCCGACAGATGCTGACCAGCCACTGAGAAGCAAGCCTCGCGCGTAGCCTTAGCAGCAGCCACAGGCTGAGCAATAGCTGTAGGCGTGCCAGCCTCGTAGGTGCCACCCAGGTTATCCATGCAGAAGTAGGTGGGTGTGGTCACGCCATAGGCGTTCTTGTGCGAGCTATCCATGGTGAAGGTGAGCGAGGTTACAGCTCCCAGACCGCTCAGGTCTACCCATGTCCAGTCGTTGATATAGTGGTGGTTAGCTGTATTTTCTGAGGTGAAGTCGGCCAGATAAACCACCGTATTAACCGTGCTCTTGTCGGCCTTATGACCCGTAATGGTCAGCGTAAACCAGTCGCCCGTAGTAAAGGCACCCGGTGTCATGCCGTCGCCTTCCTCGATAGCCTTCTTCACCCAGGCCGTGTTGTTTACGTAGAAGCCGCTGATTACTTCGCCCTCGTCGCTGCCCAGCACGTCGATGCTTTCGCCTTGCGGGTAGCATACCAGATAGTTGCCTGACTTAAATCCGCCGCCCGACACATTATTATATTGGTCATCGAGCACGGAATAGTTGGTAGCGGTGCTGTTAGATACAGCATAGCCTGACCAGAACAAGTAGTCGGGGAAGTAGTGAGTGTTAAAGCGGAAGATGCCGCTGGTGAAGTTGCCAAGGTTTTCGTCTTCATCAACCTCAGGAACAAAGTGGCCATTTTCGCTGCCCACAGTTATGTTTTCAAAGGTGGCCACCTTAGCCGTAGCCGGTGCGTCGATAGAAGCCTCCAGATGCAGGTCTTCGGCACCCTTCACCTCAGTCGAAGTCTCGCCCAGCCATCCTGCCATTTGGTTTTCAGCGCTATACACACGCACAAAGTCGATGGCGTCGAGGGTTACGGGCTTGCGGTCAGCATCTACAGCCCATGAAATATCAAAGCTGTTGCCCTCGATATCGTTGTTAGGCAGATTGTCAACATAGCCGTAACGGAACGCGCTCAGCTGCCAGTTTTGTCCACCGTTCACGCCTTTGTTCACCGCGTTCTTTGGCAGCAACGTGCCCTTAAAGGTGAGGGGGCTCTCCAGCCACAAGGGGAAATATTCTTGTTTATGAAAAGCGTTGCGCTCTACGGTGCCAGTGTTGTTCTGGTTATCGGTCCAGGGCACATTCTGCATGGCATCGAGGGTGTAGGTTATCTCATAGTTATACACCACGTTGTCGGGGTCGTCAACGTCGGCGCTGCCCGATAGCTCATACCAGGGATCGTCAGGCAGGCCATTGCCGTTTACGTCTTTCGACACCATCACGATGCCAGGCTCGGCACCATTGGCCATGGCGTTGCCTGTGATATACAGGTCTTTCTGTCCCTGCACGTTGGCCACACTGTGGTCGAAATGAAAGGTTACATAGCCACCGTAGGCACCAAGGGTAATCATGCCATTTTTGTTGTTGGCCAATGCCTCGGTACATTTCTTTGCCATGGCGGCAGCATCGTCGCCCTCAGCATAGGCTGGCAAGGTGTTTACAAACTGGCCTGGCGCAGGAACATACTCGTCTACAGCCTGTATATACTTGCTGTAGCCCTTATACTCTGCTGTACCTAACTGCAACTGTGCACTTGCCACAGCTGCCGACGACAGCAGTAAAAACGAAAGTAAAGTTTTTTTCATATTGTTGTTGTTACAAAGTTGACGAGTTAACAAGTTGACGAGTTGACTAGGAGGTTGCCTTTTTTAGTTGACAAGTTGACGAGGAAATCTCCTTGTCTACTCGTCAACTTGTCTACTTGTCTACTTAAAGACAAACGCTCCTTGACACGGAATGTCGCCTGTGTTCACGCTCCAATCGAAGGTGCCGTCGGCCTTGAAGTGCAGCAGCCGTCCGCTCGACACATAGTTTTTGGCATCCATCAGGTAGAAATCGCGCTCCTTGGGGTTCACGATGATGCCGAAGGGCACCTCGATATTGGCCAACTCGGGTGCCGACGACAGGTGATCGGTTACCAGTTGGTGCGTCTTCACGTTTATAATGCCATAACTTATGGTGTTGGTTTTCAAGGCATCGTTCCATTCGGCGGCATAAAAGTAGAGCGAGTCGCCCACCAAGCACAGGTCGCTGGCGGCGCGGTTCAGGCTGCCTTTCAGCTGCATCTGCCCGTTGCCATCCTTAGCCAGCCAATAGATGTTTGAGTGGGTGTTACCATAATCGCCACGCGAGGTTACCCACAGTTGCCCATAGCGGTCTACACGGCAGCGGTGCAGGTTGATGCCTACATCTATCTTGCGCTCTTCGGTAAAGGTTTTCAGGTCGATAACGCTCACCGTGCGGTCATAGTTGGGGTTACGATATCCGCCACTGTTGGCCACATACAGCTTGCCATCATGCACACACAGCTCGTCGGGCTGATAGCCCACCGTTACACGGTCAACAATCTGCAGCGACAGCGTGTCTACCTTATACACACAGCCCAGCACATCGCCTTGTGAAAGGTCGATGGGGCCTACGTACGAACTGACGTAGGCATAGCCGCCATCAAAGGCCAGGTAGCGGGCATTGGGTATGTTCACCTGCCCCACCCTACGGCATTGGTCAACAGTGGCCACCTCTACTTTGTTTGAGGCGTTTATCACCATCCACAGTTTTGATCCGTATATCTTTATATCGTTGCCTACATCGCCCAACTCTTTCACCACGTTGGGGTTACGCTCGGCATATATATTGCGCAGATAGGTGGCCGTAGTGCCTGAAAGGTCAAGATAGTCGACCGAGGCCTTGTTGCTGCCCATGTTGCCTTGGTTTATCACATACATGCCCACAATGTTGGTGGGTGTAATGGTGCTGCCCGTATCTTCGGGCGTCGAGGGCACCACGTCATCGTTCTCGCGACAGCCTACCACGGCCAGCAGCAAGAACAGGTACAGGGCACTGATGATATGCCATTTTTCAGTATGTTTCATTTTTATCCTTTCTATCCATTTTTATAATGTCCACTCCAGCGTCAGCAAGAAGTTGCGCTTCGGCATGGGGTAGTTTTCTATCACGTCGTAATCTTGACTGAACAGGTTGTTTACATCAAGGTTGATGCGCCACGAGCGGTAGCGCCAAGCCAACGACACGTCGCTGGTGTACCACGGCTGTAGGTGGTTATACACAATGTTTTCTTGCTGACTGTATCGCTCGCCCGAATAGATGAAGCTGTAGTTTAAGCTCCACTGGCGCCAAGCCACATTCAGCACCGCCGACCCGCTATGCCACGGTATGTAGGGTATCTGGTGACGATAATAGCTATCGCTGGCCGATGTTACGTCGCGCGCATCTTGATAGGTATATTGCAGCCTTGCGGTAAAGGCCACATCGCGCAACGGCTTAAGGGTGCCCTCGGCAGTAACGTCGATGCCTTTGATGTGTACGCGCCCCAGGTTGAGCATGGTCCATCTAAACTGCTGCCCCTTGGGGTAAGCCACAATCTTGTCGTGCACCGTATTATAATAGGTGTCGGCCTGCAGGCGGGCATGAGCCAAAAGGCCTGTGGCCCAGTGTTTTTCAAGCACAAAGCCAGCATCATACTGCACGGCACTTTCGGGGCGCAACAGGGCGTTGCCCATGTCGGTGTAGTAGAGGTCGTTGAAGGTGGGCATACGATAGCTGCGCTTGGCAAAGGCCCTGAGGCTGAGCACAGGCTGCGACAGGGGCTGCCAACTAACAAACAGCGCCGGGCTGTAGGTGGCGCGATGGGGCACGGGGTTCAACATGCGCGTGTGGTCTTTCACCCACTGTCCCACCACCGAGGCTTGTGCCTTCAGGCGACCGAGGTCGATGGCGGTGGCCACCGATGCACTGTTGGTATAGCGATGCGGAAAGGCAAAGTTGGGCATATCGGCGTTCAACTTGTTCCAGCGAAAATCGTAGCTGGCCGAGAGACTCCACTGTGGCAACAGCTCATACACATTGGCCGACGAGAGGTATAGCTCTTGCTGGCGAAAGGTGTTGTCGACGTGCATCTGCGTGGTGTCGTTATTAATGTAACGCGTGTCGTAATAGGCATACTTAGCCATGAGCTTGGTAGAGAAGCGGGCACCCACCGTTTGCTGTGCCGTGGCCTGAACAAAGGTGTTGTGGTCGGCCTGACGTTCGCCACGTCGCCACACATTGTTCACAATGGCGCCGGGTATGCCACGGCGCGAGTGGTAGCTATACACCTTGGCGTTCCACTGTCCGCCAGGTTGGCTACCATACACGTTGCCCTCGAGACGCATGGCCCAGATGTCGCCATTATGGCGCACGGCAGTGGTGTCGTAGGCAGTGGTACCATCGGGCGTAACACGATGATAGCGAAAGGGGTAACGGCCGCTGGAGCTGAGCCCACCCACGCTGAGCGACGTGCTCACGCTATGGCTGAGACGCTGCTCGTATAGGGCGTTCAAGCGCACCTGATCGCTCGACCCATACTGGGTCTTGACCTTCAGATGACGCTGGGTGCCAGCAGCAAACTGCGGAGCACGTGTGCGAATGTAGATGGAGCCAGCATTGCCAAAGTCGGTGGCGGGCTGAAAGATGGCGCTCTTCTGACCATTGAAGAGGCTTATCTCTTCTACATTGTCGAGCGAGAACTGGCCAAGGTCTATCTGCCCGTTCTGCGCGTTGCCCAACTCAATGCCGTCATAAAAGATGCCTAAATGATGGGTGCCCATACTGCGTATGTTCACGGTTTTGATGCCGCCCACACCACCATAGTCTTTTAGTTGGATGCCCGAAAAATAGCGCAAGGCATCGGCCACCGACAGGGCACTGAGGCGTTGCAAGGCCTCGCCTTTCAAGGTGGCTGAGGGTATGGTTTCGCGCTGCGTGAGGCGTTGCGTAACCACCACCTCGCCAAGGTGGTGTATGCTGTCGGCTACATGGTTCTGTGCCTGTGCCGTCGCGGCAATGGTGCACAGAAGGGCACTCAACATTTTCTTTCGCATAAAAAAGTTTTTGTTCATATTCGTAGGTTCGGGCCATATCCACGTGGCACGAACGATGAAACGCCCCCAAGATACCTATATATAATAGGTGTAAGCCTTATATATAATAAGGTGTATTTTTGGTGGCACAACAGGCAGGTCTTCTGACTACACTGTCTGGTGGCGAACGCCTTCCCGAGCAAAGTGCTCAGTGGCATGTGCTCGCCCCATAAAGGACAGCTCACAGCAGCGGGACTGTACAAGATTTTCACTCGTTTCCCTTTTCATCGCCGTCAAGCGAACCTATTGCGTTGCAAAGTTAGTGAAAAATTTGCGCAAAAAACAAACTTGTTTGATTTTTTTGCCAAGATGCATCCTAACTTATCAAAAGTTAGTGAAAATCTTGCGCAAAAAAACAAACTTATTTGATTTTTTTTGCCAAGATGTATCCTAACTTATCAAGAATTACACCATGACACTATGCCAAGGCCATATATTCTTTACCTATACTGTTTACCTTATTAATAATCATTTGTTCGCGCTCCTTCGAAGGCTTCTTAAAGCCATTAATATAATTTCGTAATAGCGTGGGATTAATACCTACCAAGCGCGCAAACTCAGCCACATTAATTTCGGGATGCGACAAGAAGAAACGTTGCAACTTCGACGGCTCAGCATCATCATAGGCGAAGCTCTCAAAACTGACGTCTTCATCCAAATTTCGCCAATGGATACCATCAAAACCAAAAACATAATTAGATCGCTCTTCGGCTGTAGCATTCTTCAAATTTTTATACCACAACAACGACTGACGATAAGTTTTTCCACTTTCGTCCTCTCCATAAAGATAAT
>ERZ1034976.2775-NODE-2775-length-11586-cov-37.546006_pt1 | contig 11586 bp, 9 predicted proteins | sample MGYA00520623_ERZ1034976 | MGnify/ENA primary metagenome ERZ1034976 (study PRJEB33766, sample SAMN09781774) | gut metagenome | biome: gut microbiome | host: Homo sapiens | place: Madagascar | study: EMG produced TPA metagenomics assembly of the PRJNA485056 data...
CGAGCATTTTGGCAACGCAGATGCCGTGCCGCAGCCGCCGGAGCGGTGCTTAAGTCGTAAGGCGGGAATTATGCGGTGTTGCCTTAGAAATTTTGAGGGGCAAGGTTCGCGTTAAAAATCGGGGAAGAGCAGTAATTTTATGGGTAGGGCGGGGTGACCTCACCCCGCCGGGAGGGTTCTCCTGATTATCCATTTAAAATCATGAGATGGGGCTCAAAATTGTTGTAGGGGGGTGGCGTCCTCGACGCCCCGGACTGGTATGAAAATTACCGGACATTTACCATTTATTGCGCGGTAGGGCGGCCAGCCCTCTGGCCACCGGAAAGCTGGAACATAGCATACGGACTATTTTGTAATGGGCAACAAAAATCAAAAATAGCCACACAGCGATCGTGGCACAACAGCGGTGCCCTATATATACCCTGAGTTTCCCAAAAAGCACCCGTTTCCCCATACAAAAACCGGCAGTGCCGCATAAAACAGCACTGCCGGGATTGGCTTAGTATGCGATGCCCCAGACGACCATGCTCTTGGCGGGCTTGCCGCAGACCGGGCATACGTCGGACAGGTGTTCCTGCTCGAACGGCATGCAGCGGCTGGAAAGCCCTGCTTCGGTCTTCATGGCTTCCTCACAGGCCAGGTCGCCGCACCACATGGTTTTGACAAAGCCGGTCTTTTCGGACACGATCTTTTTCACTTCGTCCATGGTGGTGGCGCTCCAGGTGCGGTTTTCGCGGTTCTGCAAAGCGCGGTCATACAGATCCTTGGCCAGAGCTTCCATTGCGGCGGGAATTGCGGTGGCCAGATCTTCAAACTTCACAAACTGCTTTTCGCGGGTATCGCGGCGAACCAGCACGCACTGGCCGTTCTCGATATCGCGGGGGCCGACTTCCAGGCGAACAGGCACGCCCTTCATTTCCCACTGGGCAAACTTCCAGCCAGGCTGCTTGTCGGAATCATCCAGCTTCACGCGGGCATACTTACCGATCTCGGCAGCCAGTTCGCGGCATTTGTCCAGAACGCCGGGTTTGTGGGCGGCAACGGGAACGATAACCACCTGCACCGGGGCAATGGCCGGGGGCAGGATCAAGCCGTCGTCATCGCCGTGGGTCATGATGATAGCGCCGATCAGACGAGTAGAAGCGCCCCAGCTGGTCTGGAAGGGGTACTGCAGGGTGTTGTCGCGGCCGGTAAAGGTAACGTCATAGGCGCGGCTGAACTTATCGCCAAAATAGTGGCTGGTGCCGCTCTGCAGGGCTTTGCCGTCCTTCATCATGGCTTCGATGGTGTAGGTAGCCTCGGCACCGGCAAACTTTTCCTTATCGGTCTTGCGGCCTTTCAGCACGGGGATGCACAGATCATGCTCGGCAAAGTCGGCATAGCAGTTCAGCTGCTGCTCGGTCTCAGCCTTGGCCTCCTCGGCAGTCTCGTGGATGGTGTGGCCTTCCTGCCACCAGAACTCACGGGTGCGCAGGAACGGGCGGGTGGATTTTTCCCAGCGGACCACGCTGCACCACTGATTGTACAGCATAGGCAGGTCACGGTAAGAATGCAGCACATGGCTGAAATGGTCGCAGAACATCGTTTCGCTGGTGGGGCGCACAGCAAGGCGCTCTTCCAGCGGGTCAGAACCGCCTGCAGTGACCCAGGCAACTTCGGGGGCAAAGCCGTTTACCAGCTCGCCCTCCTTTTTCAGCAGGCTTTCGGGGATCAGCACAGGCATGGCCACGTTTTCGTGGCCGGTTGCCTTAAAGCGGCCATCCAGAATTTTCTGGATGTTCTCCCAGATTGCATAGCCATAGGGGCGCAGCACAACAAAGCCCTTGACGCTGGAATATTCAACCAGCTCTGCCTTGGTGCAGATATCCGTATACCACTGCGCGAAATCAACTTCCTGTGCGGTGATTGCTTCGACCATTTTTTTCTTATCGTTTGCCATTGGTTCCCCTCACACTTTCTTACAAAACTGCATGCTTCCATGCCGCATTACTGCATATGCTCTTCCACATAGGCAACCACATCGCCCACGGTGTGGAAATTTTCGATCTCCTCGTCCGGGATCTCGACCCCGAACTCATCAGACAGGGTAGTGATCATATCGATCACATCCAGGCTGTCTGCGCCAAAATCATTGATAATATCGCTTTCGGGGGTGATTTTTTCAGCCTCGATGTCAAGCTGGTCAGCCAGATAATCGCGGATGCGCTCAAAAACTTCGGATTCCATAGCTTTTACTCCTTACCCGTATCAATATCGTATTTCTGCCATGCCGGTATCAGCACGCAGGGCACACATATACAGAATGTCATAGTACTTTTATATCGTATCTGCACAGCCTTGTCAAGTTTCCCGGCAACTTTTTTATCCGGGAGCTTTCACATCCCTGTACGCCGGTGCAGCGGGATGCTATAATATAAAATTAGAAGTAATAAATAATAATGAATAAAGAATCATGTTGGTGCGCCGCCCGCGGCGGCGCGAATAAAATAGGCAAGCTGCTCTGGCTAGAATGCTTTTTGCCGGAGTGGTTGGCCTGATTAAAATGTGACGCCGTGGGCGTCACACAACCATTATTCATTATTCTTTTTTCTTTATTCTTTCATTTCATCCTTTCCACACCGCACAACAAGGAGGCACTTTATGCAACTGCACTTTACCAAAATGCACGGCTGCGGCAACGACTATATCTATCTTGACTGCCGCGAAACCGGTCTGCCTGCGGAGATTGCCGCCTGGAGCCAGAAACTTTCCCGCCGGCATTTTTCCATTGGGGCGGACGGCATTATCTGCATCTGCCCGCCGCTGACGGCGGACGGCGACGCCACCATGCGGATGTTCAATGCGGACGGTTCCGAGGGCAGGATGTGCGGCAACGGGGTGCGCTGCGTAGCGCAGTTTTTGTACACGCACGGCGTGCCGAAGGATGTGATCGAGATCGACACCCTGATGGCGGGCCGTAAAACGCTGCACCGCAAAGGCGAAGGGCTGTGGCAGGCCGAGATGGGGCATTTTTCCGCCATGGCGGACACCCTGCCCGCCGTTGGGTTGGGGGCCGGGCCGCTGGTCCACGCTCCGCTGACGGCAGCGGGCAAAACCTGGGACGCTGCCTGCATCAGCACCGGCAACCCGCACTGCATCATTGAATGGCCGGATTGCGACACCTTGCCTACCGGCCATGCGTTGGCCGCAATCGGCCCGGAGTTTGAGCACCACCCGGCATTCCCCGAAGGGGTCAACACCGAGTTTGTTTATATCGAAAGCCCCACCAGCGTAGTGATGCGGGTTTGGGAGCGCGGCAGCGGCGAGACGTTCGCCTGCGGTACCGGCTCCTGCGCCACGGTGGCCGCTTTGGTGCTGCGCGGCGTGTGCCCCCGCAATGTTCCGGTGGATGTCCACCTGCTGGGCGGCACCCTTTCCATCACCATCACGGCGGATGACAACATTTTGATGACCGGCCCGGCGGAGACGGCGTTTGTGGGCTGCGTGGAAGTGTAAAGTTCGTTAGGAGTTAGGAAGTAGGAGTTAGGAGTTTTTTAATTAGGAATTAGCAATTGAATGTATGGCAGGGCCAGAGATGAATGTTCAAGAGCCATATGAAACAAAGAATGAGGGCGGAAATTCTGCTGATTGTAAAGGGGGATTTTCGCGGTTTTTCTTGAATGTGGCGGCGTTTTATGATACCATACAGACATATCATTTAGGATTCCTAACCGCTATCGTATCATGTTAAAATGCAGAGGGAGCGAAAGATGAAACTGAACAAGCATTATTCCGAGCTGAACGAAAGCTATCTTTTCAGCACCATTGCGCACAAGGTTGCTGCTTACCAGAAAGCCAACCCGGATAAGGATATCATCCGCCTGGGTATTGGCGATGTAACGCTGCCGCTGGCCAAAAGCGTGACCGACACCATGCTGAAAGCCGTTGAGGAGCAGGGCAAGAAAGAGACGTTCCACGGCTATATCCCCAGCGAGCAGGGCTATGAGTTCCTGCGCTCCGCTATCCAGAAATACTATGCCGGCCACGGCGTGGAGCTGGACATGGCCGAAATCTTTGTATCCGACGGCGCCAAGAGCGACCTGGGCAACCTGCTGGATCTGTTTGATGTGGACAACACCGTGCTGGTGCCGGACCCCGTTTACCCCGTTTATGTGGATGACAACGTGATGGCCGGGCGCAAGATCCTGTACATGTCCGCCAGTGCCGATAATAACTTTTTGCCGATGCCGGATGACAATGTTCATGCCGACATTGTGTACCTGTGCAGCCCCAACAACCCCACCGGCGCCACCTACACCGTGGACCAGCTGAAAGAGTGGGTGCGCTGGGCCAAGGCCAACAACGCCCTGATCCTGTTTGACGCCGCCTACGAATGCTTTGTGAGTGAGCCGGGTCTGGCCCGCAGCATTTATGAGGTTGAGGGTGCTAAGGATTGCGCCGTTGAGGTTTGCAGCTTCTCCAAGATCGCAGGCTTTACCGGCACCCGCTGCGGCTACACCGTTGTGCCGCAGGCCATTGTCTCTGACGGCCAGAGCCTGAACAAGATGTGGCTGCGCCGCCAGACCACCAAGTTCAACGGCGTTGCCTATGTGGTGCAGCGCGGCGCCGAGGCCGTGTTCACCGAGGAAGGCATGAAAGAGATCCAGCACAACCTGGACTACTACCGCCAGAACGCTGCCGTGATTGCAGCAGCACTGGACGAAGCCGGTGTGTGGTACTGCGGCGGCAAAAACAGCCCGTACATCTGGCTGCGCTGCCCCAACAACATGGGCAGCTGGGAGTTTTTTGACTGGCTGCTGGAGACCGCCAACGTGGTTGGCACCCCCGGCGAGGGCTTTGGCGAGTGCGGCAAGGGGTATTTCCGCCTGACCGCATTTGGCGATGCCGCCAAGACCAAGGAAGCAGCCGCCCGCATTGTGGCCGCACTGAAAACCCTGTAATAATTACCCGGCTGCCCCGCAGCCGAACCTGATAACACGCGGATGATTGGAGGAGCAACCATGACCCCAAGCGAAGAAATTATGCAGTTTTTGAAGGACAACCCGACCTTTTATCTTGCCACGGTGGATGGCTATCTGCCGCGCGTGCGCCCGCTGGGCTTTGCCATGTGGTACAAGGACCACCTGTGCCTGGGCATCGGCAAGCACAAGGCCGCATACAAGCAGCTGTTGGACAACACCAACCTGGAAATCTGCGCCTGCAACGAAAAGGGCGAGTTTTTGCGCGTGCAGGGTACTGCCAACTTTGACAATACCCCCGAAGCACAGGCCGCCGCATTCAAGATTATGCCGCAGCTGGCCGATATGTACAACGAGGAAACCGGCCTGAAGCTGGGTATTATCTACCTGGACCACCTGTCCGCCAAGCTGTTCTCCATGTCCGGCAGTGTAAAGGACATCATGGCCTATTAAGCGATAAGCAAAATAAGAGCAAAACCAACGCCCGTGCGTTCCGTTTATGGGGAGCGCACGGGCGATTTATTTTTAGGTAAAAAAGAATAATGGTTGTGTGATGCCCACGGCGTCGCATTTTTATCGGGGCAGCTGCTATGGCAAAGAGCATTCCGGCCAGAGTTAGCCAACTTATTTTATTCGCGCCGCCGCGGGCGGCGCACCAACATTATTCTTTATTCATTATTATTTATTAATTTATCTAAATCAAAGGGTCTTGAGCAAAATTTCTTCCATCGGGCGTTTGGGCACGCAGTAATCGCGGGCATCATCCAGGTAATATTTCACATCCCCGTTCTGCATGGCGACCAGGCGGCTTTTATGGGTGGGGTAGCCGAACGCCACCACGCTGTGCAGGCGCAGGTTTTCGCCCAGGCCCAGCAGCTCCTTGATGGCGGGGCGGTCGATTGCCCCCATGATGCAGCTGCCCACGCCGTGCGCCCAGGCGGCGTCCGTCATGTTGGCAAGGGCAAGGCCGGTATCGGTATCATTGCAGCCGGGCAGGCTTTCATCCTGGCAGACAGCCACAAACAGTACCGGGGTCTCATCCGGCTTGGGCTGGCCCTGCTCCGCAGGCAGGTAAGCAGCCCAGTGCACCAGCGGCTGCATTTTGGCAACCATCTCCGGGCTTTGCACCAGCACATATTTCAGCGTCTGGCGGTTGGCACCGCAGCTGGCAATGCGGGCGGCCTCCATAATTTCCCGGGCAATGGCAGGTTCCACCGGCTTTTGTTCAAAGCGGCGGTAGGTGCGGCGGGTTTTCAAAAATTCCATTATATCCATGGGGGTCCACACTCCTCTTTTTTGCTGTTTCGGGTTCAGGCCGCAGCGGTGCCTATTTCGCGCGCCGCCCCCTGTCTTTGCTTTTATTATAGTTCATTCCGCTTTTTTCGCCTAGGCTTTTTTACAAAATTCTGCGGCGGAATTTCAGTCAATCACGGTTTTCGTGCGGCCGATGCCCACCACGGCGGAGGTCAGCTTTTTCCAGGTGTTGCAGCCGCACACCCCGTCTGCCGTCAGGCTGAAGCTGCGCTGGGCGGCGCGCAGGGCATCATAAGTGTTCTGGCCAAAAGCGCCGTCCAGCGTTTTGGTGCTGTAGCCCAGGGCGTTCAGGGCGTCCTGCAGAATCAGCACATAGGTGTTTTTATCGCCGCGGCGGCAGGTGGGGTAGCCGGATGTGGTGCCGGAGCAGGCCGGGGTTCCGTAACGGCGGTCAAAGTGCACCCAGGTGGGCGTCATGGAAAGCGGCTCCACATAACCCCAGGCCCTTGTGGCCGTGGCGGCGGCGTGGATGCGCTGGCGGATGGCGCTGCTGGTGCCCTGCCCCACATCAAAGGCAACGCCCGCATAGTGTTGGCTGGCCGTGCCGTGGCCGCCCTCCCAGATGCGCTTGAAAGCATACCCTACCGGGATGCCCGCCCCATACCGGCGGCGGGTCAGATTCCATGCTTCCATTGCGCGCGTTGTGGTCCACAGCACCCGCGCGTTGGATGACCCCCGGAACTCCCGCACGCTCAGCGTGCTGCCATAACTGTACGGCATCGGGTCGTTTTCGTTCAGGTTGTTGTATACAAGCATACGGTTTTCGTATGAGTCGTAAACATAGAGCTTTGCCATGGGTAGCCTCCTCTCTCGAATCAAGGAACAGTCAGGAAGTAGGAGTTAGGAGTTTAAGGTGCGGCTTATGCCGCGTTTTTGAATATTAACGCCATGAAAGCTTTAAGTCTTTCAGCAAAAACTTTCACCTCTCCCACTCCCTCAACTCCTAACTAATATTCGCGTCCGCTTTCAGCTGCTTCCAAACGCTGTCATCTACTACTCCCAGCGGGGTGATGTTATTGGCGATCTGCCAGGCTTCCAGGGCGGTTTGGGTGACGGTGTCAAACTCGCCGGTTTCGGGCACAAAGCTGGCGGAGCAGTCCTGCGCGGCGATCTCGTTCAGCCACTGCTGCACCTGCAGCACCGCCGGGCCGCTGCTGCCAAGGGTCAGGGCGGCACCGGGCCAGACCTCCTGCGGTTCCGGCGCGGCAGATGCCGGGTTGACTGCCCCCAAGCTTAACGCTGCGCGGTAAAACGCCAGCCAGTCTGCCGGGGTCACTTCCCCGGTCACGGTGCGGCCTAACGTCTGCTGGGCGCTGCGCACGGTGGTTTCCAGGGCATCGTCAAAGGTATCCGTCAGGCCGCTTGGGGTGATTTCCGGCAGGAACTGGGCCAGGAATTCCAGGATCTGGGACAAAACGCGAACCTCTTTGCCGCTGTCCCCCACTTTCAGAGTTTCTTCGGGGGTATCCGGTGTGCGGGCTGTCACCGCGGGGCCGCTGGCGCTGACCTGTTGGGCGGAATCATAAATGCTCTGCCAGGTCAGCCGCCCCACCACGCCATCCACCGTCAGGCCCGCGTGTTCCTGCCAGGCAATGACCGCCCTGCGGGTGGCTGCGCCGAACGTTCCGTCCACCGTCACTGTGGGCACATCCCGATAATAGGCGGCCAACAGGCGCAGGTTATATTGCAGCGCCCGCACCGGGGTGCCGGTGCTGCCCTCCCGCAGAGTTGTCACAAACTGGCCGGGCTGAATGTTCTGCCCCACCAGGTTGTTGGCCACGGCAAGGCCGACCTCGTTCAGTTTGGCCCAGGTCCCGGCCCCCACCACGCCGTCTGCCGTCAGGCCGAACAGCCTCTGGAACGCCCGCACTGCACTGGCGGTGCCACTGCCAAAGCTGCCGTCCACCGTCACGTTGGAAAGGCCGGTATAATTTTCTGCAGCCAGTCTGAGCCAAAACTGCACCAGCCGCACCGCGTTTCCGCGGCTGCCGGTGCGCAGAGCGGTGCCAGGGTAAGCGGTGCCGCCGGCATCGCTCTGGGTGTTCACCCACTCGGCGTACAGTTCCTGCCAGGTCGTCTGGCCCACCACGCCGTCCTGTGTCAAACCCTCCGATTTCTGGAATGCCTTGACCGCGCGTTCCGTGGCCGCGCCAAAGCTGCCATCCACACGGACGGACGGCAGATCGGAATCAAACTGCGCCAGGCTGGACAGCCAGAACTGCACCTGCTCCACGCTTCGCCCGGTACTGCCGCGGCGCAGCACGGTTCCCGGCCACGCCCCGGCGCTCTGGGCACCGGTAAAGGTTTCACCCTCGCTGGTCAGCTCGGCAAGGTCCTTGACGCTGACATAGATATAGCTGATCTTATACCAGGTCGCCTTGCCCACCACGCCGTTCACAGTCAGGGAAAACTGCTTCTGGAACTTTTTCACGCTGTTCTCGGTGGCTTTATCAAACGTTCCGGTAATGGCCGGTTTGCCGAAGGACGGGTAGTCCTTGGCAATGCGGGAGAGCTGTTTTTGCAGCACGTTGACCGCGGTGCCGGTGCTGCCGCGGCGCAAGGGGCTGCCGGGGTAGCTTTGCGGAATGGACGCAATGTTGTTGGTGGTGACCAGCTGCACCCGGCTGCCATAGTAATACCGCAGAATTTCCAGGGCGCTTTTGCCCTCCTTGGCGCGGTCCACAGTGCCCCATTGCTTCATGCCGGGGCAGGTCACGCTTTTGCCATCGCAATACTCGGTATAATAGGGTTCGGTGTCCCCCGAGCGGCGCACATAGGTGTTGAACAGCTCGGCGGTCAGGCGTTCCATCACGGCAAACACCGTGCGCCCCCGCACATACGCCTGGTCCACCCCCGGCGAGTTGGTAATGTTAAAGCTGTAGCCCCGGCTGGGGTACCATTCGGTCCAGATACGGTTCAGCGCCAGGCTGATCTGCGCCAGAATGTTGGCCCGCAGCGCCTGCTCCGGCCAGGTGGGGTATACCTCGCTGGATGCGACATTGGCAATGTAATCCTGGAAGCTGACCGTCACGTTTGCTGCACTGACCGCCGGGCGGGCCAGGTGGACGGTAATTTTCTTCGGCACCACCACCTCACTCAGCACGCGGGCATCGGCGCACTGGCCGATGGGGGCCGGGCCGCTGCCGCCGTTCCCGGCAAACAGCGGGTGTTCTGGGATCGTTTCCGGCTCCACTTCGGGCAGGGTGCGGGCAGCGGGCAAAAATTGCAGCCGCGCCACCGTCTGATGCCCGGCAAACACCTGCACCCCCTCCAGTTTGATCGTCTGGAAGCCAGTCATCTCCGCCCGCAGCTGGTACACCGCATAGGGGCGCACCGTGGTGTTGGCTTCATCCAGGCTGTAGGCTTCGTCCGGAGCAGTCAGCACCAGTTCCGGGGCGGAACCGACATCGTTGGTGGTCAGGCGTGCAATCTGTATTCCTGCTTCGTTCAGCACCAGCACCGTCACGCCGGGCAGCGGCGCAGCGTTTTCGGCCAGTGCTGTATACACTTGCAAGGTTCCACTTGGCATAAAAACACCTCCTGCACTACCCTATGCCGCAATGCGGCGGGGCGTGCAGGAGGTGTTTTGTTAGAGTTTTACTATTTGGGGTTACTGCGGTTCTTTGGCAAAGAACTCTTTCACCAGCTTGACCACCGTTCCGGAAAGCAGCAGCAGCGCGATCAGGTTGGGGATGGACATCAAGCCGTTGAAGGTATCCGCAATGCTCCACAGCAGGCCCAGGTCCACGGTAGCGCCCAGGATGGCAACAAAGGAGTAAACGACCAGGAAAGGTCGCACCACTTTGTCGGTGTGGAAGAGATACTCAATGCAGCGGGAGCCGTACAACCCCCAGCCGATGATGGTAGAAAATGCAAAGCAGCACAGCGCCACCGCCGTGAACAGCGATGCCCAGCCGCCATAGGTGAGAGTAAAGCCGGAGATGGTCAGCTCCGCACCGGCGGCCTGGCCGTAATTGACCGGCGTGCCGCTGCACAGGATGACCAGCGCCGTCAGGGTGCAGATCACAATGGTATCGGCAAATACTTCAAAGATGCCGAACATGCCCTGCTTGACCGGCTTTTTGGTATCAGCACAGGCGTGGGCAATGGAGCCGGTGCCAAGGCCCGCTTCGTTGGAAAATATTCCGCGGGAAACACCTTTCTGCATGCTCAGGAACAAGCTGCCCACTGCGCCGCCGGTAAAGGCCGCCGGGTTGAACGCCCCCGCCACAATGGATGTGAACACCTCCGGAAGACGCGGCAGGTTGAGCAGCACCACACCCAGAGCCAGCACCACATAGGTCAGCGCCATAAAGGGCACCAGCTTTTCGCTGACACTGCCAATGCGCTTCACGCCGCCCAGCAGCACCAGCGCCACCAGCATGGCCACTACAATGCCGATGACCAGGTTGACGGTTGCCATAGCTTTATCGCTCACAACGGCATACTGGTTCAGGGCGGCATCAATGGCGGTGATAATGGTGTTGACCTGCGTGGCGTTGCCGGTGCCGAACACCGTCAGCACGCCGAACAGAGCATAAATGGCGGCCAGCCAGCGCCAGTGTTTGGCAAGGCCATTTTTGATGTAATACATTGGGCCGCCCACCAGCTCGCCGTTGGCATTGCGCTCCCGGAAGTGTACCGCCAGCGTGACTTCCGAAAATTTGGTGCACATGCCCAGCAGGGCGGAACACCACATCCAGAACACCGCGCCCGGCCCGCCGATGGCAATAGCCCCCGCCACACCGGCAATGTTGCCGGTGCCCACGGTGGCCGCCAGCGCGGTGCACACCGCCTGGAAGGGGGTCATTGCGCCATCGGAAGCATCCCGCTTGCGGAACATGCGGCCAATCGTGGTTTTGATGGCATAGGGGAATTTGCGGATCTGGATAAAGCCGGTGCGCACGCTGAGCAGCAGCCCCACGCCGATGATGCACACCATGGCGGGAACACCCCAGATAAAGTTGTTGACTGCCTGGTTGACAGCCGTGATCGTTTGCAGCATATGTTGTACCCTTACTTTCCCTTACAAATCTCGTAATTTTTACATTATACCGAAAAAGCCGTTCCCTGTCCAGTTTTTGTCGCCCGGTTTACGGGGTCTGCACGCAAAAAATGTTGCTCTTTGAGTTATACGATTTGTTTTGCGTTTGCATTGTATAACAAATAGTATAATTCAAGGCATAAATACAGCCCGTATTCCGGCTGCTTGGGGCGGAATACGGGCTGTATCATTGAAGCAAGACTTTTTCTGTTTGATCTAAGGCAACACCGCATAATTCTAAGTGCCGATACGGCGAGCGAGGTGCGGCAG
>ERZ1034976.2776-NODE-2776-length-11582-cov-17.923918_pt1 | contig 11582 bp, 5 predicted proteins | sample MGYA00520623_ERZ1034976 | MGnify/ENA primary metagenome ERZ1034976 (study PRJEB33766, sample SAMN09781774) | gut metagenome | biome: gut microbiome | host: Homo sapiens | place: Madagascar | study: EMG produced TPA metagenomics assembly of the PRJNA485056 data...
CTCAATAGAAAAATCCCTGCTGTAGGAAAGGCTTCCTATGGCAGGGATTTTTGTTAATTGAAAAAGCCGTGATAACTTTGGTCGTTTCAAAATTAAATCGTAAATTTGCAGCAAAAACTATAATAATGAAGAGTTATGGAAGAAAAAATATCGACTATATATTTAAGAGATGGGCGGAACGCGCTGCAATATGTTATGAGCCTGAGCGAAAAGTACAGGCAGATAGCGACCGAAGCGATATTCGAGTGTTTGAGACTGGGCTATCCACTCAACAATATGGAGATAACAGGAAAAGCACGAGAACTGCAGAGGATGAGGAATGCCTACGTTTGATAAAAATCGCCAAAGAACAAGGCTTTAAGTTATGGACGAATTGACAAATACAAGACTATATACCGATGTCTGCTCCATCATAGAGCAAGGCAGGAAGGAAGCTTATGCCTCCGTCAATCATAAGATGATAGAAACCTATTGGGACATAGGGCGACGCATCGTGGAAGAAGAACAGAATGGTGAGGCACGTGCAGAGTATGGGGTTCAGATCATTGCGCAATTATCTGAGCAATTGACACATCAATATGGTAAAGAATTTAGCAAAAGAAATTTGGCTTATTTCCGCCAATTCTACTTGACAATCAGTGATATACGAATTTTGCAATCGCGATTGCAAAATCTTACTTGGACACATATAACAAAAGTTCTTCGTGTGGAAGACTCTATTGCCATTCGTTGGTATCTCGAAATGGCTTCAAAGGAAATGTGGAGCGTGCGTACGCTTGACCGTAACATTTCCACTCAATACTTTGAGCGTCATTTTGTGCAGCCTTCGCTTCCTATGACAGAGACTGAACCACATCAGTTTGAACTATTGAAAAGCCCTGTTGTGGCAGAGTTCTTAGGCTTCAAGCAGGATGATTCTTATTCTGAGGAAGAGTTGGAGTCTGCCATCATCACCCACCTGCAGGAGTTTATGATGGAGATGGGAAGAGGCTTTGCTTTCATGGGACGCCAGCAATTGGTACGCACAGATACACAGGATTATTTTATAGACCTTGTGTTCTATAATGTCGTGCTGAAATGTTATGTCCTCATAGACTTGAAACTTGGTGCTATCACCCATCAGGATGTGGGACAGATGGATATGTATGTTCGTATGTATGATGAGTTGAAGCATACGGAAGGCGACAATCCTACTATCGGCATCGTGCTTTGTTCTGAGACGAGCAAGGATATTGCACGTTATTCCATCCTCAAAGATAATGACCATCTCTTTGCAACAAAGTACAAGACTTATCTGCCGACAGAAGAACAGCTTCGCACGGAGATAGAACGCCAGAAGCAATTGTTCTATTTGCAGCATGAAGGTAAGGCAAAACATAACAATAATAAATGACAAGGAGAAACAAGATATGAATGAACCAAAAATAAGATTTCAAGGGTTTGAGGGGAATGGAAAAGTGGAAAAGTAGAAGAAGTTACGGCTTTGTAAGGAGGCTATGCTTTTCTGAGTTCCTAGTTTTGTAAAGATGGAGTCCCTATTGTTAGAATTGCAAATATATTACATTCTGGAGAGATTTTTTGGGGAAAAGCCATATAAGTTGCCTATAGATGAAGGACAGGTCAGATTTGCTGCGGAAGATGCGCACAAAGATTAACCGGTTAAAATTCAATATCAAAAAGAGTTGACAATGAACAATGAGAATTTAGTATATAGCCATACAGCATATTTTAATATTTTGAAGACTCGTGGAATGCAAGGACTTCAAAAGAATATGCCGTTGTGGAAGTTCAAGTTATCAGAAGAAGAGTATGAAGCATTGAAACAAACGCTAAGATGTCATACAAGCGACCTCACCAGATATGGTGAGGAAGCAGCTTTGTGCTATGCTGAATGGTGGCGAAGAGACTATCGGGGGGCTATCCCATCCAAAGAGGATGTTGCTATGGGTATAGGATTGCATAGGCGTTTGGGGGATGACTTGTATATGGCTGCCAGAAAAGCTTTGCAGAAGCATGGGTATGTATTCCTGCATTCTTTGAAAGGTACAGAGTATTTCCGTACTCTATTGAATCAAGGTGGACTTCCTGTCAACTATATTAAGAACAGTGGCAATATTGGCTGTTTCTCTAAATTCTTGAAAGAGTTGGTGAGCGAGTTGTCTTCAATCAATCTTGACTGGAATGAGGTGGATAGCTCTATCATACAGCAGTTTAACTGTATTTCGTATTTGGGTAAGGCTTTTAGAAATGAAAACATATATGATGTTTCCATGCAGATAGCCCATGCCATCATAGTGGGAGAAAAAGAACTTCTCCCTTATGATGATACAGATGTCTCGCTCGCAGAACTTACCAAGTCTTTGGAAACCGCATATAGTCGAGCTAAGGCTCAGCGCAAAACACGCCCTCTGTCCTTGCATTGGAAGCTCAGAACTTTTGGACAGGGACAAGGAAAACTTTACGTCAATATGGATGTTGTCAAGGATATTTCGTCTGATACCATACCAGATTTAAATATAACTACGTGCTATTCGTTCGATGTGTTTGTTGCAGGAACGCTTGTAGGTAAGTATGTGAGAAAAGATAATGTTAGAGACGAAGGAGGTAATGTCCTGTATGCTGTGTATACTCGCATTACAGTGGGTATGCATAGCGATATCTTGTGGACTGGTGAGCCTGTTGTAGAGGTGAAGGTAAGATGTGACAACGATGATCGACTATTCTTGACTATTGCAGGTTGCTATTCTCCAAACTTTTACTATCCACAGATATTCCAGATGTTGGATGACAATCTCTATAGTATGTCAGAAACAGCCAATGCAGAGAATAACGTAGCAATATTTTCTCATGAGTGGAAAAATGGCAAATCCTTGCCTATAACCATTTGTGACAAAGAACTCTATTATAACGCATTTACGGATGAGTTGGATTTACAAAATTCTGAAACTGGTGAAGATGTTAAGTTGACCAATAACTTTACACCATATACCATAGAGTTCTTTGGCAACTATATTTCTTGGGTTGAAAAGTCAAACTATAAATTGCTTTCAACTATACCTTTTGTTCGTGTGTATGACCAAGAGAAAAATCGTGTTCACGACTCCATAGTAAAATATAGATTCAGGAACGACAACTATATAAAATGGCGTAGCTTGAAGTCTTCCTGTATCTTCCCTTGCGGATTGGTTGATATTCGTGTGGAATTACCCGATGGGCATACTGTTACGGAAACTTTCTATTCAATAGGAAAATTGAAGTTTACTTCTGATAATGAAAGTGTCTTCTCGACGAACATCATTTGCTCGTGTGGTGCAGATATGCTTCCTAAGATTAATACGCAAGAGGGAGTTGATATTACGGAATTAGGAACCAACAAATGGATGGTTAAGCGAAGTAAGGACAGTAAGTTTACACCATCTGTATGTGATTTCTGTCTTTACTGTGCTGGGAATCCAACTTTGCGTTTATCCATAGCCATTCCTTTTGATGGAGTGACCGTTACGGATATAAAAGGAAATATCGTACCAAATGGAAAGATTGTTTCATTGGCTAACTTGACAAATTTTTGTGTTGTAAGCCATGGTTGTTATGGTAAAAAACGCAATATAGATGTGTCATACGTTTCTGATAAGGTTGAAGATTATAGCTTATTGAAACATTTGCGCAGTAAGGTGATAGATGGGTTGGTATCTCTTGCTGACTATAATGACCTTATTGTTCGCATGTTTAATCTGTATGGCGCTAATAGTTTTGACCGTTCCAGTTCCGTAGCCATGAATATTTATGGTACAGAGATATTCATTAGAAAATTCGTATTGGAGTCAACCATTGAAGACGGAAAGATAAGAGTCATCGACAGCACTGAAGAAAATTCTGATGATTTTCTCTATGATGGGGAAGTTTATGCGTTTCCTGTTGGAGATGAACTTTCATCAGAAGACTTCTTTGTTGTAAAATTGGAGCGAATAGATAATTCTGAGAATCTGTTCAAATTCCCAGATGACTTTAATCAACAAGAGATCGTTGTTTTTTCGGGTCCAGAGGCAAAGCGTAGGATGATTCCAAAATATTACAATAGGGAGGCTTATGATTTTGATAAACAAGAAAGAACTGTACGTTCTTCAAGCAATACAAAAGATTGGTATGAGGCTTTGGAAAATGAGAATGTCATGATGGGCAAACATTGGAAAGATGTATGTAAGGCGTTTGACATTTGTAGCCGATATAATTTGCCTTTCCCAACGTATAATGGATTAAAGCCAATAGGACGCAACTCCAGATTGTTGGCAAAGTTTGTCATTGCCATGTGGCTTAACGAGTACAAGGATGTCTTGTCACAAGATATTGATAGGTTTGAGCAAGAGATGGTTGTTGCAATTCATTGGATTCCTGCCAAGATTTGGGAGGAATGTATTGAGGAATTTATGGCAAGTGTTCCCGAAGCAATACAACCTATAATGTTTGGAAAAATGCAGTCTTTGGTGGAACTGTTGCAAGAATTGTTTAATTCGACAGTGTCTACAGACATAGCGCAAGCTTTTGCGGCTTTCCTTGTTTCTGGTAATGTTGGTGCAGGAAGGGCATTTAATATAGCAGACATTAATGTTTATTGTGCAAAAATACATGGATTGTCTGATACGAATAAAGACTTGCCGATTGCCAAATTCTCGTTGAGCAATGCTTATTACAATGAAGGACAAAGGTTATTGCCTTCGTACAGGGTTATGTTAGAGGCAGCAATGTGCGCTGCTGAAAACACTTGCCTTCAAGAGAATTGTATAGACTTGTTCGCTTGGGAAAACAGGGAGTTTGCTCGTATTGTCAATTTCTACAGAAAGTATTTCAAAGAGACGTACAGCGACATTTTCTTCAAAACGGTTAAATATATTAAGACATTAGATAGATAAGATATGAACTACGCAGATTTCTATACATCCGCTGAAAAGGTGCTTATAGACTCCTTGGTGTCTCTCTGGCTCAGAGGTAAAGCCAAGGAACTGGCATATATGCGCCATATTTTATCAAAGGAAGAACCTTTGATGGCGGAACCTGTGTTTCAATCTATATTTCCTTGGGAAAGTAGCAAGGAAACATTTGGTGAGCATGCAACAAAATTGCATATACTATCCCCTTTTTTCGTGGATGCTTTGGGTAGTGACAAGGTTGATGAGGAAATGAGATTTTCTATGAGTCGTTGCCCTTATAAGCATCAGACAAAGAGTTGGAAGACTTTGTTGTCTGGTGAGGGTAAAACGATTGTAGTTACCTCTGGTACTGGTTCTGGAAAGACGGAGTGTTTTATGATACCTGTTCTTCAGGATATAGCAAACAGAAATGAGAAGGATTGTGTTCAGGCTATCTTTCTCTATCCTCTCAATGCCTTGATGAAGAGCCAACAAAAGCGTATTCATGCCTGGTGTAATGCACTTCCCAACAAAGTCACTTATGCCATTTATAATGGTGACACTGAAAAGAGCAAAAGAACAGAGAGCTTTACCTCTAAGTTCTTCCCTCAATTGGTAACTCGTCCACAAATTCGTGAGACCCCTCCACAGGTGTTGTTTACGAATCCGACGATGCTAAACTACATGTTGGTACGTGCTGAGGATAAAGCCATTTTGGAAAAGTCACAAGGCAAACTGAAATGGATCTTGCTTGATGAAGCCCATACCTATACGGGGTCTTCTGCTGCGGAATTGTCGTTGCAGTTGCGCCGTGTTCTTGATGCTTTTGGGGTAACTATTGATCAGGTTAACTTTGCCGTAACATCTGCAACAATAGGTGATGAGGACGATCCTGCTACTGAACAAAAATTAAAGACGTTTGTCTCACAATTAACAGGTAAACCTGCTGATGGTATCGTGGTGATTGGTGGAAAACGAATTGTTCCAGAAATGGATGCAGCCAAAGCAACAGTGGCAATAGAAAGCGTAAATGCTAAATATGGGACAAAGATTTCTCTTGCAGACATTGAGAGACTTCGCAAAAAGCTGAATGCTAATCCTGTGCTTTCTACCAAACAGATTGCAAAACAATTGGATAGTGTTATAAGCAAAGACACAGTAAAATCACTTGAAGTAATAAATGCGTTGGGCGACAAAGTTGATGGATTGAATAAAGCAGATGGTGGCAAGGCGGCATTGTTACCTTCAAGAATCCACTATTTTATACGTTCAATTAACGGCGTGTATGTTTGTGTGAATCCAGAGTGTAGCCGACATAAAAAGGTTAGATTGGGGATAGGCAGCTTTACTACCTATCAGAATACGAATTGTCCAGTTTGTAAGTCAAAAATGTTGGAGGTTGCAACCTGTCCATCATGTGGCGGTTTGATAGTCGTTGGAGAAAATAGTACCTCCGAAGGATTTAGAATGCACGTAAATACCGTGGACTTGGATAATGGCGTTTTCTTTGATGCGGATGAAGATCTCATAGAAAGCGAGGATCTTAGTGCTGATGACGGTCGAGCAAGACAAGAGGCGGCAGGATATACACCATTCTATTTTGCAAAACCTTCCAAGCCATGTTTGCGTCATCATACTCATGTGGAAAAGCATGTCTTTAATCATGAAAAGAATAAGATAGAAATTGCACCAGGTGATGCAGGCAAGGCTACTGTTTTTGAGTCTTTACGCCATTCTGAAAACAACAAGGACTTGTGTCCTTATTGTGGCAATTCTTTAGGGCACGTTAATTATCTAAGAGCAAGTGCGACCCAAATGGGGCGTGCCTTGGCCACAACTATCTTGGATAATGCGGAAGGAGTGAAGAATACTGATTCTGAAATTCTGTACAAAGGCAAAAAGTATATAACTTTTACCGATAACAGACAAGGTTCTGCTCGTACTGCTATGGGACTAAATCAAGATGTGGAACGTGCTTGGATTCGTGCCAGCATTTTTCATAAAATGGCTGATATGAGACTTGAAAGAATTGAACCTTCTGGTTTAACGGATGAAGAAAAGCAGACATATCAATATTTGAGTACACAGCCAAAGGAAGCTTTGCCTCCTTTCCTTCTTACAGAACTGAAACGTCTTGAAGCTAAAAAAAGTGGAAAGCAAGTTGTTCCTGCTCCACCAGAAGTGTCGTTTGATGAGATTAGTACAGCATTGGAAAATAATACTGATTTCAGAAAGCTTTATAAACATATCAATGAGGCACGTGGAGGCAAAGGGGCAGAGAACACGACGGTTTATCTCAGGGCGTTGTTGATAGATCAATTCGGTTGGATTCCGAAACGAGCAAATTCTATGGAGACTATGGGATTTGTACGATTGGTATATCCTGACTTGAAAAAGGCAAAGTGTCCGGAAGCTCTTTTGGCAAAGGGCTGTAAAGATGAAGATTGGCAAGACTTTTTGAAAATCTGTATTGACTATGTTATTCGAGGTGGCAGACATTATATGATGGCAGGAGATGTCAAGCCTTATTTGACTCAGAATATCTATATGTCGGAAATCTACCCAAAGGATTTAGATAAGCGTGTAAATGGGAAGCCAGTGAGTAAATGGCCTGTAGTGAGACAGAGACTGGATGGAACGGTACAAGATGACCAAAATAGATTGGTGCTTCTTCTTTGTGCTGTTTTAGGTTACAATGACGTAGAGCAGATAGATGATGGTAAGGTTGCCATTATCAACAACCTCTTGGATAAAGCTTGGGGATTTCTGACATCAAACATACTTGACCCTGTAAATACCGAGGACAGAGGATATATGTTGGATTTGATAGGAAAAAAGGTAAAATTGCAATTGATGGAAAAGGGTTACCTTTGTCCTGTTGACAATGTCGTTGTGGATGTAACTTTCAAAGGATATTGTCCACGTATTAATGGATATATAGGAAAGGAAAACTTTGATAGATTCAAGGTGGCAGCGACCTTTAAATACCCATATTTCCCTTTCAAGTCGACAGAGTCGGATGACAAGAAAATTGCTGCATGGATTGATGAAAATTTATCTTCCCAGAAAGAGTATGGTGTTTATACAGGGTTGCATGAGAGGGTTTATGCCCAGAAACCAATCTTTATTTCTGCGGAGCATTCTGCCCAGCAATCTCGTGAAGATTTGGATAAATATGAAAAGGAGTTTAATGAGGGACATCTAAATGTGTTGTCATGCTCTACAACTATGGAAATGGGTGTGGATATTGGTGGTATCAGTGAGGTGGTCATGAACAACGTGCCACCAAAATCCGCTAATTATCTGCAACGTGCAGGTCGTGCAGGTCGTAGAAGTGAGTCAAAAGCTTTGGCTCTGACTTTTTGCGCCCCTAACCCGATTGGCGCAAACACATGGAAGCATCCTGATTACCCAATTACGCATTTGACGGAAACTCCTTTGTTGAAGTTGGAAAGTCGTCAGTTGATTCAACGTCATGTAAATGCTATGGTGTTTGCAGATTTCGTATCTATACAGGGTGGAATACGAGTTACTGCCAAATTGGAGGATTTCTTTGTCACAAATGACGGATTGTGCTATTTCGACAAGTTCCTGAATCATATTGATAGCATTATTGGCTGTAATAGAACAGACCTTGATGCGTCATATAAGGCCTTAGTAAGGGGAACTGCCTTGGACAACATTCCATTGAGTGATGCTGTTTTCACAACTAAAAAAGATATTACGGCAGTTCGAGGATTGTACCAAGCGCGTATAGATAGTTTGGATAAAACGATAAAATTGTTGGAAGAAGAGGACGGAAATACTGCAGCATTAAGATCTGTACAGTATCAAAAAGACAATTTCCTTTCAAGTTCTCTTCTGACCTATATGGCAGAACATTCGTTCTTGCCAAGTGCTGGCATTCCTACAGGTTTAGTGCAGTGCGTGTTGGGCAAAAATAATGAAGAGAACTCTCCGACTATGCATTTAAGTCAAGCCATTTCTGCCTATGCTCCTGGTAAGCAAGTCGTAAAGAATGAATGGATATATCAACCTGCTGGAATTTTGATGAAGACGAAATATGATGATAATACAACAAGATACGTGCTGCAAAATTGTACGCATTGTGGTTATACCGTTATACGACAAGGTAATGTCCTGAACGATTGTCCTAAATGCGGCAAGGAAAACTCAATGCATGGAATTAAGGACATGAGCATTTCGACTGAGCAACGTTTTACGGAAGTGGTTGAGCCTGTAGCTTTCAGCGTAGCTTTTGGTTCAAAGCCAACTCGAAAAATGAATGCACAGGGAGAGATGAGTTTTGTTCAGCCTGTACTGTTGAAGATGGATCCATGGCAAGAAAAAACTTCTGCTGCAAAAATGGTTGTGCGTTGCTCTACAAACGAGTCCGAAATATTGTTCTTTAATAGAGGAAGAAGCACCTATGGTTTTGCTTTTTGTCCTTATTGCGGAAGAATGGAGTATGAGCAAAGTCCAGATTGCTCAGAAAATGTTCTTGCTGGTCATAAGCATTTATCTACTGGCCTTCCATGTCCAGGAGGTGAAGCAAATGGTAGAAATATTAGAAGACACGTTTTGCTTGTTGGACGTTATCAGACAGATTTCGTAGAAGTTAAATTCTATGATGCTGCTAATGTCTTGGTAAGAGATAGTGAAACGCTATATTCATTGGGTGTCATATTGAGTAGAAAACTTACAGAATTGCTGGGAGTTAATGAGGGTGAGATAGACTTTGGTTATAATGAGGCCAGTCACTCTATCTTCATTTATGATACAGCTCTCGGTGGAGCTGGCTATTCTCCACTTTTCCGTGAATATAAAGACAAAGTGTTGGAAAAAGCTTATGAAGCATTGACGAAGTGTGATTGTGAACGTTCTTGCACCAAGTGCTTGATTGACCGTAGATCTCAGTGGTACATCAATTACTTGGATCGTCAAAAGGCTTTAGAGTGGTTAGAAATGGAGCGCAATTCAAGAGTTGCCCCAGAGTCAATCGTGTCTGACATTCCTGATGCTTCCGCAGTAACAACTGATTTTGCGACGGAATTCTACCAACTTACTCGCAATGATAACGTGAAGTCTTTGAAAGTCTTTGTGGGTAATGAGTATGATAGTTGGCAACTTGATGATTTTCCTTATGGAAAATTGTTGAGTGAACTTTCTCTGTCTAGTGTTGATGTGGCTTATGTTTTGAACAAGAATATACAGTTATCGTCATGTTCCGCTTCGTCTAAAGCTATTTTAATGGCAGCACTGTTTAAGAACAGGTTCGAGTATGTAAAGGTTGGGCTAAAAGAATCATTGAAACCATTACTTGCCGTAACGTTCAGTGATGGAACGAGCAAGATGTATTTTGGTGAAAATGTCGATGTCTCTTTGAATGCTAATTGGGGTGATGGAGATGTGTTCTCTTCTTTAAGTAATATTCTGATGGAATATGTTCCTATTAATCCGTCCGATATTTTGTCAGAAATGAATGCAGATGATGGCTCTATTATGTTTGACGCTCGTATCTTGGAAGATTGCAGAGTCAACAATTTGTGCGAAAAGTTGATGAAATACAAATCTGAGAAATGGGATAGAATTATTCCAAGTATGAGAGGAAAGAATGTTTCAGTGACCTATTCTGACCGTTATTTGGTCACTCCGTTGGGTTGCATCCTTCTGGCCCATTTCATTGCGGATGTTCAGCAAAAACTTCAACTCAATATAGTTTCGTTAAATATCTATGTTAAGAAGCCTAACGGTGATGCCTATGGTAATCAAAGGATTGGCTTGGAAAGAGAATATGGAGACAATGTTGCCAGAAACAGTTTCATAGAAGATGCAATCAGGGAGATAGCAGGCATAACTCCTGAAATTGTGGATTACGGCTATATAGAGCATGAACGCTGTATGTCCATAAAAACAGCAGATGAGGAACTTTGTATTCGTCCTGATGCTGGTATTGCTCATGGATGGAATTTGTTTGGAAGAAGCAATTCTGACTGTACGGACGATGACTTTAGATATGATTGGGATATGGATGTTCCATTGTATAATAAAAAGAAAAATTACTCTGGAATCTTGTATACGATTTCATATAATAAGCTATAATAAATGAATTGGGTAGAAAGACTGCACAGAGTTAAATTAATTTTGCAATTAAAATAGTTGCGATATGGAGAAAATTGCAATAATATGTTGGAATACCCATGACAGGAAATGACCTTCGGGAAGCGAAGGAAAGTCTCAGTATGGGGATTCCTATGAAAACAAGATAGGGTTTGGGCATGAGGAATGGCTTTTGGATGACTCACGTATTTATGAGTCTGATGGTTATCATTATGCCTTTTTACAACCAATGAATGTTGATAGTGGTAAGCATATTGGTATGGAGTATGACATTCATTTGTTTACCAATATCTCCTTGCAAGCAGAAAGTTCGCGATTGATAGAACTGATAGTTGATAGTTAATAATGGTTAAGGACTGATGGCTTCGTCATTCTTGATGATTCTCAATAGAAAAATCCCTGCTGTAGGAAAGGCTTCCTATGGCAGGGATTTTTGTTTGTTTGTATGACTATTTTTTGTACATATCCTCAGCTACCATCATAGCAACATTTTGCGTATTTGAAAGTTTGTACGGACGATTGCTCTGTGTTGTGGTAATGATATCATCACCAAGAACC
>ERZ1034976.2777-NODE-2777-length-11582-cov-5.756398_pt1 | contig 11582 bp, 13 predicted proteins | sample MGYA00520623_ERZ1034976 | MGnify/ENA primary metagenome ERZ1034976 (study PRJEB33766, sample SAMN09781774) | gut metagenome | biome: gut microbiome | host: Homo sapiens | place: Madagascar | study: EMG produced TPA metagenomics assembly of the PRJNA485056 data...
CCCGGCGAAAGAAGCAGGAAAAAAGTCCTACCCGTTATTGTGGCTTCTCAATGGCAGCAACAGCCTTTTTGAACTGGAAAAAAAACAGAACAAGCGTAAAGCTTACCGCGATCACATCCGCTGCCGGCTCTGCCAGATACACGCCCATGGTCTGATTTTTCACCAGATGCGGCAGCAGATAAATAAGCGGCAGCAGCAACACAAATTTACGCATAACCGCCACGATGATCGATGCCCCCGCATTGCCGATCGAGATAAATGTCATCTGGCATGCAATCTGCGCCCCGAAAATACCCATGGCCGCGCAATAGATGCGGAGCGCCCACTTCGTGTATGCGATCAGCTCTGCGTTAGAGGAAAAAATCATTGCAAACATCTGCGGAAACAACATGATTAAAAGCCATACCGCCATCGAATAGCACAGGCTTGTGGTCAACAGCAGACGGAATGTCCTTTTAACGCGCTCCGCATTTCTGGCGCCGTAATTGTAGCTTGTGATCGGCTGGGCGCCCTGTCCGAGTCCCTGCATCGGAAGCATGGAAAACTGCATCGCACTGGATAGAATCGTCATGGCTCCCACCGCCACGTCTCCCCCGTATTTGAGCAGCGAGGCATTGAAGCAGACCGTAATCACGCTCTCGCTTGCCTGCATGATAAACGGGGCAAGTCCAAGCGCCAGCCCCGGAAGTACCACGCCCACTTCCATGCGCAGATACTTTTTGCGGATTTTTAATACAGTCTTTTTTCCCGTCAGGAATGAGAGAACCCAAACGGTCGATACCGCCTGCGCGATCACCGTCGCGGTCGCCGCTCCGCGGACTCCCATACCGAATCCATAGATCAGAACCGGGTCGAGCACAATATTGCAGCCCGCGCCGATCATAACGCTGAGCATTCCTGTCTTGGCAAAGCCCTGCGCCGTGATAAACGCATTCATGCCGAGCGTCAGCTGCACAAAGACCGTTCCTGCCGCATAGATTTTCATATAATCCGAAGCAAAGCCGATGGTATTCCCACTTGCACCGAATGTCAGCAGCAGTGGTCTGTAAAACAGTAACAGCAGAACCGTGAGCACGGCGGAGATGACAATCTGCAGCGCAACGCTGTTGCCGAGAATTTTTTCTGCCTCGTCGTAGTCGCCCTTTCCCATCGCCATGGAAGCCCTCGGTGCCCCGCCGTTGCTCACAAGTGCGGCAAATGCCGACACAATCATGATAATGGGCAGGCAGACGCCCACCCCTGTAAGCGCAAGCGCTCCGTCTTCCGGCATATGTCCGATATAAACCCGGTCCACCAGGTTATATAACAGATTGATCAGCTGTGCAACGATCGCAGGAAGTGACATGCGCCACAGCAGCCTGCCAATCGGATCTCTCCCAAGAAAATCATTTTTTTGTTCCATGTCAACGGTTCCTCCCATCATCTGTCTGTATCAAAAAACATCTTGTCCAAATATAATTCGTTGAATTTCGGGTGCATGGCAAGCGAAAGTTCCTGCGCGTGCCCTGTGATAGACGCAAGCCTCTGTTTTGCCGCTGTCCTGTCATCGAGCAGATACCGCTGTGCTCCCGCAAGCGCACTGTTGCCGATCATCGTGATATGTCCACGGAACTGTTCCGGGAACAGTCCGATCTGGATGGCCTGCTCCTCGTCCATCCGGAAGCCAAAACCTCCTGCGATCAGGATTTCTTCGGGATCTTCTCCTCCAGATTCCGCGAGCAGCGTCTCGATCCCTGCGCGGATCGCCGCCTTGCCCATCTGCACCTGTCTCACATCCTCCTGCCGGAACCGGAATCTGCCCTCCGCGACCGGCATGCCGTCCGTAAACCAGGGTTCCTCAAACGTCCCGTTCTCATCGATGAGTCCGAGCCGCACGGCTTCTCCCACAGCGTCAATAATCCCGGTTCCGCATAAGCCGATCGGTGTCTCACCGGCGATGGTGCTTAGCTCCACGGTTCTTATTCCTCCTGTGGCGGCAGGATCTCTCTCCAGAACCAGGCTTGTCACGGCTCCCGGAACGCCCGCAACACCGCAGGATATATTCCCGCCCTCAAAGACCGGTCCCGCCGCTGCGGAAGTCACAAGAAATCCATCCGCTCCCCCGGCTGCCATCTCCCCGTTGGTGCCGATGTCCAACAGCAGCGCATTTTTTTTCCGGTCCATTTCCAGGGCATAGATTCCCGCCACGATATCCGCTCCGACGAAAGCAGAAATTCCGGGCAAAATGGTCACTGACACACTCCACCGGTCAGACAGCGCAAGTTCTGCGCCGCTCCCCTCCCAGAGGGAGAGATCCTCCGGTGTAAAAGGCGCCGCCCCAAGCCCCGCACAGGATAATCCGCGCAAAAGATGACACATGGTCGTATTTCCGACAATTACAAGTTCCTCCACAGCATCATCCGGTATCCCGGCATCCGCCACGAGTCCCGCAAGCAACGCATCGATATCCCGGCAGATGCTAAGGCGCAGTTCCTCTGCCGCCCCCTCGTTTGCTGCCTGGATTCTGGACAGAACATCTGCGCCGTATGCCCGCTGGTGATTTACCGAGGATGCGGCGGCAATCCTTTTTCTATCTGTAAGGTCATAAAGCGTTGCGGCAAGCGTGGTGGTACCGATATCCACGGCTGCGCCGCAGCGCTTTTTCCCGGAATGCCCCCATATCTTGGCTGCGTCCTCTCTGCTGTGCATCGCCACGCAATCTCTCTGACCGTGGATGTTCCCTGCCGTCTGACCGGGGATACCTTCATCTACCGTCTGACTGGGGATGGCTCCGTCTGCCGCATCCGCCGTGACTAACACATCGATCTCCTGCTCCCGGCTTACGGGAAGCTGCAGGCTGCATGCCTCTGCCACGCGCACTTCACACGCCAGGCGCACGCCACTGCTTCGTTCTTCCTCTGTGAGCAGCCTCCGCTCATTTGCCGTCGGCTGTGGCGCCTCCGACACAAAGCGCACGCGGCACCTTCCACAGGTTCCCTTTCCGCCGCAGGGTGCATCCACATAATATCCCGCTCTTATCAGACGCATCAGCAGCGTCTCTGCCATCCCGCCCGATCCCGCCGGAAGTTCTGTCACTTCTTTTGCATATTGAACGTTCATCCTGTCATTCCTCCCTGCGTTATGGCGTGTAGTCCACGCCTGCCCGCCTCGCCTGTTCTTCCTGCTCCTCCTCCGCAATCCGGTATGTCCGGTTCCCTTTCCGGAAAAAAGTGCCGGTCCGCAAAAAGCGGAATGTAACCCCGCAGCTAACGCACTGGTTCATCAGTTCCAGCACCCATGCAAAATCGCATACACGCGCGTCTGCTCCCTCTTCGCCGCCGCAGAGAACCTGCGCAATCTCCCCGGTCTTTAGATACGCATCCAGCACCAGTTTTTCAAGGAGCGGTTCGCAGAGAATGCCCTTGTGGCGCACCGGCAGTTTTAAAAATGCCGGAATCCGGTCATCCGCGCGTCTCTGATTCTCCACCGAACAAAGAATCGTCACGTTTTCATAGCCGTCTTCCCAGTCGTCGGGCAGTGCTTTAAAAAAGCGGTGCTCCCTCTTCGTCTCAATCACAAAGGAAAGATCCTGCCGTTCCCTCATCATCGCCCACGCCTCGCTCCGCCATTCATCCGCCTCCGGCAGGAAAAAATCCGACGTCATGCACACATAGACCGGTTCCTCCTGCGGCAGCAGCTTGTATTCTCCGCTCCGGTTCTTTTTTACCGGCAGATCAAAATTGGCTGTCCTGCGGATCACGGACGCATTTTTGCCGTACATCGCATCTTTTTCATATACATAACAGATATCGCACCCTGCACTGATTTTCTTGCAGCCATGCCATGGATTCCAGACTGCCATACGAAACGCGCCTCCTTCTTCTTTCCTTTTTGTCCGCCGGATGGTATACTTATCACAGATCTGGAAAAAGTAAAACCGCTGCCGCATCCGGGCAGCCACAGAAAGGAATTGTCTATGAAACTGATCTCATGGAATGTCAACGGTCTGCGCGCCTGCATGCAGAAAGGCTTCGCAGAATTTTTTACAGCAAGTGATGCTGATATTTTCTGTATTCAGGAATCCAAACTGCAGGAGGGTCAGATTGATTTCGCACCGGAGGGCTATTACGCCTACTGGAATTATGCGCAGAAAAAGGGCTACTCCGGCACCGCCATTTTTACCAGAAAGGAACCTCTGTCGGTGCATTACGGCATCGGCATTCCACAGCACGATACCGAGGGACGTGTGATTACGCTGGAATTCCCGGATTTTTATATGGTTACCTGCTACACGCCGAATTCCCAGAATGAACTGGCAAGGCTTTCCTACCGCATGGAGTGGGAAGATGCATTTCTCTCATATCTAAAAGGTCTTGACCAAAACAAGCCTCTTATTCTCTGCGGTGATCTCAATGTCGCCCACGAGGAGATCGACCTTAAGAATCCGAAAACCAACCGGAAAAACGCCGGCTTTACCGACGAGGAGCGCACCAAAATGACAGTTCTTTTATCCGCCGGTTTCACCGATACGTTCCGCCATTTTTATCCAGATACCGAGGGCATCTACTCCTGGTGGTCCTACCGCTTTCACGCCAGAGAGAAGAATGCCGGATGGCGTATCGACTACTTCATCACCTCATCTGCACTCGATGACCGTCTTGTGGATGCAGGAATTCTCACCGATGTCACCGGCTCCGATCACTGTCCGGTAACACTTACCGTCGATCTGCCATTCTGTCCATAGCACTATTTCTGCCGATAGACATGACAATACAGCACGTCCCGCATGGTCTCAAATTCATCCGCCACAAGCTGCTTCGGATAAGACATAATCCGAAGCGGGATGGCATGCCTGTCCTCTCCCATCGCTGGCTGCATATACTCAAACGGATTCATCACAAATCCGTTTCTCTCATAAAATGCAATCCGTCTGGCTTCCAGTTCACCGGTCGGCAGTTCCACCTCCAGTATGACCGGTCTTCTGCACTGCGCTGTCAGCTGTGTCAGAAGTACCGCTCCAAGTCCGCCGTTTCGGCATGATTTCCTCACAGCAAAATGCTCCACAAACAGGAATGTATCAAACTCCCACACTGCCAGAAACGCCATCAGTTCCCCGTGTGCACGGTACCCGTACAAGTGATACCATGAGACATCCAGTATCTTTCTCTGCGCCTCCCTGGATCGTCTCTCGTCCCGCGGAAAACTCTCCTCCATAATCTCCCATACGCTGTCAAAATCCCGTTCTGTCAGTGTCTCTAAACTCTGCATGTTCTCTCTCCCGACTGATTCTTTCTTACTTACTTTTATACCATAAAACAAGATTATAGCACAAATTTCCTATGGAATCAAACCGCGCTGTTCTTTGCCTGCGTCTCACCCTCTCCGATCCTGATGGTGCGGAAGCCCTCTCCGTGCACTTCATTGGACTCTAATATAATCATAAAGGATGCCGGGTCTGCCTCCTTGATGGCATGCTGCAGCAGATACATCTCTTTGTTGTTGCACACGCACATCACAATCTGTTTGTTGTCACAGCGGTAACCGCCCTGTCCCTGTAATATCGTAGAGCCGCGGCCGCAACAGGAATCGATCACATCGCAGATCTCCTTTCCATGCTCCGTCACGACAAGTGTCATCTTTCCGGAATTGATGCCGTACATCAGCTTGTCGACCACGATTGCCAGCAGAAAACTTACAATCATTCCGTAGATAATTCCATCCACATCCCGAAGCAGAAATCCACCCAGAAGAATGATGATCACATCCGTCACGAACGAAATTTTCCCGACAGACCAGTACGGCTTCAGATTCTTGACCGCCATAATAATAAAGTCGGAACCGCCGGTCGAGGAATTCTGCATGTAAATCACCGCATATCCCAGTCCGGCAAACACACCGGTACAGAGTGCCGCAAGCAGACGGTCTCCTGAGTAAACCGGGAACAGTGGCGCGACATAGTCAATCATCAGGGAAGAAATCAGCATACAGCGCAGTGAGCTGAAGAAAAAGTGTCTTCCCAGCAGACGATAGCACAATATTGCCACCGGTATATTCAGCAGTATCGTGGAAAATCCGATCGGCACGCCGAACAGCTGATATAAAATGATCGAGATACCGGAAAATCCGGTCATCGGGAATCCCGCCTGCACCGCAAAATTATAAATGCCGGCAGCAATAAACGCACTTCCCACAACCTCCCAGAATATCTGTTTTAAAAATACTTCTCTATCTTTTTTTTTCATTTTCATCCATCCTTCCTTTGCATGCGGGTGTCTCCACAACACAAAAAAAGAGCACCAGCAGATTATACGAATATAATATGCTAACGCTCTTTTCCGTATCCTATTGTAGCACCGGAATCCGGAATTTGTCAAATATGTTTCTCTTTACAATCCGGATGTGTCGTGCTAATATACTTCATATATGAACTATTCATATGTGAAGCATTATTTTATCCCATTGAAAGGAGCATTTACCTATGAATACCGGTATTGAATTTACCATGAAGCTATCGGCTGCCTACAGTGCTGTATGCAGACCTTTGTGCCACGAACTGAATCTCCCGCAGACCGCGTTCGATATTCTGATGTTTCTGGCGAACAACCCGGAATATACCACCGCACGCGATATTGTGGAAGTCCGCAAGATCAAAGCCAACCTCGTATCGATCAACGTAGACAAGCTTGTCGGTGAAGGTTATCTGCGACGTGAGGCGGACACAGACGACCGCCGAAAGACCCATCTGCTCTGCACAGACAAAGCCGACGCTGTCATCGAACAGGGGCGCACACTTCAGAACCGCTTTATGAACAGTCTCCTTGCGCATATCGATGATGCTGACAGAAAACAACTCACAGAAAGCATCCATCAGATGGAGCAGAATCTGGATCACATGTTAGAGGAGGAACACTGATATGACATTATTATTCACGATACTCGTCACCTTTTTTGCCGGCATGGGCGCCGGACTCGGCACCGGCTTCGCCGGAATGAGCGCAGCCGCCGTCATCAGCCCGATGTTAATCACTTTTCTGGGTGTTGACCCCTATATGGCAGTCGGCATCGCCCTCTCCTCCGACGTGCTCGCAAGCGCCGTCTCTGCCTACGTCTATGGTAAAAACAAAAATCTGGATATCCGCAACGGAGTGATTATGATGGTGAGCGTCTTAATCTTCACCGTCATCGGAAGCTACATCTCAAGCCTTGTTCCGTCCACCACCATGGGGAATTTTTCCGTCTTCATGACGTTTCTTCTCGGCATCAAGTTCATCGTAAAACCTGTCATGACGACAAAAGAATCCATGGCGCAGGTCTCCGCAAAAAAACGTGCCATCCAGTCGGTTGTCTGCGGCGTGATCATCGGATTTATCTGCGGTTTCATCGGTGCCGGAGGCGGCATGATGATGCTCTTAATTTTAACCTCTGTGCTGGGCTATGAGTTAAAAACTGCGGTTGGCACGAGCGTATTTATCATGACTTTCACCGCTCTCACCGGAGCCGTGTCGCACTTTGCCATCGGCGGCGCTCCCGACTGGACAATCTTTCTTCTGTGCGTGGTGTTCACGTTCCTCTGGGCGAGAATCGCATCCGTATTCGCCAATAAGGCCACACCAAAGACGTTAAACCGTGCAACCGGTGTCATTCTTGTAGTCCTTGGCATCGTTGTGCTGGCGTTTTCCTTGTTGTAAAATCTGTAAAATAGCAGATAACCAGAATATGCTTACAAATATGCCGACCGGACGCTGGCAGCTTCCCACCGCCGCCAGCGCCCGGTTCCCCGCAAATCTCCCGGTCACAGCCATACCTGCCTGACATCTTTAAATTCGGTGCCGATCATCCAGTCTCTCACAATTCTTGGAATTCTCCATGCATAGGCCGGTGTAACAACAAGAAGATATCGTCCTGCAGGGCATTATAAAACCTGAGACGTACAAATACAAGAGTGCGCAACGCCAGCTTTTGTACAATCCATAATCATTTTCTCACACATCTCATACCCCAGCCTGGAGCTGTTCATAGACAGTGTATAATTGCCCGCCATTCCCCATTTCTGCTCCGTGTAAAAACGATAATTTGTCATACGTCTTTTATCAATATCCGCCATCATTTTAGCTGCCTCGCCTTCGTTGACATGGTACAGTCTGCAGATGCGCTGCACTTTTTCCGGCATATCGCCGTGTATAAATACATTCAGCACATCCTCTCTGTCCTTCAAAATAAAATCTGCATTTCTTCCTATAATCACACAGCTTTCTTTCTCTGCGATCTCCAGAATCACCTTTCTCTGCGCTTCGTATACCATATCTTCCACTGATTTTCCGGTAAGGTCACGTCCGGCAAAAGCATAGCCAAACAAACCCTTCTTTGGAGAGAGCTCCGCATTTTCCTTTATGTACTCCGTTGAAAATCCTGACTTCTCTGCAATCTGGCCGATGATATCCTTATCGTAATAGGCAATTCCAAGCTTCTTTGCCACTTCTTCGCCGATAAAACGTCCGCCGCTTCCGAATTCTCTGCTGATTGTAATGATTCTTTTTGCCATGTCAATTCCTCCCTAACTGAAACGCTCCACTTTATTTTTACTGATTCTCTTTAAAAATACATAGCCCGCCAGACACGCTATCACCTCCGTGATCGGAAATGCCCACCAGATCAGTGAGATGTCCGTCCGACCGTTTCTTGCAAAAATAGAAAAAATTCCTGCCAGCGGTAGTATGATCACAAGCTGCCTGAACAGCGAAATCACAAGTGACTCAATGCCTCCGTCCAAAGCCTGGTAAATGCCCTGATATGCCACATTGATTCCGGCAAAGATAAAGCTGATGGAGATAATCCGCATCGCTCCAATAAAATATTCTCTGGACTGCCCGGCATTAAACAGTGTCGCAAATGCTCCCGGGAACACTTCCGTGATAATGATACCCAAAATCATCAGCGCCGCTGTATACAGGAGACCATATTTTATTCCGTCCTTAATTCTCTTTTTGCTTCCCATTCCATAAGCAAAAGCAATAATCGGTGTAATTGCATCTCTGAGTCCGAATGCCAAGAACAACACAAACTGCTGGACTTTATAGAACAGTCCGTATGCGGTCTGTGCAGAAGGGCTGAACTTCAGAATCAGGTTCATCACATATACCATGATCGACATCAGCGCCTGCGCAATGATTGCCGGAAGTCCGATCGCATAGATTTCTTTTATGATACCGGCATCCGGCTTCATGTACTCCACTCCATGCTCAAATTCCTGATTCAATTTCATATGGAACAAAAACAGCAATACCGCAGACGCCACCTGACCGATCACCGTCGCGTAGGCTGCGCCTTTTACTCCCATTTCAGGAACCGGTCCGATACCATAGATCATAATCGGATCAAGAATGATATTGATCACGGCTCCTACGACCTGACCGATGGTCGAATACAGAGAACGTCCGGTTGCCTGCAATAACTTTTCAAATAAAGAAAATAAAATAATTCCAAAGGAAATCACGCAGCATATTCTAAGATAGCTTGTTCCCATCGAAATTACATCCGGATCAACCGTCTGTGAGGAAATATATGCCTTCACACCGATAATTCCAAACAACAGGCATACTGCATAAATGATTCCTCCGAGGAATAAACTGTTGCCTGCAACCTTCGCTGCCTTTTTTGTATTTCCTTGTCCGAGTGTCCTTGCCAGAAGTGCATTTGTTCCCACGCCCGTTCCGATTCCAGCTGCCACCATAAGCATTTGAACCGGGAACACCAGCGTAAGTGCATTTAATGCCGCCTCACTCCCCACTTTCATGTTTCCGACAAAGGCACTGTCCACAATATTGTAGACCGCCTGCAATGCCATGGATAAGATCATTGGTATTCCCATCTGCACCATAAGCTTCTTTACCGGCATTTCCTTCATCTTGTTACTCTCTGCCATATAATCCTCCTTGTTTTTCCACACAAAAAAGTGTGTACCTATCTCATAAGCTGGACTTACGCTGATAAGCTACACACTTCTTTATGGCATACTATTTATTTTAAAAATAGAAAAACGAGCAGCAAAACTGGATTTACGCTGGTCTGCTACTCGTTCGATCCCTATTATATTTCTCATATTAAAAAAAGTCAAACAAAATTTTCTTGCAATTTTTCCGGCCTCTTATATTTCCAGAACTGTCACTCAAAATATTCTTCCGTGCGCTCCGCGATCCCCTCCGCCTCCGCCTGAATTTCATTGGTTCCTTTTTTTCCTTTTTCCCGGATAAAAATACTGCGGAAGATCAGGCGGGCAAGCGGTCCGACGATAAGGAGCTGCAGCGGAAGCGCCATGACAAAGTTTCTGCAGTATGTCATTATGTAATCCGGAATTACATTCGCTGTAAACCCATATCCATGATATAATCCAATAATGCTTGCAAACGCCACCTGCCACACTACCGTAAAGGTCTGAATGGCAAAAATGATAAAAATCGGACGATCCCCGGGCTGTACGATACGGAACGCGAAGAACTTCGCCATATGTCCCGAAACAAAATAAGCCAGCAGAAAAATGATGACATACTCTATCCACATTCCGCGCAGCGCGATAAGAAACGTCTGATTTGTAAAGTTTCCTGTTGCCAGCACTGTGTTATACAGTGTCATGCAGTATACCATCATCCATGCGGTGATGGTTGTAAAAAAAATAGATTCTCCTCTTGTTCTAGGCATTGTTTCTTCCTCCTTGGTATTTCTCCAGTGCATCTAATATCAACTCGACACTCTGTGTCTTGGTAAATACCCCCGTGTCGATCATTAGATTGTAATTTCCGACCTTTCCCCACTCTCTTCCCGAAAAATACTGATAGAACATTCCCCTGGAATGATCCTTCACCTCCAGCTCTCTACGAATCCAGCGCTCTTCCCCTGTGATTCCGTCATGACGCTGCACACGGGCAATCCGGTACACCATATCCGCATGGATAAACACGTGAAACGCATCCTTTCGCCCGGCAAGAATATAGCCGCTCACCATGTCCATATACGTCTGATCCGACATCGTCTCCCCGTTCTCCAGGACGGTCTTTTTATCCAGATGCATCTCCCTTGCAACTTCTTGAATGATCTCCTTGTCATAGAAAGCATACCCCAGTCTTTCTGCGAGCATTTTCCCGACGGTGTGCCCGCCGCTGCCGGTTTCCCTGCTGATCGTAATAATCATATTCCTCATCCTTTCTTTTTTCTCTCTGTTGATACAAAACAAAAAAAGGACAATTCATGCAGCCCATCCGTCCGACAGTGGATAGGCGACATTTATTGTCCTTAACGTTGTATATTTTGTTGTGTCTTATGCGACTTTCCTATAATAGCACGATAAGAAATAAAAAGTCAAGAAAATATAACCCGCGAAAAGCAGCGTCCCAACGCAAAAGGACAGCCACACACATACATGTGTGACTGTCCTTTTCCCTATCTATACATTACCTTCTCCTAAAAATAACGCATATGATTTATTTGTTTGCAATTGCTGCCTGTGCTGCTGCAAGACGAGCGATCGGCACACGGAACGGTGAGCAGGATACATAATCCAGACCGATCTTGTGGCAGAACTCTACGGAAGAAGGATCTCCGCCGTGCTC
>ERZ1034976.2785-NODE-2785-length-11556-cov-20.385271_pt1 | contig 11556 bp, 8 predicted proteins | sample MGYA00520623_ERZ1034976 | MGnify/ENA primary metagenome ERZ1034976 (study PRJEB33766, sample SAMN09781774) | gut metagenome | biome: gut microbiome | host: Homo sapiens | place: Madagascar | study: EMG produced TPA metagenomics assembly of the PRJNA485056 data...
GCGAATCCTTGAGCTTGGGCACGTCGCCCTCGGCCACGGCGAAAATCATGTCCTTAACGATACCGCGGTCGTGGCTCGACATGCGCCCAACCATGCCCAGGTCAATAAAGTAGACGATGCCGTCCTTGAGAATGATGTTTCCCGCATGCGGGTCGGCATGGAAAAAGCCGTCGTCGAGCACCTGCGTCGAATAGTCCTCGACAATCGCCGAGCCGATCTTTTCCAGGTCATAGCCCTCGGCCACCAGGCGCTCGGGATCGGCAATCGAGATGCCGTCAATGTAGTCCATGACCACGACATGCTCGGTGCAAAGGTCCAGGTAAGATTTGGGGCACGACACGCCGCGCACGCTCTTATGGAACTCATAGAAATCGTTGAGGTTTTTGGCCTCGGCCAAAAAGTTGGTCTCCTCGCGAAACGAGGTCCACAGCTCCTCGACCACGCCATGCAAGTCCACAAACTGATCGGTATTGACAAACTTTGAGACGATGCGCACCACCGAGCGAATGATGTCGATGTCCTGAGCCATCACCTGCTGCGCACCGGGGCGCTGCACCTTAACGGCCACGTCCTCGCCGGTCACCAGGCGGGCGCGGTGCACCTGTGCAAGAGAAGCGCTTCCGAGCGGGTTGGGATCGATCGCGTCGAACATCTGCCCCAGGCGCTGGCCGTACTCCTCTTCCAGACACCGGAGCACTACCTCATACGGCACCGGCTCTACATCGGAGCGCAGACGACGCAGCTCGTCGCAAAACCGCTGCGGCAAAATCTCGGAGCGGTTAGCCAGAATCTGCCCCATCTTGACGAACATAGGGCCGAGCTCTTCAAGCAGACGACGCAGGCGCACCGGCGTGAGGTTGTCCCACACGCGATACTTTTTGATCAGGCGAACGATCTGCCCAATGCGCTCACGACGACCTGCCGGCGTGAGCTGGTATTCCTCATCCGGCGCCATCGCGTCGGGCTCCTCGGGGACCATATCGACAGCGCGCGGCTTCTTGCGAGCGCCCGAGACGGCGGCATCGACCTCGTCGACAACCGCCGCCTCGTCACCCAAGGGATCTAGATTGTTGTAATCGGTGGTGGAATCTGCCATCTGCGCTGCTACTCGGCCTCTTCGGTGTCCTCTGCATCATCGGGCTCAACGGACTCGACGGGCACCGAGGTCACGTTGTCCTCGACCGAATCGACGATGTCGCGCACATGGGCCAGGAAGGCCGTGCGCTCGGGGGCGGTCATAACGCGGACGCGGGCCAGGATGAGCTCGTCGAGCACACGCTGTGCCGCGGTCTCGCCCTGCATGCCTAGGCGCTCGGTCAGGTCGGAGATGGTGCCACCCGCCTGCTCGAACATATCGGACACGCTGCGGGCGATATCGGGGGTGCCGGCATCCTTGCGGACCTGCTCACCCTTGGTACCGAGGTCGTCGAGAACCTTCTTGCCGCCCTCAACGGCAACGGCTGCGGCGCCGAAGCCCACGTTGATGGCACCGTTAACAAGCTGATCGAATTTCATAACCATGGTTGGCTCCAATCATGAACAACTGCATTGGCCTTCTTGTACCCAAGATTGTGCGAAAGCGACAAAGCGTTTTACCTGATGTTATCGTTCATCGCGAAGGAGTTCTTCATGGCGCAGCTCGTGGTGTAGAGCACCTTGCCCAGCAGGGCATCGGTCTCCACGCGCACACGCTCGGCAAAGGCATCGTTGGCGCGAGCGAGCTCGGCGGGCACCTCCGCCTCGGGCAGCGCGGCCACAGCGGCGTCGACGTCATGGAGCTGCTTGTGGCCCATGCCGCCGACCTTCTCCTGGTAATCCTCCACCGCGCGACCGCACTCGTGGAAGCGGACATCGGCCAGGGCACCGATCAGGCGGTTGGCCCAGTAGAAGTTTTCGGACGTCACGCGAGCCTGCGTGTCGGCATAGTACTCGGGCATGGTCTCGACGTTGGCGTACAGCGGAACCAGCGCGTTAAACGAGTTGGAGCCAAAGGCCATCCACTGCACGGCGCGGTAGGCCGGCTGCGCATAGGGGCGCAGCTGCAGCACGGCGAGCTGGCTGTTACGGTTGATGCCGATGGGACGATAGGCGCCGCGCGTGGCGGGCGTACCCTTGCTGCCGTAGCAGTCGTACTCCGTGCCCTGGTAGTGACTCGAAAGCACGTACTTGATGTCCTCGATGGTCACCTTGCGCTCAGGCACGCGGCTCCAGGGGATGTCATCGCTCTCGGGCGTGTAGTCGGCCTCGGGACCGTCCCACACATCGCCAGGGTTGAGGCAGCGCTGCATATACCAGGCGCGCGGCGTGTTGTAGACGTGGTCGCTGTCGCTGTGCGAGCCAAAGGCCTCGCGCGGGTTAAAGACCGTCGCCGGACCGTCGCCCTCGACGCCCAGCGTTAGGTCCAGATTCCACTCTGCCATCCAGGAGCGCAGGTCGGCAGAGCACATGTGGTCGACCTGAGCGCCCTCGGCGTCGTCCAGGTCAAAGCTGTCGATACCCAGCTGGTTAGGCATGGTCACATAGGCGTCATCGGGCACGCGCTTGGCGATCCAGTGGTGGCCGCCGATGGTCTCGAGCCACCAGATCTCGTCCACGTCACTAAAGGCGATGCCATTGTTCTCGTAGGTACCGTAGCGCTCGAGCAGGTCGCCCAGGATACGCACGCCGTCGCGGGCGGACTTGGCGTACGGCAGCACCAGGGTCACCATATCCTCCTCGCCCAGTCCGCCGGGCTGGGCCGGAACATAGCCGTCCTCGCCCTCGTTGCCCTTGGCGGGTACATAGTCCACGAGCGGATCGGCGCCGCGGACGCGCTCGTTGGTGGTGAGCGTCTCGGTTGCGGACATGCCAACGTTAAGCTCGTTGAAGCCGGCCTCAGCCCAAATGCCGTGACCGGGGATAACGTCGGGGACGCTCGTGTAGCGCATGGGGTTATCGGGCAGCTCGATGGTCAGGTGGCTCAGGACGCTCGTGTAGACACGCGGCTGCTCGTCGGGGTGCACTACGCGCATGCGCTTGGGCTCAAACACCCCGTTGGACGAGTCCTCGTTGCGGGCGACAAGCGTCGACCCGTCGTAGCTCGCGTTCTTACCAACCAAAATCGTTGTGCACGGCATGCGCATCCTCCTTGAGCGAAGAAATCAAACGGCAATAGTGTATCGCTTCGGCGCAAAAAGGGCGAAACCGCAACGCCTCGAGACCCCTCGGGACCCCTGTGGTCAAAAAATGCCAAATATGAGTACTGTCACCAATTTAGTAGCAGCAAATTTCCTTGCAATGAGTGCCGAAAATCCCTATTTGTCCAAAAGCAAGACAACGTTATTCCCCATAGGTTCAATAAAATGGGCTTCCTAACGATAATGGATATCGCTAGGAAGCCCAAATGACATAAAACATATGTGACTATCTTGGCAGCAGTACTCATATTTGGCATTTTTTGACCACGTGGTATATGGCTAACCCCTCAAACAGCCTAAAACGCCTATTTCGATGCACGCTCCGCCGCCTCGATTACGTGTTTGGCGAGAATCGCCGTCGTTACAGCGCCCACGCCACCCGGCACGGGAGTAATTGCGCCAACAATCGGCTCCGCAGCATCAAAATCGACGTCGCCGACCAGCTTGCCGGCGGCCTCGTCCCAGTTAATGCCCACGTCGATGATAGTCTGGCCCTCGCGAACCGCATCCGCGCCAATCGTACGCGCACGCCCAACCGCGGCAACAACAATGTCGGTAGAACGGCACTCGGCAGCCAAGTCGCGCGTATGCGTATGGCACGTCGTCACTGTGGCATTACGAGCCGTAAGCATGGCGGCAACGGGACGGCCAATCACCAGCGACCGGCCGACGACCGCGACCTTGGCACCATCCAGCTCAACGTCGTAATGGTCCAGCAACGCCAGCACGGCCTCGGCCGTGCAAGGAGCAAAGCCCTCGCCTCGCCCCGAAAGCGTGGTAAGCAGCGAGGCCGGCGTCATGGAGTCAACATCCTTCGCGGGATCGAGTGCCGCGGCAACGGCATCCTCGTCAAGCCCAGCGGGCAACGGACGAAACAGCAGACAACCGTGAACAGTCGAATCGGCATTGATGCCCTCGATAGCAGCCATCAGCTCGTCTTGCGAGACGTCGGCAGGCAGCAACACGCGACGAGCTTCGATGCCCACCTTCTCGCAGCGCTTGAGGGCACCGCGCTCGTAGGATAGGTCGTCCTCGCGCTCGCCCACGCGAACAATGGCCAGCGTCGGTACAACGCCGCGCTCGCGCAGCGCGGTGCAGCGGGCAGCGAGCTCCTCGGTCAAAGCACGGGCAACGGGAGCACCCTTCAGCAGCTCGGCCATGGCTATCCCCTCTTCCTGGCGGCGTCGGCGGCGCGGCGCGCCAGCGCATCGGCGCGCGGCAGCCACGTATCGAGCAGCTCGTCACATGCCGCCTCGAGCTCCTGGGCGCGGGCACGATCCTTCATAGACGTGGTATTCGCAAAGAGCGTCAGGCTCGCGCCCTGCATGGCCGCGCGGCAAAACACGGCACCGCACGCCACATCGGACAGCAACTGGCGCGAGCCCTTGTCCGCCATGTCCTCGAGCAGCGCCAGCGCGCGCCCGCAGGCGTCCATAATGCGGTACGGCGGCATGGCTGCCACGTGCAGCGCATCCTGAATCGCAGCCGGTCGAGCCGGATCCTCGCGCGAAATACCGTACGCCGCCGACACCTGCCCGTAGGCTCGAACGTCCTCGGCAACCAAGTCGACAAGCTCCTGAGACAGCTCGTCTGCCCGGGCAAACGCGCGCGTCAGATCGTCCGCGCGATCGGCAAGCGCGGGGTTCGTCGCGCCATAGCGAGCAACCATCCCGCAAAGCGAGGCGCCCAGCGCGCCCACAAAGGCGCTCGCGCTACCGCCGCCGGGAACCGGCTCGCGCGCGGCCAACGCCTCAGCAAAACCGCGACAGGTTTTATCCATCATCTCTTGGCTCATCGAAACACCTCTGCCCACCGCGCCGGCCACCACGGGCCGCACGCATAATAAAAAAGGGACAACGACGCCAGGAAGCGGTTGTCCCATTCATCGATCTTGTCCAAGCCAGTCTAGCCCATAAGACAAAGACTGTCAGGAGCTCTGGCTATCGGTGTTTCCGATTGCCGGCTATAGGCACGGGCGCCTAGTCCACCTGAAACGTCGGCAGCAGTGTGTCGATAATCTTCGATCCCATGTCGCGGTTTGCAGTCGAGTACTCCAAATGCGCCGTGGCAATCGTCGAATCCGTGACGATCGTCTTTTCGTAAATGATCGTGTCGCCCTCGCGCCACGAGACCACGTACCAGTTGTCGCCCTCTGCGGTATAGAGGTCAGTCTTGCCCGAGGTGTCCTTTTCGATAAACATCTCGTGTGCAGTTTCGTCGTTAATGTTGACGAAACCAAACAGGTTGATCACAAAGCCCGTCTCCGGATCCTCATACCTGGCGCCACTGCCGCTGGGAGTATCTTCCATCTCAAAGCGATTGGGAATCGACATGCTATAAGGATGCATGTCGTTCGTGTACGTATACACGTCGGTTAGGTAATCGTCCGAATCGCCCGAGCCGTAGTATGCCGATTCGTCTTCGGGAACGGCCTCGTCATCGGACGACGAGGATTCCTTGGCCTTGGACTTGTTGCTCTTCTTCTTGGCAGAAGACTCTTTCTCGTCCGAAGACCCGGTATCGATCACCGAGATTTGCGTGCCGGAGTTCTTTGACCCGTTGAGCACCGTAAGCGCAAACACCGTGCCGCCCCCGAGGAGTACCACGGCGACACACGCCACCGCGATGACAATCGGAGCTTTGCTCTTAGGCTTTTGAGGCGCAGGCGCGACCGGCGGCATCGATTGGGTTAGGCCCGGGGCAGAGGAAGGACCAGCGCCCGTAGGCGTCGGCACGGAACCGCCGACCAGCGAAGCCCCACAGTGCGTACAAAACGTCGACCCATCAGGCACTTGCTGTCCGCATTTTTTACAGAACATCGTTCGACCTTTCGTGGTTTAGCTTTTGTCACAGCCAAGTCTATACGCCCCCACCCAGGGCGCTGTTGCGCAACATGGAAAAGTCGATGCCGAGCCGAGCCGTCCCATGCGCCCAGTGCCCCAAACATGGGACACATGGCCCACCTTTCGAGACTCCCGGGCAGCACAAGCTGGGGCATATCTATAAGTAAGGAACCCGTTGGGGAACGGCCGCGTAACGGCCACAAGCGATGAACGGAGGCATAAGCCGCACGGTACACAGAAACATCCGCCGCCAGCGCAATCAGTACCCCAACAGCATGCGGCGCCGTGATGTCATCGGCAGACAAGGAGGACGCCACCATGAAGAAAAAGACCCTATCGATCCTTTCCCTCTGCATCGCCCTCTTTGCCGCGTTTGCCCTTGTCGGCTGCGGCGGGAGCGCATCGGGCGGCGGCAGCGCCCCCAAGAGCGAGAGCAAGGAAAAGGCCCCCGTCGCCAAGAAGACCGACTTCATCTGGTTTAAGGTCGAGATGCCCGAGGGCGTCGGCGTAAGCGACTCTGCCGGCAAGAATGCCGACAAGGTCCAGCTCACCTTCCCCGAAGACGAGAACGCCTCGGCCGATCGCTTTATCCCCGTTTGGAAAAAAACGCTGACGGCAGAGGAATCCCACGCCGACCAGGCAGAAAAGAAAGGTGATACGTTCCAGTGGAAGGATGGCGGGTCCGTCGAGTATAACGGCAGGACGTGGCTCGTCGGAACATACGAGGACAACAGCGGCATCTCAACCATGCTTTTTACCGACGTTGAGCCGGGAAGCGTCTACGTCCTCATCTCGAACTTCGATGTGCATAAGAAAGAAGCCGAGGCGCTCCTCAACTCCATCGAGTTCCCCGATGACATAGCGAAGGCAGTTTCCGAGGCACGCGAAGTCGAGATTTCGAGCATCGAGATCAAGTAACGGGACACCCGCACGCGCCTACGCGCACCCGCGCACATGCGCCCCGTTAAAACAACGGGCGCCCAACCCGGGGAGGGCCGACGGCATCGGCCCTCCCCTCTTTTGCGCCCGGACATATTGCCACTTGCCGGCGCAAATCCGGCCCCCAGAATGGGACACATGGCCCACCCGAACGAGCCGCTCGCGCGTACAGTAAAGGCAGGTAATCCATGGGCGGTTACAGATCGAGGAGGATACGACCATGAAAAAGAAGGCCTTTGCGATTCTCACCCTCTGCATCAGTCTCTTTGCCGCGGTTGCCCTGGTGGGTTGTGGCGGAAGCGGTGGCGCTACCGGCAGTGGCGGTGGCGGCGGAGCAGAAAAGCCAGCCGTGGATATGAGGACCGACTTCATTTGGTTTAAGGTCGAGGTTCCCGAGGGCGTCGAGATCACCGACGTCGCAGGCGATACCGCCGACAGGGCCCAGTTTAAGTTCACCGAGAGCGAGCACGCCAGCGACCGCTTCATCCCCGTCTTCGACCCTGACAAGAACGCCGACGAGCTGTTCGACTACGAGGCAAAGTGGAAGGCCAGCTTTGAGTGGACCGAGAATGACCCCGTCAAGTACAACGGCAAGACTTGGCGCAACGCTTCCTATACACACTCGGGCGGCGTGACGACTGAGTACTTCACCGAAGCAGGCGGCGGCAGCGTCTACGTAAGCATCGACAACGTCGAGGAGCACAAGGATGCCGTCGAGACCATGATGAAGTCTCTGGAATTTGCCGACGACATCGCCAAGGCCAAGACCGAGGCCATGGACGTCAAGCTCGACGATATCGAGATCAAGCGCTAAGCGACTGGCGAGCACAGCGGGAAACACGGGCGCAGTGCAAACAAGCGGCGGTGCCCCAGCGTTTCGTACTAAGGGAGGGCCGGTAAACCGACCCTCCCTCTCTTATGCCGGCAGCCGGCGAACGCGAGGGTGCCGGGCGGCAAAACCACCCCCAGCGCGGTAGCAGCACAAATAGACAAGCGCCCCAACGCGTCCGCCCGCCGATTTATAGCGCCGCGCAGACAATTAAGCCAACACGTTTAGACATCCGGGCAGTATAGTTAACAAAATGAGTGCATAACCGCACCCCGCGAATGGAGGAGTTATGACCGAACACCACGCCATCAGTCGTCGAGCATTTACGCTGGGCCTAGGACTTGCGGCGTTGTCGCCGCTTGCAAGCCTGCCCGAAACCGCGGGATTGGGCCTTCCCATGCGCGCGGCATTTGCAGAAGACGCGCCCACACCGGCGGCCACCCTCGACAAGTTCGTCATTCGCCTTCGCCCCGCGGGCTATTTTCGCACCGCGAGCGTCAACGAAGACGGCAACGTCATCGGCAACGTCTGCCACCTGTTTAATGACGGCACGTCCAGCAAGCTCATCCTTGAGAGCGTAACGACCAAGAATGACGATACAAACTGGTATGCTATCCGCACCTTGCTCAATTTCGAAGAGCACAAGAAGACGGGCTACAGCATTTGGTCGGTCGATGGCGACTCGGACAAAGATGGAAAGGTCATCCACGTATGGAGTGGCGAGCATGACGGCAAGGCCAGTCGCTCTTTTGCGTTCGAGCGTCAATCAAACGGTACCTATATCATCCGAGACCGCACGGTCGAGAAAGAAACCGAGAAAAAAGACATTAAGTACCTGGCCATAGAAAAGGACGGCAAAGACCAGGACAACAATAAAATCTGCCATAAGAGTAAGAGCATTCCGTGGGAGCTCGAGCTTGTCGGCTACAGCATGGACAAGACCAATGCCACAGTTAGCAGCATCGACTGGACCACGTATAGCAGCTACGTCGACGGACCATGTTGGATGAAATACGTCGACGGCAACAAATACCTCGACGAGCTGAGCATCCCGGGCACGCATGATTCGAGCACCTGCAGCGTCGACAACGACACCGAGCCCCAAACCTCGCTTGCAAAGTGCCAGCAGGATTACATCCCCACGCAGTTGCTCGAAGGCATTCGCTATTTTGATATCCGACTTGGAAAGAACAACGATAAAGGCGACCCCGGCATCGACCATGGAATATGCTACCTGCTCAAAAAAGACGGGGGCTTTATACATCTCTCCGATGTCATCGGTTACTTCAAAACATTTTTGAACGAAAACCCGTCAGAAGCGCTCATCATGCTGGTGTCACGAGGCAACGACGAAGCTACCGACGAAAGCGTTACGACGGCTTTCGCCAAGGTTTTGGGCGAGAACCCCAAACTGTTCTATACGTCGAGCCATGTCCCCACACTGAACGAGGTGCGCGGAAAGATCGTCCTGCTGCGTCGATTTAAACTCGCCGGCGACAGTGTAGACGGCCACACGTGGGGCCTCGACCTCACCGAATGGGACGCCAAAATCAAGGCGCATTCCGGAAAGTCCATGTGCCTCGTCCAAGACGCGCGAGGCTTTGAGACTACGGGCAATGCGGGTGTCAAAGAGCCCTATTGCACCAAGGTATATGCCCAAGACCATTACGACTGCACGGGATCCAGTAAGATCGACTGGGTCGATATGGCCCTGGAGGCAGCGCCCGATCTCAAGCGCAGTCCCGTAGATATCACTGCCGCGGACGGGACAACGGTGCAGGCAACGGAGCGCTGCTGGTTTATCAACTACACGAGCTGCACGCAAAACAACCCTTTTACCGCGGCGCGAGTGGTCGACGAGCACCTGTACAAGAGCTCGTATATAAACAATACCGGAGTTGAGGGCACAAAAGAGAACTGCCGTAAGCACATTGGCATCATTGCGTCCGACTTTGTTGATGCGGCACTGGCCCGAAGCATCTACCAGCGCAATTACGATACGCAGCACAAGCAGACAGCTTCGTGCTACCTCCCAGCCCGCATGCACATGACATATGGCGACTCGCTGAGCGACGCCTCGCTCCAGGACGGCAAGACCGTTGGCGAGGGTCATTTCCGCCTCGTCGACAGCAGCAACGTACTCAACGTGGCGGCTTCGGGAAGCGCTTTTGCCATCGAATACGTTGATGTCGATGCCTTGGGCAATGAGACCGTTATAGGGCTGCAGGGATCCGTGCCCATCGATATCGATCCGCGCGTGCTGACGCCTCATTTTGAGGGACTCGAAGGCCTTAAGGCCGGCGAGGACGTGCGTGCCAAGGTCACGGCGCCGCTCGACGGCAAGCTCGAAAACGATGCCTGCACGGCCCAACTCGAGTTTATGCACGATGCAAACGGTGCTCCAGGAACGGTGATGGCCGAGGGCGAGGCATTTGCCGCGGGGACGTATTGGGTGCGTGCGAAAGACCTGTTGGGCGACGCGGCACAGAACTACATGCTCGCCAGCAATGGAGCCGTAAGCTTTACCGTAGCGGCCTCGGGCAGTGCAGGCGGCACCGGCAGCGGCACGGGTTCCAACGCAGACGGCGCTGATAAGAATGGTAAGGGCAACAAGGGTAAGGGCTCGGGCGGAAAACTCGCCGACACGGGCGACGGCTCCGGCATTGCCGCCGGGCTCGCTGCCGCCGCTGTGGCGACAACGGTCGCCGGCGCGGCAATGCTTGCCAACGATCGCGAAGACAGCGAAGGCGCTAGCGAATAGGCAAGCCGGCTTTCAGACGCATCGGCTCAATCAGGGGCGCAGAATACCGTTCTGCGCCCCTATTTTTGACATGAAGGAGTAGCAAAGTGTTGTTATCCATGCGTGTCACTCCCGCGGGATTCGTTAAAACTGTCTCTATGGCCACATTTTAGTCACCGCAAGGCCCATGCGAAGGTGCCAGACAACGCAGCAATTCGTGTCCGCGCGAGGCTTTAAACTAAATGCGATAAAGATGCATTCCACAAGAGGAAAGTGGGGGGACAGTGATGGGCGAACTGGTAAACCGTGGAGAATCGGCAATCGTGCCAGAAGTTTTTTACAAGCAGGTTTCCTCGATTCTCAACGCCGCTCGCGACAAGGCCTATACCGCCGTTAACTTTGCGATGGTTGAGGCGTATTGGGAGATCGGCAAGAGCATTGTTGATGAGCAGGACGGAGAGGAGCGCGCAGCATATGGAGAGGCATTGATTGCAGGCCTCTCCAGAAGGCTTACCGCGGATTTCGGAAGAGGCTTTGGCATCGCAAACCTTCGCAATATGCGTCAGTTCTTTCTTGCGTTTCCGATTCGCGACGCACTGCGTAGCGAATTGAGCTGGACTCATTACCGCAGGTTGATGCGCATTCCCGACCCTGATGCTCGCGCCTGGTACATGAACGAATGCGCCGATTCTCGCTGGAGCACGCGTCAGCTCGAACGCCAGATCAATACCATGTTCCGCGAGCGTCTACTTGCCAGCAAGGACAAAGAGGCCGTCACCCAGGAAATCCAAAAGAGCGCCCCGGCTCGTCGCCCCGAGGATATCATCCGCGACCCATATGTACTGGAGTTTTTAGGCTTCTCGGACGATACTGCGTTTCGCGAGAGCGATCTAGAGCAGGCGCTCATCACGCATCTTCAGAAGTTCCTGCTGGAGCTTGGCCGTGGTTTCGCTTTCGAGGCGCGCCAAAAGCGCATCACCTTTGATGGGCGCCATTTCTATATTGACCTTGTGTTTTACAACTATCTGA
>ERZ1034976.2786-NODE-2786-length-11552-cov-4.731930_pt1 | contig 11552 bp, 9 predicted proteins | sample MGYA00520623_ERZ1034976 | MGnify/ENA primary metagenome ERZ1034976 (study PRJEB33766, sample SAMN09781774) | gut metagenome | biome: gut microbiome | host: Homo sapiens | place: Madagascar | study: EMG produced TPA metagenomics assembly of the PRJNA485056 data...
CAGTCAAAAAGTTTCAAAATATGATTGACAATGACTGAAAATGATGCTAATATGACCATAAAGATGAACGGAAATGACGGAAAATGAAAGCAGGGAACAGAAAGCAGGGAACAGAAAGCAGGGAACAGAAAGCAGGGAACAGAAAGCAGGAAACCGGAAGCAGAAAACAGACCACAGGAGGCAATGCATGCTGACAGAAGAAAGATTTGCAGCGATTTTGGAAGAGCTGCGTATGAAAAACGCCGTGAGCGTTACGGAACTGGTGGAAAAATTAGGAGCGTCGGAGTCCACCATCCGCAGAGACTTAAATACACTGGATGAAATGGGAAAGCTGAAAAAAGTGCACGGCGGTGCGACCGCCATGGACAGGGAGTACATCACAAGCGAGCCCACCGTTTCAGATAAGGTAAATGTACAGGTGGAGGAAAAGAAAGCAATTGGCAGATATGCGGCAGCTATGATAAACAATGACGATTTTGTATTTGTGGATGCGGGCACCAGTACTGAATGGATGATTGAATATATTGGAGAGTCTAAGGCAACATTTATTACAAACGGTATCGCACATGCGAAAAAACTTCTGAATAAAAACCTAAAGACTTACATCATCGGCGGCAGACTGAAACCCGCCACAGAGGCTATCATCGGAGCGGAAGCCGTGCAGAACATGAAAAAATTCAATTTCACGAAATGCTTCTTAGGAACCAACGGAATTCATTTAGATTACGGGTTCACCACCACGGATTTGGAGGAAGGTGCCGTAAAAATGGAAGCGGTAAACCGGTCTTTCGCCCGCATGGTGCTTGCCGACCACAGCAAATTCGACAAGGTGACGGCAGTTACCTTTGCAGGCATCGAAAAAGCATGTGTGATTACGGATCGTTTACTGAATGACAAATATGCGGATGCAACCGTGATAAAGGAGGTAATGAAATTATGATTTACACAGTGACATTTAATCCCGCACTGGATTATGTAATCCGAATGGAAAGCTTAAAATTGGGGACGGTAAACAGAAGTAGTGCGGAAGCCGTTTACTACGGCGGCAAAGGCATCAATGTTTCCACTGTCTTAAAAAACATCGGAGTGGATTCCGTGGCATTAGGGTTTGTAGCCGGCTTTACCGGAAAGGAAATCGAAGAAGGCGTGAAAAATATGGGCGTTGCGACCGATTTCATAAAACTGCCGGAGGGCATGAGCCGCATCAATGTGAAAATCAAAGCAGAGCAGGAAACCGAGATTAACGGACAGGGACCGGCAATCAGCATGGAGAAGGTAGAAAAGCTGTTTGAAAAGCTTGACAGGCTGGAAAAAGGAGACTGCCTGGTGCTGGCGGGAACCATACCGGCCTCCCTACCTTCCGATATATATGAGCAGATTATGGACAGACTGAAGGATAAGGAAATCCGCATTGTGGTGGATGCCACAAAGGACCTTCTCCTGAATGTCCTAAAATATCATCCGTTCCTGATAAAACCCAACAATCACGAACTGGGAGAAATGTTCGGAGTGGTCTTGAAGACAGACGAAGAAATCGTGGAATATGCGAAAAAGCTGCAGGAAAGAGGAGCCCGGAACGTACTCATTTCCATGGCAGGGGACGGCGCGATTTTACTGACAGAAACAAAGGAAGTCTATAAAATGGGAGTTCCCAAGGGCACGGTAGTCAATTCCGTAGGCGCAGGCGACTCCATGGTGGCAGGATTTGTGGCAAGTTATTTCAAAGAACATGACTACCTTAAGGCGTTGAAGTTCGGTACGGCAACGGGAAGTGCAACCGCATTCTCTGAAGGACTGGCAACCATGGATAAGGTAGAGGAATTGTTGAAAACATTATAAGCAAGGAGAGTATTCATATGAGGATTACAGAACTGTTAAAAAAAGATAGCGTTTCTCTCGGGGTAAGAGTGGACTCCAAAGACGCAGCCATCAATTATCTGGTGGATTTACATGCCAGGGTGGGAAACATTACCGACAAGGCAGTATTTAAGGAAGGAATTGTAAAAAGGGAAGAGAGCGGTTCCACCGCCATCGGTGAAGGCATTGCCATTCCCCATGCAAAAAATAAAGCTGTAACAAAAGCCGGTCTGGCAGCCATGACCGTGCCGGAAGGTGTGGATTACGACTCCCTGGACGGACAACCCACCAACCTGATTTTTATGATCGCGGCACCGGAGGGCGGCTCCGATGTGCATCTGGAAGTGCTTTCCAGGTTAAGCATGCTTCTGATTGACGAGGATTTCCGCAAGGAGCTTTTAGCAAGCAAAAACGTGGAGGAATTCTTAAAGGTCTGCGACAAGTACGAGGCAGCCAAATTCCCCGAAGAATTTGCAAAAGATGAGCAGAGAGCCGACGATAAAGCAACTGACGGGCAGAACACAGATGCGGCAGGCAGCGAAGGCACAGGCAAGCAGAAGGCAGATGCGGCAGGCAGCAAAGGCACTGGCAAGCAGAAGGCAGATGCGGCAGCCAGCAGTGCCCCCGCCTACAAGGTCTTGGCGGTTACCGCCTGTCCCACCGGCATTGCCCACACCTACATGGCAGCTGAAGCGCTGGAAAAAGAAGGAAAGAAGTTAGGCATTCCCGTGAAAGCGGAGACCAACGGCTCCGGCGGCGCCAAGAACATTTTGACCGATGAAGAAATCGCATCCTGCGACGGCATCATCGTAGCAGCGGACAAAAATGTGGAGACTGCCAGATTTGACGGAAAGCCGGTACTGTTTGTAAAGGTAGCGGACGGCATCCACAAGCCGGCAGAGTTAATTCAGAAAATCGAGAGCGGCGAGGTTCCCGTTCATCATGAAAAAGGAGCGGCAAAGACATACTCCAAAGCGGACGGCAGTATCGGCAGCCGGATTTACAAGCATCTGATGAACGGCGTATCCCATATGCTTCCCTTTGTTATCGGCGGCGGTATCCTGACGGCACTGGCATTTTTAATCGATACCCTGTGTGGCTACGGTGCAACCGGTGGCAGCAGCTTCGGTTCCTGCACCCCGCTTTCCGCATTCTTCAAGTATGCGGGCGGTCTGGCAATGGGCATTATGGTACCGGTTCTCGCAGGCTTTATTGCAGAGTCCATAGCGGACAGACCGGGACTTGCGGTAGGCTTCTTAGGCGGTCTTTTAGCCTCCTCCGGTAATGCGGCGATCGCAGGTTATACCTGGGCAAACGACGGACTTTCCGGTTTCCAGAACTTTATTGCAAAGTTCGGCTTTACCGGCCCTGCAGGCGGAAACACTGTCTCCGGTTTCTTAGGAGGAATTGTGGCAGGCTTCTTAGCCGGTTACATTGTACTCCTGTTAAGAAAGCTCTGTGACAGGCTGCCCCAGTCCTTAGAGGGAATCAAGCCTACACTGATCTATCCGGTGGTCGGCATGTTTGTGACAGCCGTACTGATGATTTTTATTTTTAACCCGTTAATCGGCGTGGTAAATACCGGACTCAGCAACATGTTAAGCGCTCTGGCAGAGAAGAATCTGTTGATTGTCTTAGGATTAATTTTAGGCGGTATGATGGCGGTTGATATGGGCGGTCCCATCAACAAGGCGGCTTATGTATACGGAACCATGGTACTCGGTACCGCAAGCGAGCTGCTGGCAGCAGGCGCAAGCCTGACAGACCCCGCCGTACAGGCATGCTACATTTCCATGGCAGCCGTTATGGTAGGCGGCATGGTGCCTCCTCTGGGCATTGCCCTTGCCTGCATCTTCTTCCCGAAGAAGTTTACAAAGGCAGAGAGAAATTCCACCGTATCCAACATCGTTATGGGCTGCGGCTTCATTACCGAAGGAGCCATTCCCTTCGCAGCGGCAGACCCCGGACACGTTATTCCCTGCACCTTCATCGGTGCAGCAGTAGCAGGTGGGCTTTCCGCAGCTTTCCGGTGTACGCTGATGGCACCGCACGGCGGACTGTTCGTATTCGCCACCGTGGGACATCCGCTTATGTATATTGTTTCCTGGCTGGTCGGTTCCGCAGTGACCTGCATCTTATTGGGACTTATTAAGAAGCCAGCTCAGGAGTAAAGAGAAAAAGGATAAGACGGATAAAAACGTCAAAAGAAAGAAGTAAAGAGATAAAACGGTAAAAGAAAACATCAAAAGAAAGAAGTAAAGAGATAAAGCGGTAAAAGAAAACGTCAAAAGAAAGCAGCAAGAAATAAAGTAACAAAAGGAAATTTGCAGTAAAAATATAAGGGTATGAAAGAAAAATAAATAAACGAAGAAGAGCCCGATAGGGGCTCTTCCGCCCAAAATACTGAAAAAACAGAAAAAGGAGATTACGACTATGGTAGCAAAAGAAGTAAAAATCACTAACGAGCAGGGATTACACATGAGACCGGCAGGAGTATTTGCAAAGGAAATGACCAAATTCAATTCCGATGTAACACTGGTTTACAACGGCAAGAGAGTCAATGCCAAGAGCGTTATGTTAATCATTGCCGCATGCATCAAATGCGGAGCAGAGCTGACGATTGAATGCAACGGCGCAGACGAAGAAGCAGCACTGGCAAAGGCAGTGGAATTAGTAGAATCCGGTTTCGGTGAATAAAAAGAGGAGAAAAATATGGTAAAGGGCATAGGCGGTTCCGCAGGTTACGGCGTCGGTAAGGTGGTTGTGATATCGGATGCAAAACCCGAATATGTGGTAAAAAACATCACGGACACCGAGGCGGAGATAAAAAGATACGAAGATGCGGTAGCATCATTTGAAAAGAAGACACAGGCGATGGCAGACACCATGCGCAGCCAGGTGGGCGAACATAATGCGGAAATATTAGAAGGACACATTCTCCTTCTGAAAGATCCCGGCATGGAAGAAATCACCAAGAGCACCATCAAGGGTGGCACCTGCGCCGAGGCGGCGTTTGAAAGCGCCTGCGATATGTTCATCCAGATGTTCCAGATGACCGGCGACGAGCTTTTACAGCAGAGAGTGACGGACATCAACGATATCCGTATGAGGATGTTAAAAATTCTGACCGGCACCCCGGATGTGAATGTGGCAGAGGTACCTGCGGGCACCGTACTGGTGGCAACGGACCTGACACCCTCCATGACAGCCGGCATTGTAAAGGAAAACGTAGTGGGCATCCTCACGGAAGTGGGCGGACAGACATCCCACTCCGCCATCCTGGCAAGAGCACTGCAGATTCCCGCCGTGCTCAGCATAAACGGCATTGTATCCAAGGTACACAACGGCATGGAGGTGGCGCTGGACGGCGTACACGGCGAATGTATTTTAGAGCCGGGTGAGCAGCAGAAGAAGGAATACCTTATAAAAAGAGCCGAATTTATTAAGCAGAGAGAAATGCTGCAGATTTACAAAGGAAAAGAAACAGTTACTGCGGACGGTGAAAAGCTCATGCTGTTCGGCAATATCGGCAAGCCGGAGGACGCTTCCCAGGTGCTCTTAAATGACGGCGAAGGCATAGGACTTTTCCGGACTAAGTTTCTGTTCATGGGAGCAAGCAAGCTTCCCACCGAAGAAGAACAGTTTGCCGCATACAAGCAGGCAGCGGAAATCATGGCAGGCAAGAGTGTGATCATCCGTACCCTGGATGTGGGCGGCGACAAGGACATCCCGTATCTGGGACTGGAAAAAGAGGACAATCCGTTCTTAGGCTTCCGTGCCGTACGGTATTGCCTGAAAAACGAGGATGTTTACAAGGTACAGTTAAGAGCCCTGCTCCGCGCCAGCGCCTTCGGAGATGTGAAAATCATGATACCCCTGGTTACCTGCGTGGAAGAAGTCAGAGCCGTAAAGGCGCTGGTGAAAAAGCTTATGGCAGAGCTGGATGCAGAGGGCAGGAAATACAACAAGGACATTGAAATCGGTGTCATGATAGAAACACCGGCAGCCAGCCTGATTGCAGACCTTCTGGCAAAAGAAGCCGATTTCTTCAGCATCGGAACCAACGATCTGACCCAGTATACCATGGCGGTGGACAGAGGAAATGCCAGGGTATCTTACTTATACTCCGCGTACAATCCGGCAGTACTCCGTTCCATGAAGCACATTATCGAGACCGGAAAGGCAGCAGGCATTACCGTGGGCATGTGCGGTGAAGCGGCGGCGGACCCGCTTCTCATTCCCCTTCTCGTTTCCTTCGGACTGGAAGAGTATTCCGTCAGCGCCACTTCCGTGCTGGCAACGAGAGGCATCCTTTCCAAGTGGAGTAAAAAAGAAGCGGATGAGCTTGCAGAAAAGGCACTCTCCTTATCCACAGAGGCAGAGGTGGCAGAGCTTCTAAGAGAAGCTCAAAAATAATAACAGAAAGAAGTTTTGCGGTTTCCTCCCCAAACGGCCGTAAGACTTCTTTTTGTTGTATTTTCCTATGGGTATGGGTATAATAAAGCGGAAAGGACGGGATATACATGAAGGTTTTAATGTTGAACGGCAGCGCCAGGCCGGGCGGAAACACCAATGCGGCGCTGACGGAAATCGGAAAAGAATTGGAAAAAGAAGGAATTTCTTATGAAATTTTTCAGATAGGAGCGGGTCCGGTAAGAGATTGTATCGGCTGCGGACAGTGTACGGAGAACGGCTGCGTATTTACGGATGATGCGGTCAACGAATTTGTGGCAAAGGCAAAGGAAGCCGACGGCTTCGTATTCGGCACACCGGTATATTATGCGCATCCCAGCGGAAGGGTACAGTCCTTTTTGGACCGAGTGTTTTACAGCAGCGGCAGATCCCTTGCGTTTAAGCCCGGGGCATCGGTTGCCGTGGCAAGAAGGGGCGGCACCAGCGCTTCCTTTGATGTGATGAATAAATATTTCGGCATCAGCCAGATGCCGGTGGCAGGTTCTACATACTGGAATATCGTACATGGCAGGGTGCCCGGCGAGGCAAGCCTTGACGAAGAAGGGATGCAGACCATGCGGAATTTAGCAAGAAATTTAGCATGGATGATGAAGTGTTTTGCCCTCGGCAAAGAAAACGGTGTGCCCTATCCGGACACCGAGCGGAAGTACCAGACGAACTTTATTAGATAGTTTTTTAATCAGGAGGCAGTTATGGAGCGCAAGGGATATGGCTATTATAAGGTGGCAGCGGTAACATTTCCGGTGGCTATCGGCAATACCGAAGAGAACGCAGAAAACATCATACGTTATATAGAAAAGGCATTGCAGGAAAAGGTGCAGTTACTGGTGTTCCCGGAGCTTTCCGTGACCGGCTATACCTGCGGCGACATGTTTTTACGGGGCGAGCTGCAAAGACAGGCGGAAAAATCACTGGACAAAATCAGACAGGCAACCGAAAAAAACAACCTGCTTGTGTGCGTGGGCATGCCCGTCAATGTGCAGGGCAGGCTGTTTAACTGTGCGGTCTATCTGCAGAACGGAGAAATCATAGGCGCCGTTCCCAAGACCTATGTACCGAACTACGGAGAATTTTACGAAAAGCGCTGGTTTGTGTCCGCGGACTTAAAAACCTGCGAGAAAATTCCTATTTTGGGAAGGGAAGTTCCGTTTTCCGAAAACCTGCTTTTGAAGGGACGGAACGATGTGGTGATCGGCACGGAAATCTGTGAGGATTTGTGGGTCAGCAATCCGCCCAGCGGACTGCTTTCGAGAGCGGGCGCCACGATTATCGTAAACCCCTCCGCCAGCAATGATGTCATCGGAAAGAGAAGCTACCGTTACGATCTGGTGAAAATGCAGTCGGGACGCTGCCGGGCGGGCTATGTTTATGCTTCCTGCGGAGCGGGAGAAAGCTCCACGGATTTAGTTTTTTCCGGTCACTGCATGATTGCGGAAAACGGCAGGGTATTAAAAGAGGTTGCGGACATCATGACCGATGAAGCCATGATTACGGACGTGATTGATATTGAACGTTGTGTGAACGACCGCTGCCGTTACAATAGCGACCTGTGGGGCAAATGCCCGGATGTTATGGAAGTGGACATTACCGTGGAAGACAGGGAGGATTTACTCCCGGCAGCTGTGGACCCCTATCCCTTTGTACCGGGGGACGGCGGCGAGTTAAAGAAACGATGCGAAGAAATCTTAAAGCTGCAGGAAAGAGGTCTCATGCAGAGACTCCGTGCCATAAAGTGCAGTGATGTGGTACTGGGACTTTCCGGGGGACTTGACAGCACACTGGCGCTGGTTGTCTGCTGCGAAGCCTTTGACCGGCTGTCCATGGACAGAAAGCACATTCACTGCTTCTCCATGCCGGGCTTCGGAACTACGGAGAAAACCCACAGCATCAGCGAGGATTTGGCAAAGCATTTCGGCGTTTCCTTCAAAGAAGTAAATATCAGAGAGGCTTGTCTGCAGCACATGCGCGACATCGGACATGCCGAGGATGTGTACGACATTGCTTACGAAAATATCCAGGCAAGGGAGCGCACCCAGATTTTATTTGACTATGCCAATATGGTAAACGGTATCGTCATCGGTACCGGGGACATGTCGGAATCAGCGCTCGGCTGGTGCACCTACAACGGCGACCATATGAGCAATTATGCGGTCAATGTGGGCGTGCCCAAGACTCTGGTAAAATGGTTAATCCGCTACTATGCGGATGAATACCGGATAGAAGTACTGAAACGGGTGTTGGACCTTCCCATTTCCCCGGAGCTTTTACCGGCGGGAAAGGACGGAGAAATCGTACAGAAAACGGAGGAGAGCATCGGCAAATACGATTTGCACGATTTCTTCCTCTATCACTTTTTGCGGAACGGCTTCGGTAGGGAAAAAATTAAGAAACTGGCCCGTATTGCGTATCCGCAGGTCCCGGAAGGGGAAATAGAAAAGACCCTCACCGTATTTTACAGCCGCATGCGGACACAGCAGTTTAAGCGCTCCTGCATTCCGGACGGCGTGAAAATCGGTTCCGTGGCGTTGTCGCCGAGGGGCGATCTGCGGCTGCCGAGCGATTTGTCAGCGCTGTGGTAAAAAGAAGACGCGCATGTTCTGCAGAAAACAGAAAACGCAAGACGGCAGCCGGGGCGGCTGCCTTAAAATAAGAAAGGAAAAACACATGAGACTGGGAGCATTGGAAGCAGGCGGTACCAAGATGGTATGTGCCATAGGAGATGAAAACGGAAAGATCTGGGAGCAGGTGTCCATTCCCACCACCACACCGGAGGAAACCATGCCGAAGATAGCGGACTATTTCCGGGACAAGCAGATTGACGCACTGGGAATCGCCTGCTTCGGGCCGGTGGAGCTGGACAGAAACGACCCGAAATACGGGTATATTACCTCCACATCCAAGCTGGCGTGGATTGACAGCGACTTTGCGGGCAGACTGCAAAGAGAACTGCACTGTCCGGTGGGCTTTGATACGGATGTAAACGGCTCCGTACTGGGAGAGGTCACCTTTGGGCAGGCGAAAGGCAAAAACTGCGTGCTGTACCTGACGGTGGGCACCGGCGTGGGCGGCGGCATTTACTGTAACGGCAGCCTCCTGCACGGCATGATGCATCCCGAGGCGGGACATGTGCTCATCCGCAAGAGAGCGGACGATACCTACGAGGGCAAATGCCCTTACCACAAGACCTGCCTGGAAGGACTGGCGGCAGGACCTGCCATTGAGGAACGCTGGGGCAAGAAAGCCGTGGAATTAAAGGACAGGGCGGAGGTCTGGGAGCTGGAAGCCGATTATCTGGCGCAGGCCATTGTGGATTACATTATGGTCATCTCTCCGGAGATGGTGATTCTGGGCGGCGGCGTTATGCATCAGGAGCAGCTGTTCCCTTTAATCCGCAGGAAAGTAACGGAATATGTGGCAGGCTATGTGAAAACGGAAGAATTAAACGACATGGAGCATTTTATCGTACCGGCATCGTTGCATGACGACCAGGGCATCATGGGCTGCCTGGAGCTGGCACGCAGGGAGCTGGCAAAAAGATAAGCAGATGTAAATATGCAGATGCACGGGAAAGCCGATATAAAGGCAGCAGATGCACAGGAAAGCCGATATAAAAGCAGCAGATGCAAAGCAGGCTTGGAAAGGTATGAGGAAACATGAGCAGTAGTACATACGAAGGACGAAAAAAAACAAAAAACGGTGTGAAGAGGCTGATATTTTCGGCAGTGTCGATTTTGCTGCAACTGGCTTTCTTTGTCATACTGTTCACCAGACTGAACCGCTATGCGGAAGTGATTGACATATCTACCAGACTGCTGGCAGTGGTGCTGGTGCTGAAAATTTACGGAAAGCACACCACATCTTCCATGAAAACCCCGTGGATTATCCTGATTATGCTGTTCCCGATTCTGGGCGTGGCGTTGTACCTGCTGGTGGGCTTAAACGGCAGCACCCGGGTGATGAGGGAACGGTATGCGAAGATAGACGGGCAGCTTGCACCCTATCTTACATCAGAGGAAACTCTTTTAGAGGAGCTGAAGGAGCAGAACCCGAAAGCAGGAGGGATTGCTTCCTATATTATAAATCATGCCCATTATCCGTTGTACCGGAATACGGATGTGACCTTTTATGATTACGCAGATAAGGGACTTGACGCCCAGCTTGCGGATATGCGGAAAGCGGAAAAATTTATATTTATGGAATACCATGCCATCGAGGATGCGGAAAGCTGGCATAGAATAGAAGAGGTGCTGGTGGAACGCGTAAAAGCAGGAGTGGAGGTCAGGGTCTTCTATGACGACATGGGCTCCATCGGCTTTATCAATACCGGCTTTGTAAAGAAAATGAGGGCGCTTGGCATAGAATGCCGTGTATTCAATCCGTTCTTTCCGGGCTTCAATGTGTTCCTGAATAACAGGGACCACCGAAAAATCACGGTGATTGACGGCAGGGTCGGCTTTACCGGCGGGTACAATCTGGCAAACGAATATTTCAACGTCACTCATCCTTACGGTATGTGGAAGGACACCGGCATCCGCATAGAAGGCGATGCGGTGCGCTCCCTGACCGTTTCGTTTTTAGAGATGTGGAATGCCATGAGCCGTACCGTTTCCGAGGAACCGGAGCAGGAAAAATACCTGCAGGCGCAGCCCTACGAAGCAAAGCAGAACGGATTTATCCAGCCCTATGCGGATATTCCCATCGACGGGGAACAGGTGGGAGAGGAAGTCTACATCAGTATCATAAACAAAGCGGAGAAGTACTGCTTCTTTATGACGCCCTACTTAATTATAACGGACGAAATGACACACGCCCTGTCGCTGGCGGCAAAAAGAGGTGTGGACGTGCGTATCATTACCCCGGGCATCCCGGACAAAAAGCTGGTGTACAGTGTCACCCGCTCCTTCTACAATTCCTTAGTGCGCAACGGTGTCAGGATTTACGAATGGACGCCGGGCTTTTTACATGCCAAAATGAGTGTGGCGGACGACCGCATGGCGACCTGCGGCACCATAAACTTAGATTACCGGAGCCTGTACCACCACTTTGAAAACGGCTGCTTTATGGTGGATTGTGAAGCCGTCACGGATATAAAAGCGGACTTTGAAAAGACCTTTACGGAATGCAGAGAGGTAACGGAGAAGTACAAAACCGGCAGAAGCGCCTCCTTACGGTTGTGGCAGTTGTTCTTAAGACTGTTCGCGGAACTGCTGTAAAAGGGAAAA
>ERZ1034976.2791-NODE-2791-length-11534-cov-6.044255_pt1 | contig 11534 bp, 10 predicted proteins | sample MGYA00520623_ERZ1034976 | MGnify/ENA primary metagenome ERZ1034976 (study PRJEB33766, sample SAMN09781774) | gut metagenome | biome: gut microbiome | host: Homo sapiens | place: Madagascar | study: EMG produced TPA metagenomics assembly of the PRJNA485056 data...
TTCGCGCCCTACGGGAGCGCTATTATCGCCTGGACACAAAAAACCTTACATCCTCCGGTCTGGTGCTTCGGTCCGCTGTTTTCAATCGTAAGCCCATCCACAGTAACGTAGGAAGCTGTCACGGTGATAACGCTGCCTGTACCATCACCGTGAATAACCACACCCTTGCCGGACGCACGCAAGGTAAGCGGTTTACTGATGGCAATGTTGCCTTCGTAGAATCCCGGCCCGAGCGCAATCACAGCCCCTGAAGGTGCCTTATCGATAGCCTGCTGCAATGGGGAAGCCCGAGAGACTCCGATACTTGCCAGTACAAAGACCAAACTCAACACAAAAAAGCGCATGCTCATCCCGGAGACTCCTGTCAGGCCTGGGGTTCTGATAGCTCCTTATGGCGGGCTAAAATGGCCAAGATACTCAGTACGGCAATCACGAGCAGCACCCAAAACCCTATGGAAGGAAAACTCTTCGTTGTAAAGTGAGCCACATGTCCGACACCCAGCGCTGTCGGTGTGAATGCCTTAATTTTGAAAGCCCCCCAGTCCTGCATGTTGTGCCCGAACCAGTACATCCACCCTGCATAGAAGGCGAAAAATCCGAGAGGGAAAAGCGCTGATGGCATCATCAACCATACACTCCATCGTGTTCTGCAGGCGATAAAAAGCACAATCAGCAACGCAATGCCCAACATAATGAATGGACCTGCGGCACGCTCATAGCGGGCCCCTGCCTCCAGCGGGTACATACCAACATAATGATTAATGGTGTTCATTTCATGAATGTCTCCGGAGAACCCATCGATGTGAAACCATACCGGGATACCTTCAGGAAACGCTGCCTTCGGATAGTTAGGCGCCTCAAGCGCAACATACCAAATAGGCAGAGACATCATGCCGATTTCGCCTTTTTTTTCAATCATTTTTCTAAGATTGTGTTCTGCTCCTTTGGGCGTATAAGGACTCACATAGCGCCCTGTCTGATAAAGATCCCAAAGCGGGTACACATAAGCCGGAATACTTTCAGTCTGCCCCGCCGCAATTTTCTGAGGCACCTTGTAAAACGCCACGGAAGGCAGGACGAACCCGATAACCAAAAGAATCAGGGCAATCAAAGCGTAAAAACCTGATTTTTTAAATGTTCTCATAAACCGGCCCCGAATTTGGAAAGTTCACTTGAAGAAACCCCAAAGTCAGCCGGATAACAAAGTTAACCGGCTGACTTCCTGCTTCATATCAGAAGAGATCGGCGTTGGCGTCAATCCACTTCATATATTCCACAATATCTTTGCTTTCAGCCTCCGTCATGTGCTGATTTGGCATTCTCAGGTTGAAGTATTCAATGAGCGCTTTCGTATAAGGTTCATTGAATTTTGATTCGGGTTTGAGCGTGAATTCATAAACCCACTGTTCACCCTTGCGGGCAATCGCCCCCGTAAGATCAGGACCGGAGGATACCTGGCCGATCACATGACAACCGTTACAGCCGCCGCGCAGATAAGCCTTTTCACCGCGCGAAGCAGCCTCAGTCATCGGAGTCGCAAGTTCACGCGCAAGACGCGCCTTGGCACGCAGGCCAACATCAGCTGTCTTCACCATGTACTGCCAGATCTGGTTTTCCCAAAGCACAGCCTGGTTAAGATCCCCTGCCTTCAGAGCCTTATCGGCCTTTGCTTTGACTTCAGGAATCTTGCCGTACTGGTCCAGTGCATCGGCAACCAGTGCCGCGATGGTCGGGTATTTCTCGTATCCCTTTTCCTTCAGATACTTCACCACTGCCTGAATCACTGTGTCGGTAGCCTTGTTGGTTTCAATGATTTTCTTGTACTGCGCCTCCAACTGTTCTTTGGTGAGCGAGATACTCTTAACCGCCGTGCTTTCGTATGACTTGTTCGGATCCTTCACCATCAGGTATCCCATCATCTCAAGATGCAGCGCAGAGCAGAACTCAGTGCAGTAATAGGGGAACACACCTTCATCGAGCGCATCAAATTCAACCGTAGCGGTCTTACCCGGTTCCAGAGACGCATGAACATTCAAGCCGTCTACAGCAAAGCCGTGCGTTTCATCCTGGGCACGTTCAAGACTGGAAAGATGAATCGTGACGTGATCGCCCTTGTTAACGGTGATACGTTCCGGATTAATGTGTGAGCGCACCATCGTGGCATACACAGTGACGTTCTTGCCGTCGCGCACAATACGCTCCTGGCCGGCCAAGGTGGCAAACGGGCTGGCTTGTTCCGTGCGGCTGTCGGTACCGATGTCATAAGTCGCTTTCGGATTGAGCTTTTTGGCTTCAATGGAAACGACATCATGCGGTTCACCGAGCGGGATGGGAAGATCATATGTGAGCTCCATCTTCGGCCCGCCGATATCAATGAGCTGATGGTTTTGCGGATGCAGCGGTCCGACCGGATTAAAGCGATCAATGGAAAGCTTGTCCAGTGCGAGAAGCCATTGTCCCTTCGGCTTGGAAGACTTACCTTCCATGGAATCCAAATGCCCGATGTTGTAGTGCACATTCGTGCGGTCGAGTACCTTCAGGTTCTTGTAGTCCCAGCGAACCACCTGACTGTCAACATAAAGCGACGTGTAGATGATGCCATCCTTGGAGTCAAAGGCGGAATGCAGAGGTCCTAACCCGAGTTCAACCTGTCCGTGCAGGCTCTTGTCGATATCAAGTATGGGGATACCGAAGGGGTCCTTACCGGCAAATTCCTTCTTTTCAATCTGCTTTTTGATTTTCTCGAAGTCATAAACGGAAGCGTGCGTGTCAAGCTTTCCACCCACCACGATGTACCGACCGTCAGGAGAAACATCAACGCCGTGCGGGCTCTTGGGTTCCGGAACCAGGAAAAGCGCATTGTTTTTGACAGCAACTTCCATCGGAACTACACGATGCCCGTTAATGATCCGGACATTTTTCTCATCCTTGGCGAGCTCAGCAATTTTCTTCCAGTTGAAAACATGCAGATAGTCATGGTCATTACGGCTCATGCCGGCTTCATTGGGCGGCATACCGACCTCGATGCCACCGGTATACATCTCCGTATTAAATGAGTTGATGAAGGCCCATCCGTCTGAAACACCCTTACCTGCATCCGAGAGATCCTGCATATACGGCGGAAGTTCAAGAGTCACGCTTTCCTTTTCATTGATGCGGCCCTTCTTCATATCAAACTTCCACATCGTGACAGCGCCGCGGTACCGACTTTCATAGGCTTCGATCGGCGCGTAGTTGTCATCAAGCGGTGCGGCATACTGGGAAGCTTCAATCACATATTCACTGTTTGGCGTGACAAACGCCCCGCCGTGCTCACTCTTGATGATCGGATTGGTGACAATCTGGACTGTTTCAAAGCTTTTCAGATCAATAACAGCTAGACGGGGATTGGCTTTGTCATTGATGAAGAGATAATCACCGGTGTATTCGCCGTTACGTTCCGTAAAAGCCGGATGATGCGAGTCACCCCAGGTGATGTCCCGGCCGCGGATCTTGCCGCCTGCAAGTACCTTTTTAGATTCCTGATCGTAGCCGTAACCTTGCCAGGGTTCCGGGGTAAAAACCGCGATGTACTTATAAATACGCATGGACGGAACACCATAGACGATCACTTGTCCTGACTGACCGCCGGAACTGAAAACCATGTATTCGTCGCGGCGCCCTGAAGGCTGATATGTCTTGGCTGCAGCCAAAATATCCTTTTCTGACAGATTACGCGCCTTCATAATCGCCTCAAGATCGCTTGAAGCATAAGCACACAGGCACAGGCTGCTGGCTACGACGCTTAAGGGAATGAGTTTGACCCACTGTTTGAGTTTCATAGGAAAAGCTCCTTTAGGTTAGGAACGTAGACGGCGGACCGGCACCGCGAACTTTTTTTCCTGATCAAGAGGTCAGACGATGTCCCGCCTGTACTCATTAAACCCTAAGACAATCAACCCTTCAATACGATATAAACGACATAGGGCTAACCCTTAATGTACAAAATTTTAAATTTCCCTGTTTCTTGCTGTTCTTCAACATAAACAACAGAAGGAGTGTCTATCCCATGCTCAACTCATCTTCATTACCGTGCGGCTTTCGGTTTTGGACTGTTGTCTCTGTTTTCCTGACTGTATGCAGGATAAGCTAAGCAATTGATTCAACGCTACCGCCTCACCCCCAAGAGAATTTCGCGTCGCAAACCGTTTCAGCGGCAATCCCAGTTTTTCAAGAATGGCGTTCTTCAGGCCGTCACGGCGTTTCTGCCCATCGGTGCCGTGCGCGCTGCCGTCCACTTCAATTGTTGCAACCGGATGCTTGTCAATTTTGTCGTAGACAAGAAAATCAAGCCGCGCGTTGTGCTCCATAAACTGCCTTTCGGCCTGCGTAAATCCGGAGAAGTCCTTCGGCAGCATCAGCAACGGATACTCCCGCACAAACGCCAGATGCCGGAAGTCTTCCCCTCCCAAAACTTTCGTGAGCATCTTCCGGAAAAGGGCTTAAGCGGGAAACACTGGGTTAAACCGCCGAAAACCCAATAAAAAAAGGACTTCGCAAAGAAGTCCTTTTTTCAGCAATTGGCGGAAGCGGTGAGATTTGAACTCACGGACGGCTATAAACCGTCGCCGGTTTTCAAGACCGGTGCATTAAACCACTCTGCCACACTTCCGTAAGGGACTCGGATTTTATCAGAAAGACACCGCGCTCAGGAGTTGAGCCACGTGTGCTGCACCACAATCACGTTCCACGCGATTTTGATGAGAAGCGCAGCTACGGCGATCTTCACAATCCAGAACCCGATCTCTTTAAGTTTTTCAATATCCATCGCTCTCTTCCGTCGGATAGGACTTTGCAACCCGGCACTCAGCCCCGGGCGCAGAACTCACGCAGCACGTCACCCACGCGGCGCACCAATTCATCAGCTTCTGCGCGCGAAATCGTGAGACTCGGCACGATGCGGATGACGTTGCCGGCGGTCACCGAGAAAAGTACGCCGTGCTTGAGACCGAGCTTTAAGCAATCGTGAGCCGGCCGGTCAAGCACGATGCCGATCATGAGACCCAAACCGCGCACTTCCGTAAAGCAGGGCAGATCCTTATAGGCTTCGCCGAAAGCCTTCTGCAGGTACTCACCCATCGTCGCCGCATTTTCAATGAGGTGATCCTTTTCCATCACGTCAATGGTGGTTGCCGCAGCGCGCATTGCCAGGGGATTACCGCCGAAGGTGGAACCGTGGTTGCCGGGGACAAAAACGCCGTAGGTCTTTTCATTACAGACAATAGCACCGACGGGAACGCCGGAACCGAGAGCTTTCGCAAGCGTCATCACGTCGGGCTTAATCCCCGCATGCTGATGTGCAAACCACTTGCCCGTGCGTCCCATACCGCTCTGGACTTCATCAAGAATCATGAGCCAGTCGTTCTTGTCGCAAAGCGCACGGATGCGGCGCATCGTCTCAAAGGGAATCGGGCGGATACCGCCTTCGCCCTGCACGGGCTCAAACATCACGGCAGCAATACCGGGTTCGGACGCCGCAACCTTTTCAATCGCGGCAACATCACCGTCCGGCACAAAAATGAAATCAGGCAGATACGGATCAAAATCGCGACGCACACCGGGGTTACCTGTAGCGGACAACGAGGCAATCGAGCGGCCGTGGAAGGCGTGCTGGAAAACGATGATCTTAGGCTGGGCAAAGCCCTTCATGTGTCCGTACTTACGGGCGAGTTTGATCGCGGCCTCATTGGCTTCAAGGCCCGAATTGCAGAAGAAACAGCCGCGCAGACCGCTTTTTTCACAAAGTTTTGCGGCCACGGTTTCCTGCAGATCAATACGGAAATAGTTGGAGCAGTGAATCAGATGCTCAACCTGGTCCTTCAGGGCCTTCACAAGCACCGGATGGTTGTGCCCGAGGGAATTCACAGCAATACCGGCAAAGCCGTCAAGATAACGCTTACCTTCCGTATCGGTAAGCCAAAGACCTTCGCCCTTAACAAAAGACACCGGAAGCGGCGAAAAGATCGGCAGCAGATGTGTTGTGGTTTCCAAAATAATTCCCCTGCACTGAAATCCATGAAATCGGGCTGCGGGAGGATCCGCAGACGCCCTCAGAGAGACGCCCGCCGCGCAGCTTTTCAGAGTCCGGCACTCGCAAAATCCCAGCTGGACAATTTGTGTATTTTAAGGCAAAGGAAACCACGGACCGAAGGATTTTTTGAGCCGGCCCGGAAAATTCTCAGGACCACGTGTCCGGATGCTGCCAGAAATCGAGTACCCGCTCGAGTTTGAGCGTTCTGGAAAATGGCGGCAGACTCTCGAGAAACCGCCGGCCGTAGGAAGAAATTGAAGGCAGCACGCGGCGGTCCCCGATAATCAGGATGCCGCGGTCGTGTTCGCTGCGGATTAAGCGCCCCGTGCCCTGCTTTAACGCAATGGTTGCCAAGGGTACATGGTGCTCAACAAAGGGATTGCCGCCCTGCTCGGCAATCCAACGGCTTCTTGCCAGCAATACCGGATCGTCCTTCGGGGCAAACGGGAGCTTATCGATCACAACAAGCGACAAAGCATCGCCTTTAATGTCGATTCCTTCCCAAAAGCTCATGCTGCCCACAAGAATGGCGCCCGCCTGAGTTTTTCTAAAGCGCTCAATAAGTTTTGTGCGGCTGTCTTCGCCCTGCACGAGCACCTCGTAGGCGCGGTTATTGGCGGAAATAAGCCCTCTGAGCAGTGCCGCCGCGTGGCGCATGGCCCGGTAACTCGTGCAGAGAATAAAAGTCTTGCCGCCGATCACGTCAATCACGGGCCAGCTCTCGCGGATCAAAGCCTCAATGTAGTCTTCCCGCTCACTGGTTTTCGGGTCCGGCATCGATTCAGGCACATAAAGCATCGCCTGATCAGCGTAGTTAAAGGGACTCGCATACACATGGGTTTCAACCCCGGTAAGGCCCATTTCGCTGACGAAGTGAGAAAAGTCCCCGGGGCCGGAAGCAATCGTCGCGGACGTAAAAACCCAGGCCGACTGCGCCTGCATCTGCCTTAATTTGGCAAAGTCTTCGGCAAAGGATAGCGGCGTCGTATTAAGCCGCGCCTCCGTTTTACCGCGCTCAATCCAGCGAACCGCAGGCCGCCCGTCAGCAGTTTTGGCGGGCTCCTTGGGCGTTTTCAGTGCCTCAATCCACTCGTTCATCTGAACCGACAGGCCGTTTAACACCTCGCAGTACTTGGTGATTTCCGCGTCTTCCTCACACACGGGCATCACGGACTCAATGAGTGTGGCAAGCGCCGTGAAAGTCTTATCCAGGGGCTTAACCAGCGACTCCGCATCCGCGGTTTCGGAAATCATGCGGCTTACGCCCTCGCCCACTCCGATTTCATCGAGCCTCAGGACAAAGTCCATCATGGCGTGGATCACCGCATCGCAAGCCTGATCCCAGTTGTTCTTCTTGAGGTAACTCTTAAAGCGGCTCAAAAGCCCGGCCCGCATTTCCTTGACGGTGTTTTTGAGCTGATAGGTCGAAAATTCCGTTCCGAAAAAGGCCGAGGCAATGTCAGGAAGCTTGTGCGCTTCATCAAAAATCGTGAGATCAGCCTGCGGCAGCATCCGCGCATCGTCTCCGGCCCCGGCTGATTCGGGGTCGGCAAGCAAAGCCATCGCCGAAAGATAGAGATGGTGATTGACAACGACGATGTCGCTTGCCTTGGCTTTGGCGCGGGCCTTGTAGACAAAGCAGTCCTTGATGCGCGGGCAGTCGCTGCCGAGGCAGTTTTCCGCGGTGCTCGTCACATAGGGCCAGACCGGCGAATCGTCCGGCACCCCGTGACAGCGGGCTCTGTCCCCGGTTTCATCCGTTTTGGCAAAAAAAGCGATCTTCTGAAAGTCCCGGACGGCTGCCGGGGACGGCAGTCTCGCTTCGGTCTGTGCCGTTTCCATGCGGTAAAGGCAGATGTAGTTGGAGCGGCCCTTTAAAAGCGCGGTGGAGGCATTGACCCCGAGCGCATTGCAGACAGCGGGCAGATCCTTTCCAAAGAGCTGATCCTGCAGGGGCTTTCCCGCCGTGCTCACAATGACCTTGCAGCCCGCAAGAATGGCAGGCGTCAGATACGCAAAAGTTTTGCCGGTACCGGTACCGGCTTCAATGACTTCAGTGCCGTGATTCTCAATCGCACGCGCCACATCAAGAGCAAAACTTAACTGCCCGTCGCGGTGCATGAAGTGTTCGGTGGCGCCGGCCAAACGTCCGCCCGCGGAAAATGCGGATCGGATGCGCTTTTCAAAGTCAGCGGCTCCGTCATTTACCCCTTCATTAAAAGGATCGTGCGGCGCCTCACTTTTCTTTTTCTTTTTCTTTGTCATTTCCCGCGAGCAGCCTTCGCAGCTTCCTTAGCCCGGCGTTTTGCCAAGGCCTCTTCCCGGGCCTTGATGCGTTCAGCCTTTTCCTTTTGCTTTAATTCGTACTTGGCGCGGTTGGCGGCTTCCTTAGCCTTACGGGCCTCAGCAGCTTTCTGACGCGCTTTGCTCTCCTGAGCGCGTTTGCTGAGGGCCGTCCCGAGCTTCGCGTCGGGCTTTTGAGCGGTCTTTGCCTTTTTAGAGTCCGACCTCTGACGCTGGGCTGCCTTAGCCTTTGCCTTTTTGTCGCGCTCAGCCTGCCGTGCGGCTTCTTCCTTTGCATTAAAGGAACGGATCACGCCGCGCGCTTCCTTTTCAATCTGAAAGAGACGCCGCTCCTGACGGATGCGGGCCTCGCGCACATCATCGCGGCAGCTGTTGACGAAGAAATTCTCTTCGCAGCGGCGGTGGGCGTAGTCAGCCTGTTCCTTCAGGCGGCTCTGCGCTTTTTTGACTTCAGAAAGCGCGTGCTCGGCGCTTTCCCGCGAGACGAGCGACCCCTGCGGATAGCGCGTCACAAGCGTCATGTCTTCCAGGGCTTTGAGGTCCGGCGTAAACGCCGCAGCCGAAAGGCTCATGAGGCTCACGAGGAGGAAGACGGCGGGCTTGGTCCACATAGAAAGCGTTTCTCTGCAAAGAAAAAATTAAAATCAACCGGACAATGACGGCAGTTTAGCGGCCGGCGGCGACCTTTGCACGCCCACGGAAACACACGGAAAAAACCGGATACACCTCCTTTCGGCGGAGGTGACACACGGGCTTTGGGCGTAGACTGTCAAGGGTGTTGCAGCTCCCTGCCGCACGAGTTTTTCCCACGCCCCTCACCCCCGATTTTTCAGGCTGTAAGTATGACCGCCAACTGGAAAATTACGCTTGCCATTCTCACCGCCAACACGGTTTTAATGTCGGCAAGCTACACCATGCTGATCCCGTTTCTGCCGATGTACCTTATTCAGGAACTCGGGGTTGCGCAGGGCGACGTCAACTGGTGGAGCAGCGCAATCTTCTCGGTAACCTTCCTGATTTCAGGCATCATGGCCCCCATCTGGGGCGCGATTGCCGACAAGAAGTCACGCAAACTGATGGCTATCCGCGCGGCTGCGTGTCTTGCCATCACCTACACGCTCGGCGGGCTTGTGCAGGGGCCCTGGCAGCTATTCTGGGTACGTGTGCTTCAGGGACTTTCAGCAGGCCTCTGGCCTGCAACGCTTGCAATTATGAGTGCCCATGCGCCGCACAACCGCCTGGGCTTTTCCATGGGTGTGATGCAGGCAGGTCTTACCGCAGGCGGCGTTTTGGGTCCCTTGATCGGCGGGCTTTTGGCCGAATACATCGGCATGCGCTCGACGTTTCTTGCCTCGGGCGCCGCACTTTTTCTCATTACGCTTGTGTTGGCATTCTGTGTGACCGATTCTCCGGCCGGCAAAAAATCCGCGGCTGCCAAAGAGACGGCGGAAGCCGCAACAACCCGCCCCAATCCCCTGCGGCTTGCGGTGGTTCAGCGCATGCTTTTTGCCGCAGGCGTTGTGCAGCTCACGATTCTCATGACGCAGCCCGTGCTTCCCCTTTACATTGCGGAACTGCAGGGCTCGATGGAAAGCATCGTGCTTATTTCCGGCATCGTCTTTTCGATTGTCGGTATTTCAGGCGTCCTCGCTTCGCCTCCCTGGGGCGTTCTGGGGCAAAGCTGGGGGTACCGTCCGGTGCTCTACCTCTCGCTTCTTTTCAGCGCGGTTTTCGGTATTGTCCAAGCCATTCCCCATAACCTCACGTGGTTTACCATGTTGCGCTTCATCGGGGGGCTTGCGTTTGCCGGGATCTTCCCTGCCATTAACGCAGTGCTGACCCAAAGCACGAATCCCGCGGACCGCGGCAAGGTTTTCGGCTACTCATACTCGGCTCAGCAGTTCGGCAGCGTCATCGGCCCGATCTTCGGCGCTGCGCTTGCCACGTGGTGGGGCAACCAGGTCGCCATTGCCGCTGCGGGCGCCGTTCTGATTCCCGTGGTTGCGGTCCTCTACTTCTTCCGTCCGAAAAACGCAGCGCCTGCAACCGGAGCGCCGCTCAACAAATAGACGCGAAAAAGGCCGTCAGCTCTGCTGCAGCGACGGCCTTTTTGTTGTTACCTGAAAACCGGTTACCAGGCAGCCTTTACGGCACCGTTAAAGGTCTTTTCAATGAATGCCTTCACTTCCGGCGACTGATAGGCCTTCACGAATTTCTGCACCTTTTCGTCCTTGGCGTTATCAGCCCGGCTTGCAATGATCATGAGGGCAAAGGGCGCCTCGCGGGATTCGAAATAAAAGCCCTGCTTGGCGGGTGAAAGCCCTGCGCTGATGACGTAATTCATCGGAATCGCGGCGATTTCCACGTCGTCAAGGCTCCTCGGCAGCTGTGCTGCCTCAAGCTCCACAATCTTAATGCCGCGAGGATTTTCGACGATGTCAGCCGGCGTGGCGGTGTTTCCCGTAACACCGGCCTTCAGTTTAATCAGGCCCGCAGCCTGAATCAGAAGGAGCGCCCGTCCGCCGTTTGTCGGGTCGTTGGGAATACTGATTGTGGTGCCTTCCTTAATGGCATCAAGGCTCTTAATCTTGTTGGAATAAAAGCCCATCGGCTGCACGACCGCATCGGCAATCTTCACAAGATTCGCATTTTGCTGTTTATTAAAGTTATTCAGGAACGGCTCATGCTGGAAAACATTGGCGTCAATTGACTTGTCCGCCAGAGCCCGGTTGGGCGAAATGTAGTCGGTGAATTCCACCACCTTAACGGTGAGACCATTTTTGGCTGCAACCTTGGCGGCTTCGTTGACAATTGCAGAATGCGGGCCGGCGGTTGCGCCCACCTTGATTTCTTCAGACTTCTGAGAGCCGCAACCGGTTAAAACCGACGTAACGGCAACAGCAGCCACAGCGGCAGCGATGATTTGACGACGTGCAAACATGTTGATCTTTCCCTGTATGTTGTTCTTTGATGGGCCTCTCGGCCCGAGGTCCGTACATCTTACGGGAAAGAAAAGCGAAGAAAACAGAAATCGCGTAAAGCATTGAGGTATTACGGCGCCGGACAACAAAAAACCCTGCACAGGCAGGGCTTTCATCGGCGTACTTGGCAGGGGTAGTAGGATTCGAACCTACGAATGGCGGATTCAGAATCCGCTGCC
>ERZ1034976.2797-NODE-2797-length-11512-cov-19.412761_pt1 | contig 11512 bp, 8 predicted proteins | sample MGYA00520623_ERZ1034976 | MGnify/ENA primary metagenome ERZ1034976 (study PRJEB33766, sample SAMN09781774) | gut metagenome | biome: gut microbiome | host: Homo sapiens | place: Madagascar | study: EMG produced TPA metagenomics assembly of the PRJNA485056 data...
GCATCACAGAGGCAACTACCTCACTGTCTGCCACGTTCATCTGGCAGCCATAAGTTTCAATAAACAGTTTCTTCATTGTTCTAGATGAATTCTAATTTATGTTTGATGTATTAAATATGATTTCTTTCCTGTATCTTCCATGCCGCATCATTTCATATTCTTTGAAACTGCCATCAGCATGAAGTAGATGACTACGGCAGAGATCCATCCGGCGATGGCATCGATGAGATAATGCGCCTGGATATACACGGTAGCCATACACAGGAAGATGTAGAATGGCAGCATGGTGAAGAGCAGCTTGCGGTTTCTGCTGTGCCAGGCAAGGAGCATGCAGATGGTACTTACGCCCACGTGCGAACTCGGGAAGGCGGCGGTAGGTCGCTCTCCTGCTTCCTTGGCATCCTCTACGAGCTGGTAGAAGATTCCGTCGGTATAGCCTGGGGTTGGCAGACAGTTGGTATGGGTGCTGAAGTAATCGCCCATTGCCGGGAAGATGCCCTTGGCAATATCCTGTACTCCCACGGCGTCGAAGTAGAACGTTGGTCCTACCACCGGCACGTAGATGTAGATGAGATAGTAGATGAAGAAGCTGGCAAGCAGTACAAAGCTAACCCTTTCTGCCTCGTAGTATCTGCAGAAGAAATAGTAGAGTACTACCGCTGCTATCATCGGATAATACATGAAGTATCCCATCGACATCAGTTCGCTCACCACCGCCCAGGGCAGTGCCTTGGCAAAGAGCAGGGCGGGCTGGCATCCGAAGAGATCCTGTTCCCATCCCGCAAAGATATGGTCGAGGTTGGGGAACATGCGGTTGATCTCGTAAGTATCTGGATACCACCAGGCAAGCAGGGCAATCTGCGCCATGATGCGTACCATCTTCGTTATCCTGCATGGAATCATGCGATATACGCCCCAAAGGGCGAGGGTCATGACCAGAATTCTCAATCTGCCCCAAAGCATCGACTCCGGATTCACTACCTTGGTAAAGGTAAAGAGCATGGTGAAGACTGTTATCGCCATATAGCCCAGCATCACCCATTCCAGTGGCAGGAGTCCCTTCTTGGGGTTCTTTTCTATCTTAAAATAATCTTTTATCATTATTGATTTTTAATTTTATTACAGCCATCCGTTATCCTTGTACCACTTGATGGCAAGCTTTACACCTCTTGACAGAGGGTAGTGGGGATGATAGCCCAGCTCGTCCATGGCAGGTTCGATGTCACAACGCCAGTTGCGCTGTTTCAGGATGTTATACTTGTCATTGTTCAGTGCCGACATCCTACCGGTCATTCTGCCGAGATACTCGCCAAAGAAGGTTACGATGCGGAGCACCCAGATAGGAGCCTTGATGCGCAACATCCATGGATTGTCCAATTCCTTATGAATCAGGTCGCTGAAAGCTTCCGACTGGTAAACTTCGCCATCGCTGAGGAAGTATTTCCTGCCGTTCATACCATGGTCTAGGGCAAGGAAAACTGCCTGCACCACATCCTGAACATACACGAAGGTGATGTCCTGACGCTTGAATCCTACAGCAAAATCTACGTGCTGTCTGATGCTCTGCGCCATGAGAAAATAGTCTTTTTCTCTTGGACCATATACGCCGGTAGGGCGCAGGATGATATAAGGGAAATTGTTGCCGATGCTGTCGAGATAGCGCTCTGCGGCAAGCTTGCTCTTGCCGTATGCCGTATTAGGCTTAGGCACATCGTTCTCGCAGATTTCCTGATAAGGCTGCTCCTCGCGGATGGCTCCAAAGATGCTGAGCGAGCTGACGAAGACAAATCGCTTGATGGGCATCCCCAGATGCAGGATGGCATTCACCAGGTGCTTGGTGCCCTCGGTGTTTACCTTATAGAAATCCTCTGCATGCAGACACTTGGTAGCGCCAGCTGCATGCACAATATAGTCGAACTCGTGCGGAGCGAGTTCCTTCTCCAACTCTTCCTCTGAAGAAAGATTGAGGTTGATGAAATGAATGCGCTCGTCTTGCAGGTATTTTCTGGAACTGGTAGGGCGTACTGCCGCCCAGGTTTCCATGCCTTGTCGCAAGGCTTCTTCTACGATGTAACTGCCGATAAAGCCCGACGCACCCGTTACTAGAATCTTCATGAATTATATATAAAATTGCAATTTCGGCTGCAAAGATACGACTTTTTGGTGATTTATCACTATGATTCTGTTCAAAAAGGAGATAAAATTTGAAAAAATAGTGTGGGTTTCTATAAAATGTTGTATCTTTGCATGCATGGAGCAAGTATCGGGTTTTTATTTTCCTCCCTCAGAAACGACTTCTGCGCAGTTTAGCAGCATGACAGAAATCTCGGTTAGTGGCTTTAATATCCTCATCCGTGCCAAGCGTGATGGCAGGTGGTGGATCTTGAAGGCGCTCGCTCCCGCTGTGCGCAAGAGCGAGGTGTATCAGAGCTTGCTTCAGAAGGAATTCGATATCATGAAGCATGTCCAGCATCCCGGAGTTGCCGAGGTAATGGGTATCGAAGAAGTGGATGGATATGGCAAATGCCTCGTGATGGAATGGATAGATGGAGTGACTCTGGAAGAGTGGCTCCAGCAACATCATTCCAAGGCGGAAAGGGTGCATATCGCCAACCAGCTGCTCGTGGTACTTGAGTTTGTACACGACATGCAGGTGGTGCATCGTGACCTGAAACCTTCCAACATGATGGTTACCCGCAATGGGAGTGTGCTGAAGCTGATAGATTTCGGATTGGCTGATGCCGACAGCTATGCCGTACTGAAGGAACCGGCGGGAACAGATGGATATGTTTCTCCCGAACAGCAGAAGGGCGGACCTACCGATGTGCGCAATGATATCTACAGCGTGGGCGTTATCCTGGACAAGATGAGGCTGAATTTCTCTTATCGCCTGGGATTGAAGCGTTGCCTCCGTCCGTTGGCGGAGCGATATCCCAACATGACCGCCATGCGCCAGCATATTCATTCTCTGCATCGCAACCTGCTTGCCTTCTGGATTTCTTCGGGAATATTGGCTGCATGTACTACGGGGGTGGTTATATATAATAAGGTGAACGAGCCTCCTCGTGGATACGATGTGGTGGCAGAGTTTAAGATAGGAAACTTGGCTTATAAGTCGTGGGGTGGTGGTGTCGTATCGGTCAGGGCTGCCAATTCCAAGGATTCCTGCATCGAGGTACCTAAAACGGTGAACTTCCAGGGAATGACCTATAAGATAGATGAAATAGAAAAGAAGGCGTTTGCCGATCAGCCCGATCTGAGGAAACTGGTGTTCCCGGATACCAAGTTCCATGTGATGAAGCAGATGGTGGAGAACAGTCCGAATCTGCACAGCATCTGTTTCCGAAGCGCCTTGCCGCCAGTCATCGGCAATGCCATCTGGAAGACCAGGATTCAGGATGTCTTCAGTGAATCTGATTTCAAGCGTGTCATCCTGTATGTTCCCAAAGGCAGCTTCGATGCTTATCGCAATTCTGCATGGAATCAGTTTGAGAATATCATGGAATATGAATAGAATATGATAGAGTTACGCTTCAATTATGCAGATAGCCGCATCTCGCGTGAGATGCGGCTATTTGCGTTTATTGCTTATATCAGGTGTTTATACCTTATTATATATGTATCAATACCATATTTCTATCTGTGGTGATTCCTTGGCATAGCTAGGCATGCACTTACCGATCTTGGCTCCGATGTAGGTCGGGTCGCAGATGTAGAACTTCTTGCCCTTGTACTCGTATGAGGTTCCGTTCTCTACCGGCTCGTGGAAGGCTACGGCTGTACATTCGTGTCCTGTGAACTGGATGAGATGTACATCGAGTCCGAGGATCTCGTGTACCAGATAGGCATAGAAGATGGCGCGGTCTTCGCAGTCGTTCTTAGGATAGTAGAGACTTTCCTCGAAGTAGAAATACTTCTCGCGATGGAACTGCTCATCATCGGTAGCGTAAGGGAATCCCTTCTGTATGAATCGCAGGATGCGGTTGGCTGCTTCTTGTTCGCTGAGATCCTGTACCTGTGCTCTGATCTGCTTCACCACATCGTCGCGCAGACTCTTATCTACTACAGATGCGGCTACGGTAGGAATATCTATGATAGGATATTCATCGAGCAGCGGCATGACGCCGGTTGGTACTTCGCCCTGCAGGGTGATGCCCGCAGCTTCGTATCTGAACGGCTTGGCTTCATCGCCAATCACGGTCTTGCCGGTGAATCTCAGTCCCATGTCCTTGCCCAGCTCTGCGCCCTTAGGCAGTTCGCAGGAGCGGAAGGAACCTTCATCCTCTACATTTGGATAAATGTAGTAGCGCTTGCCGTTGATATTGAGGTACGACTTCTCGAATACGTGCTCCACGTAAGGGATGAGCATCACAACGTGGTTGCCGCACAGGGCAAGGCGTACGTTGTAGCCGCAGTTGGCAAGCACATACTGCGAAGCGATGATCTTCTCATTCTGGCTGGCGTTTGGCATGGCGGTATCGATGTATTTCTCTACGAGCATGGCAGAACCCCAGTCGCTGAGTCCCATCTTGCGTGATTCGGTGGCGAAAGCCTGGGTTACTTCTTTGAGGTCTGATTGCTTGAGATTCTTCCAGTAGTTCACCACATCGTCTGTAGAGCTGATGCTCATGGAAGCGAGTCGGGTTGCCTTTTGCATCTGCAGGTTTGCACCATAGAAGTTGACGTCGATGGTCTGCTTGCTTGCCGGAATGTTGACGTGAGGCACGTTTGGCAGGGCTGGCATGACTGGCACGGCTGCTACGGCAGGCATCAGCGGCAGTTCGATACCCGAACCGGTGTATTCGATGTCTGGAATATCAGGCTTTACCTCTGGCAGTTTCGGCTTCTTCACCGGTTCTATTTTTGGACGGACGGTAGGAGCCTTTGGATCTGGCTTCTTCGGAGTCTCCGGTTCTGCAGGAGTTTCCGGAGTTACCGGAACGGCAGGAACCTTAGCCAGCGGACTGTCTGGCAGGGCTGGTACCTTCGAGAGGTCGGGTCTGTTTACGAGATCTCCGAATCCGCCTTCCGGAATCAGAATCGGGCTTACCGGCATCTTTGGCTTCACGGTAACCGGTTTCTCCGGTTGTTTCGGAGCTGTATATGTTGGTGGCGTCTTAGGCTTAGGCACCTGCGAGCGCACATCTCCCTTAAACTTCTTGTATTCTTTCCATACGCCTTGCATATACTTATCGTAGTCGGTAAGTATGGTGTTGCGGAACTTGTTGTAATCATCCAGCATCGCCTGTCTTGACTGCTGGAACTGTTTCACAAAGTCATCGTTCTGCGAAAAGCTTGGTGTTGCATGCAAACCGAGCAGCAATATGAAACTGAGAGTAGGATAAATTCTATTCATAATCTGTAATTTTAAGATTTCTACTTTCCGTGTTGATAGATATGGGGCAAAGATACGATTTTTTTCTTAATCGCCCAACTTTTTTTAAGAAAAAGGCTCTCCTACCTTAAAATATTGGGAGGAGAGCCTATCTTTATTTTTATGTTGGTTCCTAGAAATTACCTGGACCGATGATTCCCCAGTCTCTGTTCGAACGAGGTAAGTTCGAATTGATGTTAGGGTTTCTGTCAGGCTGCCAGGTTCGTACCTTGATAGATGGATTGTCTGGATCATTGAAATCTACCATCAGGAACAGGTAACCATGGTCACCATAGTCACCATAGTTCGTAGAATAGTAGTCTTGCTTTATCTGTATGCCATAAGTCTCGCCTCCGGCTCCCATCTTCACCACGTCGTTGTCGGCGAAGCGGATGTTGATAAACTGGTTGCTCTGGAAGCACATCTTCAACTTTCTCATATACTCGCTCTTGGTCTGTCGGGTATATTTTATCAGCTTGTTATTGCTGTTGATGAAGCTTTCTCCCTCCATGGCTACTTTCGGAGCCTTCTTGATGATGTGACCCGTAATGATGGTTGCGTTGTCATCGAAAACGCTCTCCAGATAGTCGAGTCGCTTCAGGGCGAAGGCGGTCTTGTAGTTTTCCAGGAAGGTGGCAATCACCATTTTGGCGTAGTCGCTCCAGGCTCCCACACCCTTATTGAAGATGTCGGTCTTGGCCTGACTGCCAAGTCCGAATGCCACACATTCTATTTTCTTGTTTTCATCGAAGGTGAAGGTTACGTCCTCCACAAACTTGCGTCTGTTGTTCTTGAACGAGAATGCCATCGGGATGCTTCGGCATACGACTCGCTTTCCCATTGTATAGAATGAGAACTGAGGGTCTCCCAGCAGTCGTGCCTGTCCGTAGTTGAGCAGTTTCTTGTACATCTCCAGTCCGTCCTCCGAGAAACAGTCGCTTACGCTGTCGTAGTCCTTTGCCTTGATGGCGTTGATGACTCTTGTCATGATGCCGGCGGGTTCCTTTTCGTTTTCCACCTTGCTCAGGGTTTCCAGGTTGGCTGCCGATTCAGTCTTGACGGATTTCTCGAACTCCTTTTTGGCTTCGCTGGAAACAGCCGACTTCTTGTCGAGGTTGTTGATATAGACGGATGCATTCTTGAAAGAGGTTCCCTTGAAGAGCTGCATCACGCTTTCCAGCTCCTTGTCTATCTGGCATTGGTCAGCGTATTCGTATTCGTATTTCAGCTGTAGGCTGTTGATCTCCACTCCTGGTCTCAGTTCTACGATACCCATACCGTCTTTAGCGCTGTAGAGGTTGCTCCAGGTCTGTCCGTCGAAGTAGGTGTAGTCGAGGCTCGTAACCGGTTCACCCTTGTACTTGATGAAGAGATTGATTTCGTTGCCGTCTTTGCTGGCTATTTTTGTTGATAGATTACTCATGATCTCTTCTATCTGTTGTGGAATCCAGGTAACGAGCAGGCGCTGTACACCATCGATGGTCATTTTCACGCTGTTTGGATACTGCAGACTGCGCACCATGGCGAAAGCCCAGTAGTAGTTGCGCAGGGCATCGTCTATCTTTGCCTTTTCTTCGGCTCTCATGGCAGAGCGCACGTAGTCGAACACCTTTTCCTTTCGCTCATCAAAGATCTTGTTTACCTCGCTTTTTCTGATATATCTCAGCACGTGGGTCTGAGGAGTATTGCTGATCACGAGGTTGAAGGTGTTGGTCAGCGTAGCCTGTGCATAGCTGTTCATCACCGAAGTTATCGCCGTCTTCGAGTCGAAGCTGCTGTTTGTATTAAACTCCTCTTCCTTAATCTCGAAGGAATTGGAGATGTTGAGAGAGATTTTGCTGATGAGGTCAGCCAGTGCAGCTTGGTCAGCAGAGTTGTATGTGTCTCCCCATCCCTCTCCGCAGATGTATTCCGCGTTAGCCTTCATCTGCTCTGCCCTTTCCTCTGCCGTTTGTGCCAGAGAGGTGAGAGGCAGAAGGAGCATCAAGATCATCCAAATCGTCTTATGCATAAATCTTGTCTTTGCTTTTATCTTCTGTTATGAATTATCGATCATTTACTTTTTATTCCGGTTTACTGGGCAGCGAAGCCTTCCTTGATGAATTCTCCTACCTTGGAAGCATACTTTTGGGCTACCGCAGATTCCTTGGCTGCGATTTCGAAGGCGCGCATGCGAGCCTTGCTGGCTTCGGCTTCGTTCACGATGAAGAAGCTCTGCATCTCGAAGCTTCCATCCTTGTAAGGACGGATGAGGCTGAAGCTCTCTTGCATCTCGCCCTTGATTTCCTTCTCTACGAGCGACTGATAAGCTCCATAGAAGTGGTCGAACTCGTTGACGATGCTGTCGCTGTTGGCACCCATATCGCTCACTACTCTTCCCTTCACATGGCTTCCAGCCTGACGGGCGTAGATGTTGCAGGCATTGTTGATGGCTGTCTGGTGTCCGATGTTCTTTGACTTGAACTTGGTGGCTGTTCCGATGATCTCATGCGCATCCTCCCCGCCTTTGGCGAGTTTGTCGTAATGAGAGAGCAAAGCCACTTCGAGGGTACGTGAAGAACCATAGATCTGCCATTTTTCCTTCTTCAGCTCCTTGAGTTTGTTCTTGTATTGCTTTTTGAGCTGTTTTGCCAGGAGCTGACTATACTGCGAATCAGCGCTTTGTGCCTGTGCTACGGTGCAGTTGGTTGAGAGAGCCAGGACTGCAGCCATGATCATTATTATCTTTTTCATTGTCTGTACTTGATAAAATTCTATTGAAACTATTATCATTTCTAACTTTGGGGCAAAGGTACGAAAAGTTTTTGAAATCCGGTTGGTTCAATTTGGTTCATTTTCGTTTTTGCGCCCAAAAATCAGAAAAGGGTGGCTATCGTTTGATAGCCACCTTCTTGTTGTTGACGATATAGATGCCTGAAGGCAGGTCGCTGACAGAGGCGGTTTCACCAGCCTCTACAGCCACGGTCTTCATGAGCATACCCATCGTGCTGAATACCATTATCTTGCGTGCCTTGTCGCTCTGGATGAAGAGGGTTGAACCGTTGGTCCAAGCCTTCACGCCTTCCACGTTCTTGACAGGCAGGTTGTCGATGCCGGTAACGCCACCGCCAAACTGCAGGCTGAATGCCTGTGCTGCCTGTGCAGTAGTGAGATAAGCCTCGAATGGCTTCACATCCCTGTAGTTGTCTGCAAAGATACTACCCGGTCTGTATCCCTGATACTCCTCACCTACGTTGAGGGCGTAGATACCATCTCCCTTGGCAATTTGCTCGAAGGTGGTGATGAACTCACGGTAATCATTCTTTATACTGCTTCCTGCAGTAGCATTTATTGCTGCGTTGGTAGCAGAGAATGTTACGTTGCCTTTTAAGATGTATTCATCAGAGTACGACATGGAGTTAGGCATACTTATGATATAAGGTGTATTCGCCTTCAAGGTAGCAGTAGCTTGGAATCCGCCGTTTGGCGCCAACTCATAGAGCCAGAATGGTCGGGCTTCCTTGTCTCCTTTTGCGAAAGGAGCAATTGCGCCATTTGTCTCGTGAGTGATAGTCTGAGCCTCAAAAGGTAAAGCTATGGTCTCCCAACCCTGGCAAACACCAATCTCAGTTTCCTGCTTGAAGTTTCTTGTATAAGAAATCTTCTTGGCAGTGAAGGCCTGTGGAACATAGAAATTGCCAGCCGAAGTTTGTTCGGCACTAGGTTCTGCTAGTACGATATTATCAGCTATTCCACCCGCAACTACATTGTTGATGGATGCTGGTGCATAACTCTTCGTATTTACGTATAGCAGCAGATTAGGATTGTCGATTCCTGAAAGTACTTCAGCTGGCATATTGCAGTTGGCATTCCAAATGACTGCGCCTAGTTGCTTGTTGCCTGTAAATAGCTCGCTTCCACAAGTGGTGAGCGAAGCTGGAAGGCTAGCAGAATGCAAATTCATGTTGGCAAAAGCCTGTTTTGAGAATGTATCACCATCTACGCTAACTTTATATAGGTCGAGATACTTAATGCCCGACATTGTTCTGAGTGATACCACATCGGCATTATTGATGTGACCGAGTACCTGTAAGGTATCCGTAACCACATTACCATTGTTCCACTCAAAAGCCTTGCTGAGGCTACCTGCTGTCTGAACTTCTACTTGTCCCTTACCGTCATAGTAAGCAGGTATCTTATAGGAAGTCACTTCAGAATTGTTCATCAAGTCCTTTGTCGCAATTGCCTTTATAGAGCCGAGTCCCTTTATCTCAATGCCTTCGTCTTTATACATAATGGCATTTTCTGAATTAGGGTTGCTTCCATCCTCTGTATAGTAGATGCTTGTATTAGGCTCTTCAGAAACTAGCTTAATCTTTCTTCCGTCATACATAATCTTTGGTTGAGGACAAGTTCGCGTCTCGAAGTCGTTGACATCAAAACTCTTAATGAAAGAGTCTGCCATTCCATCATGGAGGGCGATAGCTTTAACCCTTGCATTATAGGTCATTGGGATTGGCCCTGTGTATATAGGACTCTCGCTTGTAGGCATAGAACCATCCGTTGTGTAATGTATAGTAGCGTCAGCGTTATCGCAAGTTATGGTTAGCTGATGGTTGACGTAACTAAAGATAGGGTCTGCAACCCAATTAATGTTATTTGATATGCGTAAACTTCCGTCTTGTTCCGAATCGTATATGACAGCAAAATATGTTCCAGGACTTAATAATATGGTACTATTTGCTAATAGCTCTTCTGAGGTTTCTTTAGTCAAGAGACTATTATCCTTGTATAGTAGAGCTTTACAACTTGTTGATGTTCCAAAATAATAACTCTTGCTCTCTGGTATATTAAACTTGCAAATCTTGAAATCGCCATATCCAAGTTTCTTATATCCTAAGGTGCGTTGAAGTTCTATTTCTGTTGCAGTTTGGTCCATCGTTTCAATGGTTGTTGAATCTTCTACAGACGGATCACTCCAATTATTTTGTTTGTTTTTGAATTGTACAAAGAAAAACCACTTCAGATTTCTTTTTACGCCGACTTCGTTGGAATTATTGTCAAACGTAAATTGATAATCTTCTACATTGGTTATATCCTTGAGGTTTGGCAATGGAATTTCAATATCAAGAGATGGTATTTTGTCTACTTCTGCAATCTCTTTGGTATAGATTTGTCCGTTTGTACCATATCTGTATCCAATGATAGGTTGTTTGGTTTCCTTTTCTTGTGTTTCTTCTTTTTCAAGGAAGTAAAAACCTATTTCTTGGGTGTTACTCCATAACCCACCATCTTTTTTCATACGAAAATGCATCATATGCAATCCTTGTGCAAGGTTATTCTGCTTGAACGTTAAATTTATTTCTTTGCCAGAATAAGGTTCGGTTACCATAGAACTAATATCATCATCTATCCAGTACTGATAGGTAGTGATATTGGATGCTTCTTGGGCAGAATTGACCTGAGATGCGTAAATAGGAGAGAATAATCCTCCTATAATAAATAAAAATATAATATATTTTTTCAACATAACGCGATTCTTTTATTTTGCAGTTACACTTACGTTTATAGAAGCTTTTTTATTATTCTGGTCTATCGAAAAATTATTCTTGGTAACGATAGGAATATGCATGTCTAGATTAAAAGGTCTTGCACCTCCACTTTTACCTATAATAGTTCCGTCTGTCCCAAGATAATTATTTTGGCGCAATTGCTCTTCTGTAATGATTAATTTATTATTGCTGCCCCACTCGTCCACGTTTGAGGCAATGGCCTCTTCTGTAGCATAGCAGTCTTGTTGTATACAATTTTTTGTAGGATCATAATTTTCTATTTTATGATACAGAGTGTTAATTAGAATATGCCCTGTTTCCAGATAATCTGTTACTCCTTTTCCAACTTGACCAATAATGCAGTTGATGCATAATGCTTTATCACCTTTGTAGTTTACGATGTCGCAATTTAAATATTTTGGCAAGGTTGTTTTAGACCCTGCAGAGCTAATATACGATATATCGCAGTTCCTAAAGATCAGATTTTTGAGGGTATATACATTTGTGCTTCCTATAAGTTTACTTGACTCAAATGTTTAATTTCCAAGATCATCATGGCCTCCTGCCGACAAACCTCGTCTTAATATTGATTTTTTTATGTTTATAT
>ERZ1034976.2798-NODE-2798-length-11511-cov-20.209672_pt1 | contig 11511 bp, 15 predicted proteins | sample MGYA00520623_ERZ1034976 | MGnify/ENA primary metagenome ERZ1034976 (study PRJEB33766, sample SAMN09781774) | gut metagenome | biome: gut microbiome | host: Homo sapiens | place: Madagascar | study: EMG produced TPA metagenomics assembly of the PRJNA485056 data...
TGCAATTTAACGGAGTATCAGAGCTGTTTTATGGTGTCCGTCCACGGCGGACATGGGGAGTTGAACAGATGTTGAGTTTCCGCAATGTAAGGACGGTTACAGTAATCCGAGCGGGGCGTATACACTACCGCTTTCAATTGTGAACTCCGTCACGTTATTAAGATAGTTACTACCGTCAGGCATAAGCGCCGTCGCGCGCAGACTTAATGTATTGTTTTCCTCAGTACTCAATACCGCTATAGAACATGGGTAATATTTGTTTTCGTTTGTTTTGCAAAAACCGTGCAATCTACCAGTTAAAAATTTATCACCATGGAAGTTAATATCATCTCTTTTAAAAGTGATTTTTGCAAACTCCAGATTATGCACCCTACTTGAGCCGGTATCGAATAAAATAATATTTTCGCCGTAAAAGTGTAATGAGAAAGCACCCCTGTTAACTGAGATAAATGTTCCACCCGGTTTTGTTTCGCTTGTATATTCTGGGTTGATATGTGGTAGCGAATATTCAAAGAAAACTCCATTGTCAACAATGTTTATAATTGAATCCGCCAGCATTTCCTCTCCAACTACGTTCGGATGATGCCCCTCCATTGCCGTTGAATTGTTAACTTTTAAAATTTCCGCAAGGTTTCCCAGATTATGCCCTCCGCCAATTATAGCGGACTGAGGGTATCTATAGCCTGCCGCTTTCTGATACGGACTCTGCTCCGAAGCTCCATAACCACAATATCCAATATACACTTCTGAATTTTTGCATTTTTCTTTACATTTTTTTACAAGGTTAACAATACTATTACTTGTGTTATCTGAACCATCATTATAACCACCAGCAATAATAATGAGTGAAACGTCGTCAGAATCAATTCCAACAAGCGCAGAATCGAAAAGCGTTGAAAAATTAATTCCATCTACACTTTGTGAAAATCCAATTCCACCCTTATATTTTGAAATGTAACGAGAAGTCGGTATTTTTTTCTTATCCTTTATGAAAGACCCCCAACTCTTAACAGTTCCGGATGGTGTATATCCTTCCAGATAGCTATCACCTATCGTGATAACAATACCACTCCATACGTCCTTCTTTTTTTCGTTGGTTAATTTTAATATGTCAGCATCTTCTTTAGTTTCAAGTGTAGCGATTGCATCAGCGTTCGCTTGAATTCTGGTATTGTATTGTAAAACTTCCTGCCGATATGCTTCGATCTGCGCATTATAATTTCCGGTTTCTGCCCAGTAATCAGGATTGCCAACCGGATTCACGCCAGCAGGGACAAAGGTCTTGCTTGTATAGCTATTTCCGTCAAGACTCACCACCGTCAAAGGTTCATAGTCTTTTGCATTGTTCCATTCTCCTTCGAATAATGGAACATATCTCATTCCAACGTAAGTATTCTGTGGATATCTACTCATTTCTCTTCTCTCCTTTCAAACTCTTGCCATTAAGTAACATACATAAGACAGCGCTTTTCACATATTCACCTTTCTTGAAAAAATCGGCAACATGCCCATATTTTCTGAACTCATTGAATTTCTTAAAATCCATCTTACCACCTCAATATAAGATGGCCGAACAACTCACTTGTCTGGTCATACACTGTATCGAATTGGATAAAATCCCAACTTGAAGGAATATATGCGACAAAATGACCGTCTGCGGAAATTCCGAACACAACATATTTCACGATTTCAGAAACAAAATCAATCAGATTTTCATTGATGTATTTTTTCGTGGCTTCCAAATATTCCGGAATTAACTTTCCGTTCACATAGTCATCAATTTCTTTTTTGACTTCGGCAAGTTCTTTTTGCAACTCCGCATTATTTTCGTTGCATTTCTCTACATAGCTGGCTAGATTATCATAGCGCGCATTAAGTTCAACATACTGTTTTATAAGCTCTCCAAAGTCCTGATCTGAATTTCTCGTATGTGGAAAATCGTTAAAATAACTCATAATTCACCTCCCATATGTTTCACGTGAAACATTAGTAAACTGTAATGCAGAAAAAATCTTCCCACATGCTCGCAATGTGGTCATAAACATTGAAATGAGATACTTCCATTTCTTTTTTCATAGCATCTGCGCCCATAAGCATTTTCCTCCCGCTCTCATGATATGTGTCAATGTCATTGCTTTTTTCTGTGTGCTGAGTATCTCTTGAGTCGACTACTCTACTACTGCCATCCGTCATTCCATCTGTTTTCGTATTAGGTTGATATGCCACTGAATCATAAGCACTCACCTTGTTTTCAACGCCAGATGTGGTAGTTGATTCACCAGAACTTGTGTTACTCCCGGTTTCAGTGCTCTGAAAATCTCTGTTATAAGTTCGCTTACTGTCACTTTCATAATTAGAAAGAGGGTCGTAACTCATGTTATAAGCACTCCACATTCTCGAAAAATCGGAAAGATGTTTTCTAAACCACGCCTTATTCATTGCCGCTAACTGTTCAGGCTGAACAATTCTCAACGGAACTTCTGCGCATCTGTCAAAAATAGCGTCGATCATTGTATCCTCATCCATCCCAGACGGAAGAGGGATGTTATTAAGAACAATGTTACTCCATGTCATCATTGAGAAGAGGTTCATTGTCGCCATTTTTTTCGACCTCCTTTTCTTTTAATTTCAATTCTAGCCCGAACATAGAATTAGCTTTTTCAAGACCTTCGGTGATATTTGCTCGTATTATATCGACATTAGCATTATCCATGTCAATACTGCTCTCCGCTTCTGCCGTTACAAGTCTCTCCCTTTTCAACGTGTTAACACTTTTCACACCAATCAACGTTAGCCATTCATTCTTGATGGATTTTTGCACCTCTAGCAATTCTTTGCCGACAAAGTTTTCCCTGACTTTTGTTTGTGTGATATTCGATGCCATGCCGGATTTCACAAAAACACCCGGTTTCCCTGCATAAATCTCATCCATAGCTTTCTTGTAACTCTCAGCCGTAGCCTTGTCCGAACATTCGCAAATATTAGTCGCCTTGCAATTCATTGTGTTCACAGCAATAGAACTGTCACAATTTGCCAACATGAACGAATAATAATCAAGAATAGGACAGAAGTTTCCATAATCCGGGAAAATCTTAACAAGTACACAATCAGTATCAATCGTTCTTCTGATAGTGCCAAGAACTGGATTGCCTATAACACATTCCGTTGGCTCACTAAATACATTATACCCGGCAATTCCTGTTTGTAACGGCAAAATTCCTAGAGTTGTATCAGTAATGCACACATAGCCATTAATAAAGAGATTTCTCAGAAAATAACCGCTACTCCACTTTTCCGGCATATTTTCAATCTGAAATTGCGAAAAAAGTTCTCTTTCCAATATTTTCCGGTGCATATCTGCCGCTAGATTGAATTGTCCATATACTGACTCCGCTTCACTTCCGAATAACTTCTGAAGCATATTAAGAAACTTGCCCTTCTCACTACTCAATATATACACCCCCATTCAAAAATGCGTTAATTTTCTGATTATGAGATAATTCACCCGCCACTCCGACACAAGCGTTGATTGTCTGACAATATCCAGATAATTCGCTTAATTTTTTCGTGAGTCCACAAGGTCTTCCGAAAATGGAATTAGCACTCATTGGATTTTCGCTTGTGTTCATCCGTGTCACATATAATTCAACATTAGTCCCGAATTCGATCGCAGATATTGAGGAAAAAGACCCCGATGCGCTAGGCGTCCCGCCTATATAGACCTCTGTATTTTCGCCTTGTCTATTAACACCAGGAATATAGCTCGCGCCTATCCCTGTGAAATTGGACAGCGCCGCCACCCCAGATGATAGCGTGCCCAAATTTTTTCCAATCCATGACCAGAAAGAAGTGCCGCCATTTCCTATATTGTTGTTCTGTGCAATTGGAAGAGTTACCGCGGAATTAGCACCGTACATTCCTATCACAATCAGATTATCGGCGTTGCTAGCTGTGACTCTATATGAGATTCCACCGCTGAGTATATCGAGAGAACATTCAACCGTGATATTTTTCATGCCGTAAATATCCCTAGCCGATACGGGAACAAAACCAACACAAGGAAGATATAATTCGAATTGTGTTAACTGGAAATCTCTCCAATCTCCGCGCAACCCCGGAATTGTCAATATAACTGTTTCCTTATGAACTCTCTGGACGATCGCGTTACCGTTCACATCTAATGTAGCATTTCCAACGGCAATAGCCTCTTCACCACCTCCGAATGAGGTTATGTTGAACGGACACCAAAATATAGATACAATTGACGAGAACGGCGAAAGAAATATTCTCGATAGCGTGTCAATGACTTCCGTGTTTAGCGTATAGATACAATTTGCAAGAACTCGCAATCTATCGGCACTCATTCCATACGCCTTTGTAAATCCCGAAACGTTATCACCTCCGCCAGTTCCCGCGACATTCAAAACATATACACCATCTTTTGCAAGCGCATTCACAGTTCCGGCGACTTTCGCGCTCTCTATTGTAAGATCGGATGAGAACATTGTATCTACAATATCCTTGTTTCCGTCGCTTGTTGATCTCGCAATGTGTTGAGTTGTATTGAGAATCTCTGTTCTATAGCTCGCTAAAACATCAATGTTTGCGCTGATTTCCATCAGATTGTTACGCACATATTTTGTATCCGCCAGCCAATAGTATTTTCCCTCAAAAAAAAGATAGTTGTATGGAAAATCATTGGTGTTGAGCAGAAACGTGGGCGCATCTAACGAGCAACTTTCTTTTAGAAAGATTTCGTATTCTACGCCCGCGCTTTCTGGAATTGCCAAGCTGTTGACTCTTTTCGCGAACTTCCATGCTTTTAATTTTCTGCTCATAGTTACCTCTAATTAAGCGTGAACATTACAAAATTTTCACTCAAGTCGTTAAACCATAACTGTTTTTCATGCCAATACGTGTTGTAATAGGCGGCTGCGGCATTAACCGGAGTTGTAAGTACATCCTCCGTTTTTTTGAAGATCCCCAGTGCGTCGCGATCATGCAAGAATCCTACTACATTGTCAATTGTTTTTTCCGTTCCGTCGCTCGCTCTGTTTACGATAATTTTACCAGGATTCTGTTCGCCCTGCCAGTAATTAACCTCCGTGAAACCGTCTAGTGAAACGAACTTTTCATTGAACGCCGCATACTGCACCTGTGTTTCGAGAGTCGTCTGAAAACTTGAGAGAATTCTTAATTTCTGATCGGCAAAGGGAGTATGTCTTGTTTCCGTTCCATCATTGTATGCGGTTGACATAGAACGCATATTTTTTGAATACTGCTTGATCTGTGCCACGGCATATCTTAAAAAATTTTCATTATAAATACAATCATCCGCCGTCAATGTGGAATTTGTCGCCGCGTTGTAATTAGTCACGAGCTTAATTTCATGTGTCGTTTCCGCCGCAAAATTCGCTAAACATAAGTGGCCGAGATTTTCAAGCGCAAGCTCGATAGCGTTCTGAACCTCTCCGAAAATATATCCAATGAAAGACCCCATTGCTGTTTCAGATAGAAAAGCTTCTTTTAACAATTTTCTCTGAATTGTAATATGCCACTGAATAGGTGATTCTGTTACAAAAAGCTTCTGATGTACAATTGGCTTGTTCACCTTATAATGATCAACAGCTTCCCCATTAACGAGATTATACTGCTCATCAGCTTCCGCTTCTGGCATGGAAATCTTAATTTTCTGCATGATCGCGCCCCATTCAAAATCATTCAAAACCATGTCCGAGAACATATTTTCATATTGACGGAAAGAAAAAATTGTTTTTCCGATTCTCTGTGCAAGAGAGTTAAGGAATAATTCCGAGTTCTGCTGTGAGGAAATAATTGCATTTCCTAAAGATATCAATCCCTGTAAATCCTGCACGGCGACAGCTGTCTGACCCATTGACTGCTGTGCGGCCGCGTTAACGATTGAATAAATCTGCGTTACATCCATTTTTTTTAACACTCCTTCTTTCTCCCAAATAAAGAGATTAATGCAATATCTGCATTATCATCTTTCGGTTTCATGTTTCTCGCAAGTGTAAAATTCATTGCTTTCACCTCGCTATTTTCCTTTTCAAGTTTTTCTTTTTCTGCTTTCAGAGTCTCGTTTTCGTTTTTGAAAGAATCGCGCTCTGCTTCCACTTCTTTTTTCTCGTCCTCTATTTTTTTCAAATTTTCGTTCTCTGCGAGAAGTAGATCATACTCTTCCTGCGTCAATTCTGTTACTTTTTTATTTTCCATTTTTTCAACCTCTTTAGGGTGGCGGTTTAGGTGGCTAACCTGCACAACCCTTCCGGGCGTAGCCGTGTGCATCCTTTCAGAATCAACCGCCATAATTTATCGGCTACTAATGTTTCACGTGAAACATATCCAGTAATTTTTCAGGCAGTAAGTCGGAATTGAGTCTAGAAATATTTTCAATGATGGATACAATTTCCGTTGTTACAACATACAGGACAACAATTGGCAGAATCTCGACACTGATATTAAGACCGATATATATGCCGTTATTGTCAATTAGAATTGCAAGAACGTAACAGAACAAGAACCCTACTTTTTTGAAAAGTCCGTCCCTTAATTTTGAAGACTCGAGGTCTTTTTCCTTAACTGCGGCCGAAATACCTGTTACTAAGTCCATCGCGTTAAACGCCAGCGCAATTACAACAATATTCACTATAGTACCTCCTTCATTATTTTTTTTGTAGAATGTGAATCGTAAAAAAGCCTCGCTGTCAACTCAGCTTCTTTTAGCGTTGGATAGAAATTTCTTTTGAAAAGACCTTTTGTACTTTTCGTGAATTCTGGACACTGTGCACTTATCCGCGCAATATAGAAGGAATACTTTGCCTTGTGTTTGAAAATTGTACATCCTTCATAAGAGCATAGCGGAACATATTCAGACAATTTGGCAATCTTAATATCATAATTGCTATCATATGAGAATTCATTCTTCAATGCATGTTCTGTATATTCACAATTTCCGGCGAGCCTATATAGCGCTGTATTAGCTTTTTCTTCTGATACAGATGCTTCGCACAACTCCAAATATATTCCTCGCACGTTGTTCTCCATACGTTTCTGAGATTTTCTTTTCATTGATTCGATTGTGGGAATAAGACCGGACTGTGCCAGTATATCACATTCTATATTTGTAGCGTTTGACAGCATTATAATTTTTACATATTCCTCACCCTCCAACTCACGATTTCTGTTGACGGTTTCTAGCAGATTGAATAAGGCGTCCCATTCATTTCTAATCGCACATCGGTTGTTTTTTTCGGGTATGAACTCATCATAGATAATTAACTTCACATCGGAAAAATCAGTACCTCTAACGTTTGAAAATGTTGAAAGAGCCGCGGCATATCCTTTTAAAACGTCCTTGCCATCTTCTTTCTGCTCTATCCTTGCTATATCGCCACCGGAAATCTCATATGAATAGCCATAATCAGAGTTCAATTTCTTAAATGGATTTCCAGCCTGCGTTGCACATATGTCTAATTCTTTTTGCGACCTTCTGAGGTACATGAAACATATGTTTTCTTTCATTACATAGCGCAACGCGCTGTAGGTTTTTCCAATTCCTCTGCCGCCAATGTAGATATACATCATACATTGGCGATAGAGTTGTTCCGATACGTCAACATATCGTTTCATCAGATATATTCAATCGGCAATAAGATAATGAAAGAACCCTGATTATTTTTTGAACTCTGTTTCTTAACTCTGAAAGAGATTGCTTTCATATCGGTTGGCATATCTGCAAAAAGGTCTTCTGTCTCTCCACCGTCAAAGACAGAATCAATTGCGCTCTGACTTCCTGTAGATGTATATTTAATTTCGCCGGATTCATCAATTGTTTTGAACACACAACAATCATACTCGCCAGACTCTGCTTTATCATTTTCAACGTGAAATAGTGACGCCGCGACAATGCTGATTTTTTCTCCGGAATTCATATCATTGATTTTTTCACCTGTTCCGATTGACTGTTTCATGGCGATTTTCTCAAATGAGGAGATATTTCCGATTGTATTAATGATTTCCGCCTTAAACATCACTCATTCACCTCCTCTGCATTTTCAACGAATTTTTCAATGTCCATTTCCATGACCTTCGTTGTCGGAATAATTCCCAGTGTTCGGAAGATCACAGGTGTTCCGTCCGCGTGGCCATGGCGCATTTCCATCTCACTCTTGATTTCGCGCGCGCACGGCATTTTGGAATAGCGAATTACAAAATCCGGCACTTTGTTTCCTCCATCAGTTGTCACTTCCACATTAACTGTGAAGCACTGAATTGTTCTTCTGATCTTCATGTTTTTTTCTCCTTTTTCTCATGTTTCACGTGAAACATGGAATGATTGCCGGGGAGTTGCACCCCGGTATGACTGTTCAATCACTTTCCCATTCAGAATATATATCACATCCCAGTCAAAACCATCGTCGGTATAAGATTCTAATATATTTTTCTTTTTAAAATCTATTAATCCAGTAGTTCACTCCTTCCACTTCCCACAGTGGATTGCTATTGTCCAATCGGTCGATCATTATATTTTCCAGTTCGCACTCATTCTCGACTTCTAACGTGCGTACTATTTCAATGTCGGTTGCGTTAATAATCCACTCGATTAACTCTCCCTCTGCCTGAAAAGTCTTTCCGTATAAATCTTTAAAATTATCATTCGGAATTCTGAATATTACTGCTTTCATTACAATTCACCTTTCTTGTTCTTGTTTCTCTTTATGATTATATTATATCAGAATATAGAGAAAAGAAAATATACTATATGTTTTTTTTACTTATTTTTTGAAAATAAATCAAAATACTCATTAGTAACGCCTAATGTATATTCAATAGGTACAAGCGCGATATTAGACGCGGTGGTGAACGTGTGTCCGTCTATTGTTATAGTGTGTATATCACAGTCATTATAAGTTGCCTCCAAATTCCCGGAAGGATAGAAGACAGTTCCGATTTTGAAAGATTCAACCCCGTGTTCATTAATATATTGAGAGCCATTTTTTTTATTGAGTCCAGCAATAGTAACTGTATATTTTCCGTCTTTTTTTATCACGTATTTTTTCGAGCCCAATGTTTTAAACTCATCGTAACATCCCTCATATTCGAATACACCCAAGTGATACCTCTTTCCATTATAATCCACGTGACAATCCATGCCACATTCTTCCGATTCTTTTATGATCTCTGAGTTAATCTTCTCTATTGACTCTGATATGTCCATGTCTGTTTTTATGGAGTCAGTATCTATGTATATAGCATTTTTCCCCAAATTGCCACATATATATATTGCTTTTCGCAATGCTTGACGAGCATATGCCGTCACCCATATGCCCCATTGATATGACAGAAAAGAAGAATAAGAGGAGTAGTATTTTTCAAGTGCATCTTCCAAATTTATAGGCTTCTCAATCCATTCTCCATTCTCAATTGATATTTCCGGTGATGCAATATCGGTTACTGCCATGCCGAAAGAAGAGTTTAGCTTGTTCTTGCTCTTCATATACTCATATTCTTTTTCCGGAATTCCCTTTAGCGTACACTTGAGATAGTAGTAGTACATTATCTGTTTGCGAAATTCATTTGGCAGATATTCCAATTTCGCTTGATATAGATCATTAATCTCCATGCGTTCCCACTCATAGTCTTGTCGCAATATTTCATAATCTATATCCGTGATACCTTTTAACTCGACAAAATCCGCCGTCAATACTCGCCCATTATCCGCTCTAATATTAGAGTGTAGCCTACACATCGACACGGACATATAAGGCATACCGCCGTGAATTCGATGTTTCACGTGAAACAATCTACACCGGAAAATTTTCCCAGTATTTCTATTTTTCATAACTTCCGAAAAACGATTCTCGTTAACCTTAATGAAGTGCATCGGAAATTTTTTTCTCATCATTACACCAGGGTACGCCGATGCTTCGTCATAAGAATATACATTTTTAACAAGCTCATCTGTATAGAGATAATTTGCGTGTGTATCACCTCCGCGGAATGCATCTTTCAACAATGTATATAGTTCTGGTGTGAGTCGGTTTCGCTTGAATTGAGTCTTGTTTTTCGGATTGCTTTGCATAGCTTTCCGAAAATCGCGGCGGACGTAGCCTGTGGAAGTCATCGGGATTGAAAGAATTGTATCTTCTTTCAGTAGATGTTGGATACATTCACAGAGTCCTGCCACATCATTATAACAATAGCATAAGTCGTCATCTTCCATGGGCGTATCTGGATACCTTATAACTTCATAGTCATAAGTTTCCGCCAATTTGGGATGAGTGATTCCGGGGGTGTTTTCACAAAATTTCTCTAAGGACATATTAGAGAGAGTATAAGAGCATCGAAATTCTATGCCGCATTTTGCCAGTGCTCTAAGCGGTTTGCGTTTTTTGCGCGCGAAAATATCACTCCATTCGAAAAAATTTCTAATGAACTGAAATTCGAAAGATAGATTGTGAACATACACGACTAATATACGATTTTCAGAGAGTTCCCATGACTTACACATGGCTGTTATGAATTTTTGAAATTCTTCCCATGTACGTCCAAATACAACCTTGTCATGGAGACAGAATTGCCAATGATACATGAAGGCATAGTCATTTCCGTCTTTTACTGTCTTTCCATGCTTGTCTTTATGGCGCGGCGCTTTTATATTCGTCGTTTCAATGTCGAACGCCGCGTCGATATTATAATACGTAACTCCGCGCTTATTCCGCAATGTCTTACAATTTCTATATTCAATGTATGGATAATCGGATATATCATATACAATATCGTTACTATTCAAAATCCTCATCAGCTTTAACCCACTCGTCCACAATCTGGTCAAGATCTATCTCACCTGACTCATATTCATTCCATTTTATTTCCAGACTCTCGATTGTGTTACCTCCTAATAATGCGTCAGCAATCTCATATATACGCTCTGAGTCATACGCCTTTATCTCTCGCCATGCGTCGGATTGCAAAAATGTTTTGAAATCGGACTGCGTTTTAGAATCTGCCTTAAGCATTTTCTTTAAGCCTAGAGAAGATAATGACCGCTCGTAATGTTTTTTAGCACCTCTATATGTTGATGTTGCCATTTTATCAATCTTTTCCAGATGCATGACTTGATCTCGTAACTCATCTATACCGCCCAATTTTTTGACGGACGTTGTGTATTTTTTTAATCCCTGCTTGTCAAGAAAATCTTTCATAAGATTCAAAGCGTATGAGCTTTCATTTTTATCTGAAAAAACCTTCATACGTTGATTCATTCTGGTAGCTAATTTTTTGTTACGTTTCATTAACTCTGAGAGAGTGGCGTTTTCGATTTCTGTTCTGTTCATGGCAATATACCTCCTATCTAATTATATCACAATAACGCGTAAATTGAACATCCAACATATAGTTGCGCTTTAATATACATATACGTACGTTGTTTTCATGTCCGCCGTGGACGGACACCATAAAACAGCTCTGATACTCCGTTAAATTGCA
>ERZ1034976.2801-NODE-2801-length-11497-cov-15.462070_pt1 | contig 11497 bp, 5 predicted proteins | sample MGYA00520623_ERZ1034976 | MGnify/ENA primary metagenome ERZ1034976 (study PRJEB33766, sample SAMN09781774) | gut metagenome | biome: gut microbiome | host: Homo sapiens | place: Madagascar | study: EMG produced TPA metagenomics assembly of the PRJNA485056 data...
AAGACGGATGAGGGCTGCGCCGTCCTGCATATTGACCCGGACGACAGAATAGCTGGAATTGCTGCTGCTCGAGACGTTCAGTTTGGTCTCGGTGCCATCGGAGCCGACGAGATAGAGGTCATAGCCCTTGACCGCGTCATTGGGGACCCGGACGTCGGCGGTGGTGCCGGTCATCGCGCCGTTCCCGTTGATGCAGGCCACCGTCATGATGCGCTGGCCGTTGTCCAGCGTGCCGGTGTAGACGTGGGTACCGTAGAAGTTGGAGCTGGCGCTGGTCAGCTCAGTCAGGGCTGCGCTGCCGTTGACCTCGCCGCCCTCGGCGCAGATGGTATAGAAACTGGTGGAGCCGTCCGCATTTTTGAAGCGGGCGAGGATCTCTGCATTCGAGTGGTTATCGTCGCCGCAGGTGCTGGTCTGGTGGCCGAGGACAGCAGCACCCGCCGTGACGGGGGCCGCCGCGAAGCTGGAGACCGCGCTGCCGGTGATGACGCAGGCGGACAGGGTGAGCATGGCGAGAGTTTTCATGGAGGTCTTCATAATGTGATCCTTTCTTTCCCGTGAGGGAACGATAGATTTTTTGCTGCAAGACAGGTTGCGTCCGGCGGGACGCTTCCGGTTGACGCTTCATAGTATACCGGCAATTTCTTAGGAAATGCCCGAAAGAGTGTTTAAGATGTCCTTAATGGCGGTGAAGGTTTTGTGAAGCGCTGTCCTGCATCCCTGTTGATGCCTATAGTATAGGCTGCGGTGCACCGCCGGACAACGAGCAAAAAGACCTCGTTGTATAAATTTTTTACAGGGGAGCGAGGATGTCAAAAGTTTTGGCAAAAGGGCAGAGTTGTATGAAACACGTCCGGGACGCGGCAGAAAAAGGGCCTTCCCATTTGCCACCGGCCCGGTTTCGTGTTACAATAAAAACCAGAGAAATTGCGGAAAAAGGAGGTGCGGCAATGATACGCATCGCTCTGGTGGAGGACGAGGCAGAGGTGCGGGCGCAGCTGCAAGGCTATGTGCAGCGGCACACCCGGCAGTATGGCACCGAGTTTGCTGTGACGGAGTTCGCCGACGGGATGGAGCTGCTGGATGATTACCGCCCGGTGTACGATGTCCTGTTTCTGGACGTGGAGATGAAGCATCTGGACGGGATGGAGACAGCCCGGCGGGTGCGGGAGCTGGACAAGGACGTCATCATCGTCTTTATCACGAATATGGCCCAGTACGCCATCGGCGGGTACGCCGTGGGCGCGCTGGACTATGTGCTCAAGCCGGTGCCCTACTTTGCCTTTTCGCAGCAGCTCCGGAAGGTGGAGGAGCAGCTGCGCCGCCGGGTGCGGCACTATCTGGCCCTGCCGGTGGAGGGCGGGCTTCGGCGGCTGGACTCCTCCCTCATCTATTATCTGGAAAGCGAGGGCCACCGCGTCCACCTCTACACCGAGGAGGGGGACTTCGCGGCGGCGGGCACCCTGAAAGCCTTCGAGGAGAAGCTGGCTGAGCGGCCCTTTGCCCGCTGCAACAGCGGCTACCTCGTCAATCTGGCGCAGGTGAAGGGGGTGCAGCAGGGGATGGTGCAGGTAGGACCTTATGAATTGCAGCTGAGCCGGCCCCGGCGGAAAGCTTTCCTCGCGGCGCTGGCCGACCACATCGGAGGTGGAAGCGCATGACGGCGCTGCCCAACATCCCGCGCCTCTACACGGCGCTGGCCGAGTGTCTGGCCGTGGGCATCTACGCCCTGCCGCTGGGTCTCCGCTTCGGCCCGAAAGCCACCCTCGCCGTCAGCGCGGCGTGGGCGCTGGTCCTCTGCGCTTTTTTGCAGGCCACGGGCAGCGTCCCGCTGGCGTGGTGGATCCCCTGCATGGCGGCAGCTGTGGGGATACAGTATTTATACCTCTGGGTCACCCGCACCATCTCCCTGCTGGAAGCGGGCTATGTCTGCGCCCGGGCCTTCGTTCTGGCAGAGCTGGCGGCCAGCGCCGAGTGGCAGCTGCACTGTTTCCTCTGGCCTCAGCGCAGCGGGGCCGACGGCCTGTCACTGCTGCTTCTGGTGGTGGTCTATGGCGGCGTTTTCGGCTGCATCTGGGTGCTGGAGCATAAGCACAAAAGTCCCAAGGGCCACATCGTCATCAGCGGAAAAGCGGCCCTCGTGGCCGTCGTCATGGCGGCGATGGTCTTTGCGGTGAGCAACTTGCTCTTCTTGGGCGACCGCGAGGTGGACATGAGCGTCTACTATATCCGCACGCTGGTGGACATCTGCGGCGTCCTCATCCTGACCGTCCAGCACGAGCAGCTGCGGGAAGCGGCCCTCCACAGCGAGCTTGCGGCGATGGACGAGGTGCTCCATCGCCAGTATGAGCAGTACAAGCGGAGCAAAGAGGGCATCCGGCTCATCAACAGCCGCTACCATGAGCTGAAGATCCAGATCGCAGACATCCGTGCCGAGCGCGACCGGGCCAAGCAGGACGCTGCGCTGGCCCGGATGGAAAGCGGCATCCGCCGGTATGAGGCCGAGAACAAGACCGGCAACCCGGTGCTGGACACCCTGCTCACCGCAAAGAGCATGGACTGCCAGCAGCGGGGCATCAACATGACCAGCGTGGCCGATGGCAGCAAGCTGGGGTTCCTGACGACCCGTGAGCTGTGCACCCTCGTGGGCGCGCCGCTGGACAACGCCATCGAGTGTGTCACGGCAGAGCCGGACCCCGAAAAGCGGCTGCTGCGGGTGGCCGTCTATGACCAGAGCGGCTGTGTGATGCTCCGCTTCGAGAATTACTGCGCCCAGCCCGTGGAACTGGGCGCAGACGGCCTGCCCCGCCACAACACCCACGGCGGCTACGACCTGCGGGGCGTGCAGGCGGCAGCGCAGGACCACGACGGCACCATGACCCTTCACTGGGCCGACGGCTGGTTCACGCTGCGGATCCTGCTGCCGATCCCGGAATAAAGAAAAACCTCTCCGGCATTGCGAAGCAATGACGGAGAGGTTTTTCTGTTTTGCACAATAAAGCCGGACCTGTATTTGTGGATAAGCACAATAAAATTTGAAACCAAAATGAAACTTCTGCAAAATATGCCTCAGAAATGACAGGTTGTGAAAATCTTTGTAAATTTTCATTGAATTCCTTTATAATGGATGCCGATAGTCCGGGAGCTGTGCCCGGGAAATATGAATTCAGAATAAGGAGGAAGAATTATGTTGTCCGTCAATATGGATGATGTAATGCAGGTGGTTTCCAACATCCAGAACTACCTGATCGCCTTCGGCGTCGTGGTCGTGGTCGCACTCGTTGCGATGTTTGCGGCCAAGAAGCTGCCGAAAGCCAAGAAGAAGATGGTCCGTGCGCAGTCTGGTGTCGCCATTCTGCTGGCACTGGTCATCGTTGTCAACCTCATCTGCACCGGCCCCATGTCCACCATGCTGGATCTGGTCTCCGGTGAAGGCTCCATCAGCGAGGAGACTTCCGCAGAGGCGACCGAGCTGGTGAACGAGATCACGCAGGAGGGCATCGTTCTGGCACAGAACGACGACAACATCCTGCCCGTGGCCTCCGGCTCCAAGCTGAACGTCTTTGGCTGGGCCTCCACCAGCCCCTGCTACGGCGGCACCGGCTCCGGCGCACTGAACGACGCCTATCCCGTCACCGACCTGCTCACCGGCCTGCACGATGCGGGCATCGAGACCAACGACGAGCTGAGCAAGTTCTACACTGACTACTGCGCTACCCGTCCCAGCGTCGGCATGGCACAGCAGGACTGGACTCTGCCCGAGCCGAACGTCAGCCTGTACACCGACGAGATGATGGCAAACGCCAAGGAATACTCTGACACCGCTATGGTGGTCATCACCCGCGTCGGCGGCGAGGGCGCAGACCTTCCTACCGATATGGCTGCTGTCGTGGACGGCAGCTGGGTCCGCCGTGTGGCAGACTACCGCGGCTCTCAGCGCGGCGCTGGCTATTACAACGGCTCTTATGATGACAGCCTGAACGAGGGCAACGACTGGGATGCAGGCGACCACTTCCTGCAGCTGTCCAACCGCGAGGAAGAGCTGATCGATCTGGTCACTTCCAACTTCGACAACGTCATCGTCGTCTACAACGGCGCAAACGCATTTGAGATGGGCTGGGTCAAGGATTACCCCCAGATCAAGGGCGTTCTGCTCTGCCCCGGCACCGGTCAGTCCGGCTTTGAGGGCTTTGGCCGCGTGGTCGCCGGTGAGGTCAACCCCTCCGGCCGCACCGCAGATACCTATGTCACCGACCTGACCGCCTCTCCGTGGTGGAACAACTTCGGCGACTTCAAGTACACCAACGCTTCCGAGTTCAACTCCAATGCAAGTATGTTCGACCCCGAGGGCACCACTCCCTCCTTCGTCAACTACGTCGAGGGCATCTACGTCGGCTACAAGTTCTATGAGACGGCTGCCGATGAGGGCCTCATCGACTACGACAAGGAAGTGGTCTATCCCTTCGGCTACGGCCTGAGCTACACCACCTTCACCCAGAAGATGAGCGACATCACCAACGATGGCGCAGACCTGAAGTTCTCCGTCACCGTCACCAACACCGGCTCTGTCGCCGGCAAGGATGTCGTCGAGATCTACAGCGATCCTCCGTATACCAACGGTGGCATCGAGAAGGCCTCCGCAAACCTGCTGGACTTCGCCAAGACTGGCGAGCTGGCTCCCGGCGAGAGCGAGACCATCGACTTTACCATCCCTGTCGAGGATCTGGCTTCCTACGACTACCAGAACAACGGCTGCTATGTGCTGGAGGCTGGCGACTACGTCATCAGCACCAACGCAGACTCCCACACCGCTCTGGATTCCAAGACCTGCACCGTCGCTTCGGATATCGTCTACAACGAGTCCAACAAGCGCGGGAGCGATGAGGTCGTGGCCACCAACCAGTTCGATTTCGCCGAGGGCGAGATCACCTATCTGTCCCGTGCGGACGGCTTCGCAAACTACGATGAGGCCACTGCCGCTCCTGCTACCTACGAGATGAGCGACGAGGTCAAGGCTGGCTTCGAGAACTGCTTCACCTACACCGAGTCCGGCTACGAGAAGGACGAGGACCCCAACGCAGAGGACATTACCACCGGCGCAAAGAACGGCCTCAAGCTGGCTGACCTGCGCGGCGTGGACTACAATGATTCCAAGTGGGATGACCTGCTGGATGAGATGAGCATCGACGACCTGCAGCAGACCATCGGCTTCGGCGGCTATCAGACCGCAGCTGTGGACAGCATCGGCAAGGTGCGCACCAACGACTGTGACGGCCCTGCATCCATCAACAACAACTTCACCGGCGTCGGTTCTGTCGGTTTCCCGGCTGCTACCCTCATCGGTATGACCTGGAGCAAGGATCTGGCCCACGACTTCGGCGACAGCATCGGTAAGATGGCCAATGAGATGAACACTTCCGGCTGGTATGGCCCGGCTATGAACATCCACCGCACCGCATTCTCTGGCCGTAACTTCGAGTACTACTCTGAGGACGGTGTCCTGTCCGGTGCTATGGCCGCAAACGCCATCGCAGGCGCACAGGAGCACGGCGTCTACGCTTACATGAAGCACTTCGCCCTGAACGATCAGGAAGGCAACCGTAACTGCATGATGGCTACCTGGTCCAACGAGCAGGCTATCCGCGAGATCTACCTCAAGCCCTTCGAGATGTCTGTCAAGGATGCTGACTGCCACGCTGTCATGTCTTCCTTCAACTACATCGGCAATCGCTGGGCTGGCGGCTGCTCTGAGCTGCTGCAGAACGTCCTGCGCGGCGAGTGGGGCTTCCTCGGCTTCGTCGAGACCGACTACTTCGGTGTCTACGGCTACATGACCGCCGATCAGGCTGTCCGCAACGGCGGCGACCTGATGCTCTGCACCACCGGCAACGATTACAACAATGTGACCGTTCTGACCAACAGCAGCAAGCAGGCAATGCGCACCGCTGCCAAGAACATCCTCTACACCGTGGTCAACAGCCGCGCTTATGAGGCTGAGAACCTGAACCCCGGCATGGCAAAGTGGAAGGTCATCATGATCGGTGCTGACGTCGTGGTCGCGCTGCTCATCGTTGGCTTGGAGTACACCGCCATCAAGAACTACAAGAAGCGCAAGGAAGAAGAGGAAGAAGTCTAAACCGGACCCTCTCTCCATGCAGCACCTGAACTGAACCAACGGCAAAGGCCCGCTGCACCAGACAGCGGGCCTTTGCCCTGCTCAGGATAAAATGAGGAAAATGCGATGAAGCATACCGACATCATCCAGAAACTGAACTTAGAGCAAAAATGCGCTCTGCTCTCGGGCGAGACTGTCTTTACCACCCGCGCTCTGCCGGGCAAGGGCATCCCGGCCATCACCCTTTCGGACGGCCCCAATGGTGTCCGCAAGCAGGCCGGTGCCGCCGACCATCTGGGCCTCAACCCCAGCGTTCCGGCAACCTGCTTTCCGACCTCTTCCGCCACTGCGTGCAGCTGGGATGAGAAGCTGGGCGAAGCCGTCGGCGAGGCACTGGGCGAGGAAGCCGCTGCACAGGAAGTGGCTGTCCTGCTCGGCCCTGGCCTGAACATCCAGCGCAGCCCCCTTTGCGGCCGCGACTTCGAGTATTTCTCGGAAGACCCCATCCTTGCGGGCAGGATGGCCGCTGCCTATGTGCGCGGCATCCAGAAAAACGGCATCTCTGCCTGCCCCAAGCACTTTGCGGTCAACAGTCAGGAGCTGCGCCGCATGGCCAGCGACTCGGTGCTCGATGAGCGCACCCTGCGGGAGCTGTATCTGACCGGTTTCGAGATCGTGGTGAAAGAGGCAAAGCCCAAGACCATCATGACCTCCTACAACCTCATCAACGGCACCTACGCCAACGAGAATGCCCACCTGCTGCAGGACATTCTGCGGAAGGACTGGGGCTTCGACGGGGCCGTCGTCACCGACTGGGGCGGCTCCAATGACCACGCCCTCGGCGTGAAAAACGGCTCCACCCTCGAAATGCCCTGTCCCGGCGGCGACTCCATCCGGGAGCTGATGAAGGCCGTACAGGACGGCAAAATTTCCGAGGCCGACGTGGACGCCCGCCTCGACGAGATGCTGGAACTGGTGCTCTCCACCCACGCTGCGGTGGAAAAAGCGCCCCGCACCTTCGACGCGGCCGCGCACCATAAGCTTGCCCGCCGCGCGGCCGCAGAGAGCATCGTCCTGCTCAGGAACGAGGGCGGCATCCTGCCGCTCAAGCCCAATGAGAAGCTGGCCGTCATCGGCGACTTTGCCGAGACGCCCCGCTATCAGGGCGCAGGCTCCAGCGCCGTCAATGCTCTGCAGGTGGACACCCTGCTGGACAGCATCAAGGCCGACGACAGCGGCATCACCTTTGTGGGCTATGCCTCCGGTTTCGAGCGTCAGGGTGCAGCTGACGCCGAGAAGCTGGAAGAGGCTGTGGCCCTCGCAAAGAGGGCTGACACCGTTCTGCTCTGCCTTGGCCTCGATGAGCTGCGGGAGAGCGAAGGCCTCGACCGCTCTGACATGAAGCTGGCCGAGAACCAGCAGCAGCTTCTGGCCGCTGTGGCTGCCGTCAACCCGAACGTCGTCGTTCTGCTGAGCGCCGGTGCGCCGGTAGAGACGCCGTGGGTCGGCCAGTGCAGAGCACTGGTCTACGGCGCACTGGGCGGACAGGCAGGCGCCGGCGCGGCCGCAGACATCCTCACCGGCAAGCTCTGCCCCTGCGGCAAGCTGTCCCAGACCTGGGCGCAGGCTCACGACGACACCCCCGCCAAGGCGAACTTCGGCGGCGAGGGCCGGAACGTGGAGTACCGCGAGGGCCTGTATGTGGGCTACCGCTACTATCAGACCGCCGGTGTGAAGCCTGCCTTCCCCTTCGGCTACGGCCTGAGCTACACCACCTTTGAATACAGCGGCCTCAAGGCCGACGAAACGGGCGCGACCCTCACCGTCACCAACACCGGCAGCGCCGCCGGTGCTGAGATCGTCCAGCTCTACGTCGCAAAGCCGGATGCGAAGGTCTTCCGCCCCGAGCAGGAGCTGAAGGGCTTTGCAAAGGTCTCTCTCGCCCCCGGCGAGAGCAAGACCGTGGCCATCGCACTGGACGATAAGGCGTTCCGCTACTGGAACGTCAAGACCAACGCATGGGAGGTCGAGGGCGGCAGCTACCAGCTCCGGGTGGGCGCGTCCAGCGTGGACATCCGCCTGACGGCAGACATCACCGTCAAGGGCACCAATGCCCCCGACCCCTACGCGGGCCTGAGCCTGACCCACTACGTCTCCGGTCAGATCACCTATGTGACCGACGCCGAGTTCGAGGCCCTGCTGGGCCATCCCATCCCGGAGGACGTCGTCCGCATCGACCGGAACATGACGCTGGGCGAGATGGATCATGGCCGCAGCCCGCTGGGCTGGCTGGCCCAGAAGGTGCTGCGCAGCCGCCTCGACGCCAGCTTTGCAAAGGGCAAGCCCGACCTGAACACCGTCTTCCAGTACAATATGCCCCTCCGTGCGCTGGCCAAGATGACCAACGGCATGGTCAGCATGGGGATGGTGGACGGCCTCGTCTGGGAGCTGAAGGGCTTCTGGCTGGTGGGCATCGTCCGGGTCATCTACGAATTCATCAAGAACGCCATCCTGAACGCCCAGCTGGAAAAGCGGCTGCGTCAGGGCTGAGAAGGAGGAACGACCGTGAACTTCTGGAATACCTTTGCCCAAAAGCATCCGGCTGCGGCCAAATGGGTGCGGGAGGGCGGACTGTTCGTTATCGTGTCCAACCTCATCACCGTGTTCAAGTATCTGCTGCTGCAATTTCTGCCCAAGGCTTTTGTCGGCCTGCCGGTGGTGGACTTCGGCTGGCCGGGCATCGACATCACCCTCTTCGGGGAGACCTTCAAGTGGAACATCCTCGGCTACGATGCGGCCCACGGCGGCCTGCCCTACTTCTGCGCCTACATGGTGGCCATGATCATCGGCGAGTGCATCAACTTCCCCATCCAGCGCAGCCTCGTCTTCCGCAGCAAGGGTGATCTGGCAAAACAGATCGGCTGGTATCTGCTGGCCTTCTGTCTCATCACCTGCATCGTCAACTCCATCAACTGCATCTGGGTGGCGGTGGCCGGCCTGCTGGTGCCCGACTTCATCTACAACATCGGCACCACGGTGCTCAACGGCGGCATCTCGATGGTGATCTTCTTCTTCGTGAACAAGATCATCTTCCCCGAGGGCGAAGCCGCAAAATAAGCTGACATCCTCTCTATTTTCATCATTTTCTTCATCCAGACCGGCGGGCCGTCCCCTGAAAAGGGGGCGGCCTGTTGGCATATTGAGCGATTTTGGACGCTGGAAAGGACGAATTTTCGGTCATAGGGGAAGAATCTGTCGGAGAGGGTTGCACTTTGCTGCTTTAGTGTGGTAAAATCGTGCCATGCTTTTATAGAGAAAGCAGCAAAGGGGGAAATGTATATGAGTGAGATCTGTATCATCGTCACCATCATCGTCTATCTTGCGGCCATGCTGCTGGTGGGTTTCGCCTACAGCAAGACCAACAACGACAGCGCCGACTTCTACCTCGGCGGGCGGAAGATGGGTCCGCTGGTCACGGCCATGAGCGCCGAGGCCAGCGATATGTCCAGCTGGCTGCTGATGGGTATGCCGGGTCTGGCCTACCTGACAGGCATCGCCTCGCCGGGCTGGACGGCCATCGGCCTTGCGCTGGGTACCTGGCTCAACTGGCTCATCGTGGCCCGGCGGCTCCGCCGCTATTCGGCCAACCTCGACGCCATCACGGTACCGCAGTTCTTGTCGCTTCGCTTCCATGACCAGCGCAACCTGCTGAACGCTCTGGGCGCGGTCATCATCATCGTCTTCTTCGTGCCGTATACGGCCTCGGGCTTTGCGGCCTGCGGCAAGCTGTTCCACAGCCTCTTCGGCGTAGATTACATGGCGGCAATGCTGGTGTCGGCCCTCGTCATCGTGGGCTATACCATTCTGGGCGGCTTCCGCGCTGTCACCACCACCGACCTCATCCAGTCGATGGTCATGTCGCTGGCCCTCATCGCGGTGCTGGGCTACGGCATCGTCGTGGCCGGCGGCTGGGGCGCTGTGGTGGAGAACGCCCAGAGCCTTTCCGGCTACCTGACCATGACGGCCAGCCACGACGCTGTGACCGGCGGGGCCGCATCCTACAGCCTGCTGGACATCGTCTCCACCATGGCGTGGGGCCTCGGCTACTTCGGTATGCCCCACATCCTGCTCCGCTTCATGGCCATCGAGGACGAGAAGAAGCTGGTGCTCAGCCGCCGCATTGCCACCGTCTGGGTGGTCATCGCCATGGCGGCGTCCATCGTCATCGGCATGGTGGGCCTCGGCATGACCAGGGTCGGTGCGCTGGAATTCCTCAGCGGCTCGTCCAGTGAGACCCTTATCGTCCGCATCGCCAGCCTCATCAGCCAGCACGGTGTGCTGGCGGCAGTCCTCGCCGGACTCATCCTTGCAGGCATCCTGGCGGCTACGATGTCCACGGCGGACAGCCAGATGCTGGCCGCTGCGTCCAGCGTGTCCCAGAACATCCTGCAGGAGTTCGCCCACCTCAAGCTGAGCGAGAAGCAGAGCCTCTTCGCCGCCCGCCTGACCATCGTCTGCGTCAGCGTGGTGGGCGTGGTGCTGGCCCGCGACCCCAACTCCAGCGTCTTCGGCATCGTCAGCTTCGCGTGGGCCGGATTCGGCGGCGCCTTCGGCGCGGTCGTCCTCTGCGCTCTGTTCTGGAAGCGCTGCAACTGGCAGGGCGCACTGGCCGGTATGCTCTCCGGCGGCCTGATGGTCTTCGTCTGGAAGTACCTCGTCAGCCCGCTGGGCGGCGTCTTCGGCATCTATGAGCTGCTGCCCGCCTTCCTCGTCTCGCTGGCTGTCTGCGTGGTGGTCAGCCTTGTGACCCCGGCCCCGGAGGCCGACATCCTCGCCGAGTTCGACGCGGCAAAATAACCGACAAAACAAAGAGGAGGGCCTGTGCTGAAACCCGGCACAGGCCCTCCTTTTATGCTCGTGTGACGCTTCCGTGCTCCACCCGGTATACCTTGTCAAACTGCTTCATGAACGCCCCCGAGACGTCGTGGGTGATGGCCACCACCATGCAGGGGAGGGCGAGCAGATTTTCCATGACCTGCCCGCTGGTGTCGGGGTCGAGACTGGCGGTGATCTCGTCGGCGATGATGAGGTCGTACCGGCGAAGCGCCAGCCGTGCGATGCCGATGCGCTGGCGCTGCCCGCCCGAGAGATTCTTGCCGTTCTCGCTGATGAGGGTGTCGAGGCCGTCGGGCAGGGTGTTCACCCAATCGGTGAGGCCCGCCGTCCCGATGGCGTGGGAAAGCTGCTCTTCCGGAAAGTCCGCGCCAAGGCAGATGTTGCTGCGGAGGGTGTCGTTGAAGAGATAGGTGGTCTGGGCGATGTAACCCACCCGCTGGTAGAGGCTCTGACGGTCGATGTCCCGCAGCTGCTGGCCGTTGAAGA
>ERZ1034976.2802-NODE-2802-length-11496-cov-5.328817_pt1 | contig 11496 bp, 6 predicted proteins | sample MGYA00520623_ERZ1034976 | MGnify/ENA primary metagenome ERZ1034976 (study PRJEB33766, sample SAMN09781774) | gut metagenome | biome: gut microbiome | host: Homo sapiens | place: Madagascar | study: EMG produced TPA metagenomics assembly of the PRJNA485056 data...
ATGTTTCATTGGATAAAGATGGCAACTGGCAACAGGATATTACAGACCAGCTTTCTAATATCACGCTGAGCGATTATAAGCGGTTTGAGGCAGTGGAAACCGGTGTGGATACAACTGGAATGGTTGTCAGCTGTGTATTCAACCTGAACCAGAATACCGGTGAGATCATCGTGACCAATAAGAGCAATGTTCCGACGGTTGCCGCTGTATCGGTTCAGAAAGACTGGAGCGATGGCGAAAATCTGCACGATGCAGATACAGTATCGGTAGATTTGTATCAGTCTACAACTGCTCTGCCGAGTGGTACGGAGCTGAGCAAAGCTTGGCTGACTACAAACGCAATAAAGCTGGCTGACAAGACTGTAACGCTGAACAAGGATAATGACTGGAGTTATACTTGGACAGAATTGCCGCTGAAAAATGATGGCGATCAACCATATTATTACTATGTATGGGAAAATTCGGCAGAAAGCAAGATTGCAAATGCAGACAAGTATACGGTATCTTACACGAAATCCAGCAACAGCACGGCTTACAAGACCAACTACACCATTACCAATACCAGAACAGCGATCACTGTAAAGAAACAGTGGTATGATGAAACGGGTGCATTGATCACCAATCTGTATGATGAAGATGGAAATCTGGTCGCAGATAACATGAAAAATCTGCCGGAAATCACGCTGAAGGTGTATAAGAAAACGGATGCTGTTCCAACTGATCAAATTGGTGTCGTTGCTTTTGGGGATTCTATTACAGATGGCTATGAATGGCAATATTCTAAAACTGAGAAGTGTTATCCATCTAAGCTGACGAATCTGCTTACAACCGCTGGTTTCGCATTAAAAAATGGTGCAGTTGCAAATAAGGGCAGTAGTGGAGAGCAAATCGGTGATGTTGGGAATGGATTCCGCAAACGAGTAACAAGCGATATTCCATCAGATACGCAAATCGTATGCTTATTGGGCGGCACGAACGATATTCATCAAGGCGGTAGCTCTGTAAAGGGCGATCCGCAAGGAGTTTTTAATCGTCTGCAAGCACTGATTGGCGAAATCAAGACACAAGCACCAAATGCAACGATTTTTGTAGGCAGCATTCCGCATTTCGATTTCTATAAAAATGGAACATTAACAGAAGGCGGAAAATGGTGGAACTGGCTTGCTAATTATGATGCTAATGACGGAGCAATTCCAAATGGCTATATCGACCAGTATAATGCGAAAATCAAGACATATGCGGAAGCAACAGACGGCGTTTATTTTGTAGATGTGTGCAGTGTTGTAACAGATGATGATATTCGTGCGGATGGTTGTCATCCAAATGAAAGCGGTTACACGAAAATTGCAACCGCCTACGCCAACGCAATTCAGAGCTACTACACAAGCAAAGAACCTGTTCAGGAAAATGGTCAGGATTTAACGATTACGCTGAGCAATGCCAACAACTGGACTGCTGCGATCGACGTTCCGGCTGGTAATGCTACCTATTGCGTGGAAGAAGTGGTTCCATCTGGCTGGGATGTTACCTATGAGGACAACGCTCAGAAGGCAAACAGCACGACAGCCATTCTGGTCAAGAACCAGCAACAGCCGACAGACATCACCCTCAACGTGGAAAAAACGTGGGTGAGAGATGATGCGTCTAAGCGACCAGACAACATTTCGCTGACCTTGCTGCGAAGCAATGGCAAGAAACAGGATGGTTTGGATGCTGCAAACGAAAGTGAATGGTTCTGGGAAGAACTGAATACTGCAACCCCGACTCCGACCAAATCCAACGACAAGTGGACATTCACCTATACCAGCTTGCCGGCGAAGGATGTCTATGGGAATGCATATCACTATAAGGTAGAGGAATCAGCCCTTGCCGGTTATACGGTTTCTTATGGAACTGGAGAAGAAAACGGCGTTACCGCTACGGCTGGCAATTCTGCAACCTTGCACGTCACCAATACCCGTGCAATCACACTGGCGATTGAAAAGCAGTGGTCGGATTCTGCGACCAATGATCACTTAAAAGATCCGGTTCGGGTTCGGATTTATCGTTCTACAAATCCGAATGATGTTCCAAATGCAAATCTGACCTTGCAAGTTACACCGGAAACGGTTTCTGTCGGTGTCGGCGGAACAGCAACGGTGACGGCAAACAAGACGATTACCGTAAAGGAAAATACGAATGCATCAGTTGCAACTGTTGTTGTCAGCGAGGACGGAAAGGCCCTGACCATTTCTGGTGAAACAGTAGGAACAACAGCCATCACAGTGACAGACGGAACGATGGAAAAGAAGATCACGGTTACTGTTGTGACCGAACCGACTTTGAATCTGTCCATCAGTCCGACAAGTATTGAAGTGAATGAAACTGCGACCCTGACACCAACCATGAGCGATGGAAGCACTTGTGACAATGTGACTTATGAAATCACGGATGGAACGGATGTTGTTTCGATTTCGGGCGATACGGTTACGGGCTTGAAAGCCGGAACGGCTACCATTGTTGCAGAGCGAAACGGCAAAACATCAAATCCTGTTACTATTACCGTTACAGAACCACCGCTGAGTTTGGATAAAGACAATGTGACTGTTTCTGTTGGCGGTACGGCTACGATTCAGGCAAACCGGACTGTGACAATTTTACAAAATCCAAATGCCAGCATTGCAACGGTTTCTGTAAGTGGAAAGGATATTACTGTAACAGGTGTTGCAGAGGGTTCAACTTCGTTTACTGTAAAGGATTCGGATGGAACAGAGAAGACGGTTTCGGTTACAGTAGAAAGCAGTGTGGAATTCAAACTGTATAAGGATAGTGTTGATGTTACAAAAAAGGGACGAACTTACAATGATAGATTCAAAATAAAGAACGGAACAACTGTAACATTTAAAACAAGTATTCCATTTACCAGTGTTCAAACTACAAATGATTGGTGTTTAGCTGTAAAGAAAATCAATGATAAAGAATTTACAGTTGGAGTAGGTGGCTGTAACAGCTCAAATGATTATGAGTATGTAGGATTTAATATCGAATATACAGATGCATCTGGAACAAATATTAAAACAAGATACTATGTTGCAATTATAGATGCTGATCCTCCGATTACACTGACAGCTTCTTCCAGATTTGTGAAGACAGAAAAAACAATACAAATAAAATCGGATGTTGATGGTGTAGTCTATTCGTCTTCTAATGAGCAAGTAGCGACTGTAGACCCTAATACAGGTCTTGTAACTGGTATTGCAGTAGGTTCTGTGACGATCACCGCTAAGAAAGACGGTTATACAGATGGAACGATAAACTTAACTGTTACGGATATTGATATTGTTGGAAGAGCATTAACAGCAAATGAAGTCTATACATTTAACATTCCAGCAGCATATCAAGAGAATATCAAAAAGTTGGAAGTTTCTTTCTCAGACTTTTCTGAGTCTAACCCTGGAGAAGGAATTAATATTTATTTTAATGAATCTAATAATCTGAATTCAACTCCAAATAGTTGGGTCAATTTTAATAGTGGCAAATTGGCACAACTCTATATATTCAATGATAGCAGTAACTATTTTTCAAAAGTAAATGGTCAGTTTGGTACTATAAATGGAGATACCGCTATTTGGGAAAAAACAACAGCATCTAAAAATGAAAAAGTTATTTTCCAGACAAAAGGCAGTCTCATAAGCTGTACAATTACACAAATTTGTATTGTAGATGAAGATGGGAATCGTCATGTAATTACCAACTTTGATGACACCTCCCCCCAATCCCTCTCAGCCCCACGCAAATCCATTGCGGCGGCGGCAGTCGTAGAATCGGCACAGCTGCTCTCTGACGACGAAACCAGCGGCGTTCAGACGCAGGCTCTCGAAAATACCATCGACGCAAGCCAGGTTTCCGATGCCGACTGGGCAAACGGTCTGCTGCTCGAAATCGACGCAACAGACGGCTGGAAAGGCTCTGTATCGAATCTTCCGGTTACCGATAGCAACGGCAACCCCTACTACTATTGGGCGGTAGAAGAGCCGGTGAACGGCTATTCCGCAAGCTATCTCTATCAGGACGGCGACGAAACGCAGGATACTGCAATCCGGGCTGACAAGCTGACAGACGGCACAGACATCATCATCCTGAACACCAAGCAGGATACTTCCTACACCCTCCCCAGCACCGGCGGAATCGGTGTGACCCGCTATTATCTCATCGGCTTGCTGCTGATGGGTGGCAGTGGACTGGTAATTTGTTATCAATTTCGGCGGAAACGTCGTAGAAATTGTGCAAAATAAATAAAAATAAGGTTTTGCTGTTGATTATTTTGCAAAAATATTTCAGAACTCCTTGACAAACGCAGGAAGTCGTGTTACAATAACATCAAGGAGTTCTGAACAAACAGAGAACCGCTATACGGGACGGCGAAAACGCCACCGTAACAAAAATTTAAAATATGTCCGATTCAAAATCGGACATAGAAAAGAAGGAGCGTTTATTATGAAAAACACAAAAAGAGCAAGAAGAGCCGCATCGTTCGTCGCAGCCGTAGTGATGGCAGCTTGTGCAGCCGTTCCGATGAGTAGTTCGTTCTCTGCAAGTGCAGTGGGGAATAACTCCATTACCATTAGTGATTTCAATACAACTGGAAATAATGATAATGGTACACATACTTATGAAGCATATCAGGTTTTCGCTGGTCAGTATGCAGATGGTGTATTGAGTAATATTACTTGGGGTTCTGGCGTAAATGGTGATGCAATTGTAACCGATTTAGCTAATGCAACGGGCACTTTAGCCGCATTTAAGGGCTTAGATTCAGCAAAGGCAATAGCTGAAAAATTGGCTGAAGCTACAGATGATGATGCAGTAGCAAAAGCTTTTGCAGCACTTGTTGGTAATCATTTGAAAACTGGTTCTGCGAGTGGCACTTCTTCCAGTGGCAAAATCGAGAACTTGGACGATGGTTACTATTTGGTTCAGGATGCTTCTGATTCACCAAGTGATACTATGGGAACAAACAATAACGGTGCAAAGACACGGTTTATTTTGAAGGTTGCTGGTGGCGGCGATGTTAAAGTAACAGCAAAAAGCTCTGCTCCTTCTGTTATTAAAAAGGTAAAGGAAGACGATAAAACTGTTGATGGTACTGTCACAGTTGGTTCTTACACTGCAGATAAACAGTACAACGATGTTGCAGACTATTGCATTGGCGAAAATGTTCCATTTGAACTGATTAGTACAATGCCGAGTACTTATGATGATTACACTTCTTATTTTTATCAGTTTACGGATACTCTGGCAACGAACTTTACACTAAACAAAGGTAGTATTAGTGTTAATGTTGTAAATGCAGGTACCAAAACACCATTGACTGCTACTGATTATACTGTAAGTACACAGGACGATACAGGAAAGTTTACCATTACGATTAACGATACCAAGAAGATTACTGCTATTACAAAGGATAGCACAATCGTGGTAGATTATACTGCTCAGCTGAACAGTGGTGCTGTTATTGGCTTGGATGGTCAGGAAAATAAGGTTGATTTGACCTATTCCAACAATCCAAACTATACCGGAAAGGGTGAAGAGACACCTGAGGGAGATAAGGGCAAGACACCAGAAGATAAGGTTATCGTATTCACCTATGAACTGGATGTAACCAAGTATTTGGGCGACGAAAAAACAAAGGCAGATGCTGAAGACGGAACAAAGGCAGGATTTAAGCTTGGTAATGCAGATGGTTCTAAGTGGGCAACTGTTGACAGTAATTTAAGAATTACTGGTTGGGTTGATGATGTTACAACTGCTACTGAAGTAACAACTGATGCAACTGGTATTTTCAAGTTCATTGGTTTGGATGATGGTACATATACCTTAAGAGAAACAACGACTCCGACTGGTTACAATACCATGGCTGATTTGGCTTTGACCATTGGTGCAACAACTGCAAATAATCAGACTTGGGCTGGAACAGCAAGCGACGCTTTGACAGCAATTAAGCTGACTATGAATAACAAAGATACTAATGGTAGCGTTTCTGACGGTAAGGTAGAAGGTTCTATCATCAACCAGAAGGGTTCTTCTCTCCCGTCCACCGGTGGTATCGGTACAACGATGTTCTACGTTGGCGGCGGTGTGCTGGTTGCAGGGGCTGGCGTGCTCCTCATCACCAAGAAGCGGGCAAAGAAAGACGCTGAATAAACCACGATCCGGAACGTCCGGTTTTCAAAAATCCTAATTTTACCGTCTGCCGGCAGGAGTGTTTCCCCTGCCGGCAGGCATTAGGGAGTGCCTCATGAGAAAGAAAAAAACAGGTGTGATTTCGACCATTTTTTTGATTTTGATTTTGCTGGTGGGGCTCTCCGTAATGCTGTATCCAACCATCAGCGACTGGTGGAATTCCAAAGTACAAACCCGTGCCATTGCAAGCTATAGCCAAGCGGTCGAGGAACTGGACGATGGCGAAGCGGAACTGCTGCTTCAGCAGGCAAAGGACTACAACAAAGACCTTTACAACCTGCCCGCCCCGTTCACCAACTGCGACCAGCTTTCTGCGTATGATTCGCTCTTGAATATCTCCGGAACGGGAATCATGGGCTATATTACCATTCCTGTCATCCATGTGGAACTGCCGATTTACCACGGCACGAGCGAAGAAGTGCTGAATATTGCAGCCGGACATTTAAAGGGGTCGTCCCTGCCGGTCGGCGGAGCAAATACCCATTCTGTCATTTCCGCCCATCGTGGCTTACCCTCGGCGAAGCTGTTCACCGATATTGATCAGCTGGTTGTCGGAGATACATTTACGATTACAGTTTTGGATCAGGTTCTGACCTATCAGGTCGAACAGATCCGGATCATCCTGCCGGAGGAGATCGAAAATCTCTATATTGAGCCGGAACAGGATTTGGTCACGCTGATGACTTGTACACCTTACGGAGTCAATACGCATCGGTTATTGATTCGTTCCAGGCGAATTGATACAAAATACCAATCTCACGCTACGGTTGCTGCTGATGCGGTACAGTTAGATCCCATGCTGGTTGTGCCGTGTTTATCTGCACCGCTGTTGTTGGGATTATTTGTTTTCTGGGGCGTGAGCGGAAAGCGGAATAAGCGGCATTTCCCACACGAAGATCCGCTGTCCCTGTTTTCCGAAGAACCGCCGAAAAAGAAGAAAAAGTAGGGAGGAACTGCGAATGATACAGCGAAGATGGTTTGCTCGTTTGCGTTATGGTGCAGCGGCATTGTTATTTTTTCTCTGTTTTTGGCTGACACCCATGCAGACAGAAGCTGCTACAGACGGAATGCTGACGATTATCTGTAAAGACGGCGATACCATTCTTCCAAATCTGACGTGGAAGCTCTATCGGGTCGGCAATTATAATGCTAACGGTGAATTGCTGTTAGAGGGCGATTTTGCAGATTACCCCGTCAACGGAAAGCTGATGACCACTGCTGAAGTGCAGGATGCAGCGGATACGCTGGCAAATTTAACGGTAGTGGATGCGATTGCACCGCTTTCAACTTGGAAAACAGACCAGAGCGGAGCAGTGACATTTGGCTCGCTGGAAACCGGAGCGTATCTGATCACCGGAAAGCCGGTTGTCGTTGGAAATCAGCGATATATTCCAGCACCAGCCCTGTTGAATCTGACAGAGGAATCCGGCAGCAATACGTTTCGATGGAATGTCTATCCGAAGTTTACGGTGAAGCCGTTTTCAACTTCTTCCACAGTCAAATATAGCGTGGAAAAAGTTTGGTTGCATGATGAAGGCATGATTATGGATCGACCGGAAGATTTGGTGATTCAGCTGTATTGCGATGATGTCATGCGAGAAGAAGTTACCCTGAACGAAGCAAATTCGTGGTCGTATTCTTGGGAAGGGAACGAGCTGGAAGAATGGCATGTCAAGGAAGTTTTCGTCCCAAAGAATTATTTGGTGGTCTATAAGCAGAACGATACACAGTTTTTGATTTTCAATTCTCACAATCAGACGGGCTCTCAGGAACTGACAACCGCACCCATTACAACCACCACAACGACTGAAACCACAACCGTCACAACGGAAACCGTACTTTCTAAAACAGAAACGACAACATCAGAAACGATGACCTCTGTTGGAAGTTCGATTTCTGGCGGTACAGCAATTGTTTCTACGACAGAAACCGGAACAGCAACCACAACATCCGGCAGTGATATAACAACTACTGGAAGCAGTGGCTCTACAACCAGTGGTTCTGGTACGGGAACAACCGTTACTACTACAAAGCCCACTTTGCCGGCAACGGGACAGCTTTGGTGGCCAGTTCCATGCTTGGCAGCAGGCGGATTGGTGTTGCTGGGCGTTGGCTGGCGAATGGATAAAAAAGAGGACTAATGCATGAAACGATGGAAAGCAGGACATTTTGTAATGCTGGCGGGGGCAGTGCTGCTGATAGCGGCACTGTCCCTTGTTCTTTGGAATTGGCATGAAAGCAATCAGGGCGGAGAATCTGCCAAAAAAATACGGGATGCCCTTCATTCTGCCCTAGAAGAAGAGGAGCAAACTGGCAATGGTTTTCCGATTGCCACAACGGTTGTTTCTGTTCCAGAAAGACAAACCACAACACAAGTGGCAGGGGGAACGGGTTCTGGTCAGGATTCCGAATCAGAAATCATTTCCGGCATGGAAACATCCCGTCCGCAGATTGCGGATGCATGGGATGCCTATCAGACCACAACTGGAACAAATTCTGCCAAAGAACAGGAAACATGGGCAGAAATTGACAGCAATTGGTATATCGGGATTCTGACGATTCCAACCTTACAGGTGGAAGTTCCGATTTTTTCGGAATATGTATTTGAACAGCTGCCCTATACCCCATGTCGTTATGCTGGCAGCTATCTGACCGATAATATGATTGTCGCAGCCCATAACTATGATTCTCATTTTGGACGAATCCGAAAGCTGGATAGCGGCGACCGGATTGATTTCACGGATGTAACCGGAATGGTCTATCATTATCAGGTGATACAGACGGAAATATTGCCGGATACCGCTGTGGAAGAGATGGAGCAGGGAGACTGGGACTTGACGCTGTTCACCTGTACGCTCAGCGGAACGCAGCGTGTAACGGTTCGCTGTGAGCGAATTTCCTGACGGATTTTCAGCGAATCAAGATGCTTTTTGATGCCATTCTATCTGTGGATGAGAATGGCATTTTTTATTTTCTAAACTGTTAATTTTTCCGGTTGCATTGTGTTTTCATTGAAAATATGGTATAATACTTCTTTACAAACGGAGAAATGGGGGCATTGTTTTCGGGGAAATTGAAAGGAGCATGATGATGCAATCAACCTGGTTAGACAAATTAGAACGAAAATTCAGAAAATTTTCCATTCCCAACCTGATGAACTTGATTTTGGTCGGAATGGCAGTGGTATTCCTGTCAGATATTTTTTTGAGTGTCCAGTATGGAACAACCCTTTCCAGCTATCTTTATTTTAGCCGCAGTGCGATTTTTCACGGGGAAGTTTGGAGAATTTTGTCGTTTCTCTTTATTCCCATCAATTCCAGTCCGATTTGGATTCTCTTTTCCATGTATTTTTACTGGCTGATTGGGTCTGGCTTGGAACGGGAATGGGGAAGTTTCCGGTTCAACGTCTTTTATCTTTGCGGAGCAATTGGAACGATTATTTCCGGCTTGATTACGGGCTATGTGGGCAACACTTATTTGAATTTTTCGTTGTTTCTGGCATTTGCCCTGCTGTATCCAGATTTTCAGGTGATGCTGTTTTTTGTATTGCCAGTGAAAATGAAATGGCTGGCATGGCTGGATGTGGCATTTCTGGTATTGGAATTTCTGCGGAGCAGCTGGTCGGGAAAGCTGGCAATTCTCTTTGCTTTTGCCAATATTCTATTGTTCTTCGGGAAAGATTTCTGGCAGTTTTTCCAAAATCAGATTCGGCGGTATCAATATCGAAAAAAGATGAAGTAAATTCAGCGAAAAGAGGCGAATCGCAGTGAAACAGTGGCAACAAAACGTATTTGGGATCGTTTTATTTATTGCAGCCATTTTTTTGATTTTAGCGAATTTTGAAGAATCATCCTATGCATTTTCGTTTTTGTTTGAATTGATTCAGCCGGTCATTGTAGCGGGTGTTCTGGCATTCTTTTTACATATTCCGATGAATGGCTTCCGGAATTTCCTGCAAAAACATGCCAAACGTCCCCATAAGGAACGGTTCTGGAATACCATTAGTCTGGTGTTAACGTTGCTGTCAGTTTGTATTGTATTGGCAGCGGTTTGTATGCTGATGATTCCGGCGTTGATTCAATCCATCATGGATATTTACAACAAAGTGCAGCATAACTTGCCGATTTGGCTGAATCAGCTGGCAGCGTATGGCATTGATACGGCGATGTTGGAAGAATGGCTGAAAAATGCAGAACAAGGGCAGCTGCTGCAAAAGCTGATTGTCGGCGTTGGAAACTGGGTACCAACCATTTTCTCTGCCGCAGCAAATACCGCAAGTGTTGTGGTGGATGCTGTGGTCGGCTTTATTCTTGCAATTTATCTTTTAATGGAACGGCATACCATCGGCAGACAGCTCAACAAGTTACTGGAAGCCAACTTACAGCATACCACTTGTCAGAAAATTCGGGATACGGGAAATTTGATTTGTCAGATTTTCCGGAGCTTTCTGTGTGGGCAGTGCCTGGAAGCGGTCATTCTGGGAACATTGATGTTCATCGCCTTTGCAATCTGCGGAATTTCCTATGCAGGGCTGATTGGCGTTTTGACGGCAGTTTGTTCGTTTATTCCCTTTGTGGGGGCGTTTTTGGCGTGCTGTACCGGAGCACTGCTGAACCTGATGATTGACCCGTGGAAAGCATTGCTTTGTATTTTGGTTTATCTGGTGGTGCAGTTTATTGAAGGGCACTTTATTTATCCGAAAGTGGTCGGCAACTCGGTCGGCTTGTCCTCGTTCTGGGTTCTGGTTGCCGTTTTGGTGGGGCAGAATTTGTTCGGAGTGTTCGGAATGATTTTGTTTATTCCGTTGACTTCTGTCATCTATACACTTCTGAAAAATGATACCAATCGAAAGCTAAGGAAAAAGGCAGAACTGGCACAGGAAACAGTCGGAACGGATTCTGAACCACATCAAACAGAATAGCATTTGAAACCGCTTTTCCCATATTGGGAGAGGCGGTTTTCTGTTGAGCAGGTGCGAAGCACAAATAAAAAGTTTTTCGGTGCAGCAGTTTTTCAAAAATGCTGCCGAGGCGTGGGCGAGTAGCCCACATTTGCGGAGCAAATAAAACTGTACAATGAGATGCAACAAAAATCGAAGAGGGAATTGCGATTCCCAAGGCAAGCTGGGGATGTGCCCCAGCCTTGCCGAATCGGATTGGAGAGGTTTTCCTAAGACGAGCCGCAGGCGAATAAAAAGTTTTTCGGTGCAGCAGTTTTTTAAAAATGCTGCCGAGGTGTGGGCGAGCAGCCCACATTTGCGGAGCAAATGAAACT
>ERZ1034976.2803-NODE-2803-length-11496-cov-3.813216_pt1 | contig 11496 bp, 9 predicted proteins | sample MGYA00520623_ERZ1034976 | MGnify/ENA primary metagenome ERZ1034976 (study PRJEB33766, sample SAMN09781774) | gut metagenome | biome: gut microbiome | host: Homo sapiens | place: Madagascar | study: EMG produced TPA metagenomics assembly of the PRJNA485056 data...
ATATAATATAGTATTCTGTAATAACTGCCCAAAAATACATCAGACCCGTATAAATGTCATTTCCAATTCGTCGTACAATTCACAATATTGTGAATAAATTTTCACTGGTAGAATGGTGTCGTTTGTGGTAATCTAAGAATAGATATTTTATAAAAAATTGTAACTGTTCACGTGATAATGGTTGCAATAAATTTTGATTCAGAAGGGAGAATCCAAATGCTTCAGGATGATTTTATACTGCGCCAGATCCGTGAAATGGTTCATGTTATGAAGATGCTGTTTCAGGTAAGCGCATCCGAGCTTACCCCGGAAGTGATCGAAGACAGTACTGCCAGAACGACTCTTGAGAATCTGATTGCTCTGACCGACGAGGGTAAGATTGACGAGGCAGAGAACCAGTTATACGAAATGACCTGTGATGGTGACCGCCAGAATCTGGAGATCGGTCTTCTTTTTTATTATAATCTTAATGGAAAGGATGATGACTTCCTGGAAGCCCACAATTTCAGCCGTGAAGAGATCATGACCGGAATTCAGGATCTTGCTGACCGTTATCAGCTCAGTGGAATTGCGGAAGCATTCCGCACAGAAATCTTATAATGCTTATAAGGGAGGGATTTTTTATGGAATCAAGAATGACCAAAATCAGTGCACGCGGCGACAAGAAAATTCAGCTTAAGGTAATTCCTGGACATTTTGCAACACCGCAGTCTCACATCACCCATTATCTGGACCTTACCACTATGCGTTCCAGAAGTTCAGAGGCACTTCGTGTCGCAGAGGCACTGGCTGCCAACTATGAAACAAGTATTCCTGTTGATACGATCATCTGTATGAGCGGACTGGAGGTTGTCGGTGCATACCTGGCAGAGACACTTACCAGAGCTGGTGTATATTCTATGAACTCACACCAGACTATTTATATCACTGCTCCGGAATACAATAACTCTGGTCAGATCATTTTCCGTGACAATATCCAGCCAATGATCAAGAACAAGAACATCCTGATCCTGGATGGTTCTATCACAACAGGTGAAACTCTGTCCCGTGCGATCGAAAGTATTCTTTACTACGGCGGCACGATCCGTGGTATCGCTGCAATCTTCAGTGCAGCTACCAACATTGCAGGACTGCCTGTTTACAGTATTTTTGATCACAGCGATCTTCCAAATTATGGTTCGTATCCTGCTTCCACCTGTCCTTTATGTGCCCAGAAACAGAAACTGGATGCATTGGTAAATGGCTTCGGTTATTCCAAGATCTAAGCTGTTAAAAAGGGCCGCAAGGCCCTTTTTTTCTGGCAAAAATACCTTCTATACTTTCAAACACGAGGAGTTTTATTATGAATAAAAAAGAAATATCAGAAATCAAGAAACAGTTTACCCCCAACAACTGCGCCATCACACGAATCTGCGGCTGCTACGTTGACGGAGAAAAAAACAAAAAGACCAAGCTGAAAGAAGCATTTCTTTCTCTCTCCGAAGAAGAAATGTTCAAATACTTTGAAATCTTCAAGAAAACTCTTTCCGGTACTGTCGGCAAGAACCTGATCAATATGGAATTTCCTCTCGAGCAGGAAAAAGAAGGCGGCACACAGGAATTCCTTCTTCGTCTGCGCGGCAGTAAGTTACAGGATGATGCTATCCTGGATGAATTCTATGACAAAGTGATCGAATCTTACGATTACGGTGAGAATTATTATATCATCCTGATCCACGCTGTATACGATATCCCTGGTAAATCTTCTGATGGTCAGGAAATGTTTGATGCTTCCGATGAGATCTATGATCATATTCTGTGCAGCATCTGCCCTGTAAACCTTTCCAAAGCAGGTCTCTGCTACAATGCAGAAACCAACAATATCGAGGACCGCATCCGTGACTGGATCGTAGAAATGCCGGATCTTGGATTCCTGTTCCCGGTATTTAATGACCGCAGTACAGATATCCACGGACTTCTCTACTACTCCAAGAACGCAGAACAGCTCCGCAGTACTTTCGTAGATGAACTGTTTGGCTGCGATACACCGCTGTCTGCCGGAGGCCAAAGGGATTCTTTTAATGCCCTTGTAGAAGAAACTCTGGGCGAGGACTGTGCTTACGATACTGTCATGAATATCCACGAAAAACTGAACGAATGGGTCGAAGCACAGAAGGATTCTCCGGAACCTGCTGTACTTACCAAACCAGAAGTGAAACGTCTCTTCGAGGAATGCGGTGTCGAAGAAGAAAAAATGGAAACTTTCGACCAGTGCTACGAAGCCACCGCCGGTGAGAATGCATCCCTGATGGTATCCAACATTACCAACACCCGCCGGACCGAGATCAAAACCCCGGATGTCGTCATCCACGTAGACCCGGACCGCGCGGCGTTGATTGAAACCCAGATTATTGATGGACGTAAATGTATCGTGATTCCGATGGAGGGTGATGTTAAGATCAATGGTATCCATGTGACGGGAAGTTTTTCTGAGGATAATGCGGAGGAAATTTAATATCCTTACATAATAAAGCCCCGCAGCGAATGCTGCGGGGCTCCGATTTTTGCGATTTTTTATTCGTAAATTCCATTCACAGTAACATCAAATACTGCTTCTTTTCCATTAAGCTCATCCACACCATAATCATCCGGGAAGGTTACGGTTACTTCTACTTCATCTCCTGGGTGAGCACCTACGAGCTGATCTTCAAAGTTATCAATATAGCTTCCAGAACCGATCACAAGGTCTGTTCCCTTTCCATCAGTGCTTCCACCATCGAATGCTGTACCATCGATCTTACCAACATAATCAATGTTTACAGTATCTCCGTCTTTGACTGTCAGAGATGTGTCTGTGCTGTAAGAAGGTGCTTCAGTAGCTTCCGGTGTTGTTGTTGCACTTGCTGCCTCTGTAACTTCTGGAGTCTCAGTAGCGTCTGCTTCTGGTGTCTCTGTTACCTCAGTCTCTTCCGTTGTATCAGCAGCTTCCTCGGTTGGCTCCGGTGTTGCGGTTGGCTGATTATATTTATGGTTATCTGTTACTTTGAGAGTCTTGAGAACTTTCTTCTCTTCTTTGATGTCTGCATCTTCCATCCACTTGTCAGTAGTCTCTGTATACAGATCCTGTTCTCTTGTGGAAATGATAGACTCTTTCTTGGTCTCTGTTGCTTCTTCATCGTTTTTCTGATTCAGTTTTACAACATAATATGCTGTATCTGTTTCGATCACGTCCGGAGCAACTTCTCCATCATCGAGTGTTCTGAGGACTTTGATCACTTCATCCGGATAAGTACTGCTGGATGTACTGCTGTCTTCCTCAGAATCCTCATCCTCGGAATCTTCCTCATCACTGGTATCATTTGCATCAAAAGTACCTTCCAGTGAAGAATAAGAATCATCTACAGATTTGGCGATCTCATCGAAATCTCCCTCTGGATCCTTAGTCAATTCATCCTGGATCTTCTGTGCATCTTCTTTCTTCTGCTTAATCTCATCATCGCTTAAATCTGCTGTGCTAATACTTACATAACTGAAAGAAGACTGCTGTGCTTCCTCATCAGAAACATCCTTGTCTACATCTGCGATGATCGGATCATGAATTCTCTGTTTATATGTCTCAAGTTCCAGGAAGGTTTTGACCTGATCTTCTGTAACTGCCAGATCCGCAATTGCCTCATCAGAGTTTGCTTCCATAAAGGAAGCTGCTGCTTCTTCGATTGCTTTCTCATCATCATCTGTGAGTTCTACGTCATAATCAGCTGCTTTTTCCTTCATAATGTACATGAGTTCTACATCTTCGAGGGACTGTTCTACGATCTGTTCACCATAGGTCTTGCCTTCCTCGGCTTCTGTGTCCCAGATAGAGAAATCAGAGCTGCCCATAAAGCTTCTGTACATAGCTTCTGTCTGCATCTGACCTTCTCTGACAGAAAGGCTTACAACGCCCAGCGGGATCTCTGTTCCATCTACTGTAGCAACCGTCTTGCTTCCGTCTAATTTCTTCTCACCACATCCGGTAAGCATTCCTGCAGCCATAATGCCCGCCATAGCAACAACGGCTGTTTTTTTTGTCATTTCCTTCATATTTTCCTCCATGATTACCTCAGTTCAATAGTATGAGTATAAACTTTTTTCCCCTTCAGGGCAAGGATTATCCATAAGAAACGCTGTTTTTTCACAAAATAGACACGTTTCGTTCCTGACTGGCTTTACTCCTCCACCAGTTTCTCCAGCTGATTCAGGAAATCTGTGAGTGCCGTCAGGAGATTTCCGACCGGTGTCAGGATAAATTTCGGTTCCTGCTCATTCTTGAACTGAAGTCCGCGTCTGTATTTCTGCATCAGTTCCGGGAAACCTGCCGGATTCAGTTTCGCACGCTCATACAAAATGATCTTCAGATCTTTGCCCATCTGCTTGATCTCTGTTACGTAGCTGCGATGTGCAAGAGCCTTGATCCTGGCAATCGTCAGAAGGTTCAGCACTGCCTTCGGCGGCTCCCCAAATCGATCCAGAAGTTCCTCCAGCATATCATCATAATCCTGCGTTGTCTCAATCCCTGCTGTTCTCTTGTAGATGTCCAGTTTCTGGTACTCATTGCTGATATAGGTATCCGGAATAAAGGCATCCATGTTCAGATCGATCGTTGTTTCAAAGTCCTCCATCGTATGGATTCCCTTTGCCTCCTTGACCGCCTCACTGAGCATCTTGCAATAGAGATCATATCCGACAGCATTCATATGTCCGTGCTGCTCCGCACCAAGAAGATTACCTGCCCCACGAAGTTCCAGGTCCCTCATCGCGATCTTGAATCCACTTCCGAGGTCTGTATACTCACGGATCGCTGACAGTCGTTTCTCTGCAGTCTCTTTGAGCATCGTATTTCTTCGGTACATCAGAAATGCATATGCGGTACGGTTGGAACGTCCGATTCTTCCTCGAAGCTGGTACAGCTGTGACAATCCATAACGGTCTGAGTCATGGATGATCATGGTATTTACATTTGAAATATCAAGACCTGTCTCTATGATCGTCGTGGATACAAGCACATCGATCTCACCGTTGATAAACGCATACATAACTGCTTCCAGTTCTCTCTCACTCATCTGTCCATGTGCAAAATCAATCCGCGCATCCGGAATCAGTTTAGAAAGACGCGCCGCCACATCCGCAATATCATTGACCCTGTTGTATACATAATAAACCTGACCGCCCCTTCGAAGCTCTCTGTTGATTGCCTCTCGAACAGTCTCTTCATCGTACTCCATAACGTAAGTCTGGATCGGTACACGATCCATTGGCGGCTCCTCCAGAACACTCATGTCACGGATCCCGATCATACTCATATGAAGTGTTCGTGGAATCGGCGTTGCCGTCAGTGTCAGTACATCCACGTCTTTCTTTAATTGCTTAATTTTTTCCTTATGCACAACGCCAAAACGCTGTTCCTCGTCAATGATCAGCAGACCCAGGTTTTTGAATGTGACATCTTTTGACAGGACTCTGTGTGTTCCTACAATTATGTCAACCTGTCCTTTTTTCAGATCACTGATCGTCTTCTGCTGTTGAGAAGGTGTACGGAAACGGCACAGAAGGTCCACACGTACCGGAAACTCATTCATACGCTGTACAAAGGTGTTATAGACCTGCTGTGCCAGAATGGTAGTCGGCACCAGGTAAACGACCTGCCGGCTCTCCTGCACGGCTTTAAACGCCGCACGAAGCGCAACCTCTGTCTTGCCATATCCAACGTCCCCACACACAAGACGATCCATGATCTTGGTACTTTCCATGTCTTTCTTGGTATCCTCGATCGCAGCAAGCTGATCCTCTGTCTCCTCGTAAGGGAACATTTCTTCAAACTCTCTCTGCCATACGGTATCCGGTCCACAGACATATCCTTCTTTTTCCTGGCGGACCGCATAAAGCTCCACCAGCTCTTTCGCGATATTCTGGACTGCACCCTTCACTCTGGATTTTGTCTTTTTCCATTCCTGACCGCCAAGACGGTTCAGTTTCGGTGGTTTCGCAGTCTCCGATCCCGCGTATTTCTGAAGCGCATCAAGCTGTGTTGCAAGGATATACAGATTACTGCCGTTGCGGTATTCGATCTTGATATAATCTTTCGCAACTTTATCCACCGCAACCTTCTCAATACCACGGTAGATTCCCAGTCCATGTTTTTCATGAACTACAAAATCTCCAATCGAAAGTTCCGAGAAATCCTGAATACGTTTTCCATTGTATTCTTTCTTTTTCCTGCGCTTCTTCTGCTCTTTTCCAAAAATATCGGTTTCTGTGATAATCGCAAATTTGATAAACGGATATTCAAATCCCTTACGCGCATGACCATAAGCGACCATGATCTCACCCGGTTCCAGCACACGGTCAAAATCCTGCCCGTAAAAAGCACTTAAGCCCTCATCCTGCAGATCCTTCGCAAGACGCTCCGCTCTTGTCCTTGAACCGGAAAGAAGCACGATCTGATATCCCTGTTTCTTGTACTGTCGGAAATCTTTGACGAGAAGTTCAAAACTACTCTGATAAGAACTCATGGATTTGACTGTCAGGTTAAACTGCTCTGTAATCTTCCAGTCTGCCCTCTTTGGTTCCATCAGTGATACAGAAATACAGTTTCGGTTATTCAGCTTGTGATTCAGATCTTCCCATCTGCACATCCAGTTCTGGGAAATATTTCCTTCACCTTTCTGCTGACGGTTTTCACAGCTCTGACAAAATTCCTCTTCTACTGCTCTGGCATTTTCCTCCAGGCGGTTTGGCTCATCAAGAAAAACAAGACTGTTTTTTTCTACAAAATAATCAAGAAAAGAAACACCGCCCTTTTCTGCCGGCTGTTCTGTCGCCGGATAGATCGTGATCTCGTCAAGATTTTCCAGGGAACGCTGACTCTGTGAGTCAAACGTACGGATCGAGTCGATCTCATCTCCCCAGAGTTCGATCCTCCACGGATTTTCTTCGGTAAGGGAATAAATATCCACAATGCCGCCCCGGACAGAAAACTGTCCCGGCATCTCTACCTGACCTACACGCTCATAACCCATATGCACAAGCGCATCTTTCAGTTTATCCATATCCAGCGTACTGTCATTTCGAAAATGGATCAGCTGTTTTTCTATTTTGTCAAGCGGCTGAAGATAATCCATACATCCATCTATACTGGTGACAACAGTGATGTTTTCTTTCTGTTCCAGCAGAGCTTTGATCACACGCATTCTCTGACGGATCAGAAGGTTTCCATGAATGTCTGCCTGAAAAAAGAGCAGATCTTTCGCCGGATAGTAATATACATTCTTATCATAAAAACGATAATCTTCGTACAGTTCCTTCGCAGCTTTCTCATCTTCTGCCAAAATCAGGTGAGATGTAAAAAGCCCGGAAAGCCCATATATTAAATGAGCTTTCTGGGACTCCATACAACCACTGATCTCCAGTATTCCACGATTACTTTTTGCTTTTGTATAAATTGCTTCCATCTCTGCAAGATTTTGCAGAGGATGCAAAAATGTTTTCATACAACCCCCGGTTTCTTGTTGAATTCATTCATGGCGGCATCCGGGCCATCGAACAGGATCAGTTCCACTGCCTTGCATGCACGGTCCTGCGCCTCATCAACGAGTTTGCGGTCTTCACTTCCAAATCTTCCAAGAACATAATCCGCAAGATCCCAGCCCTGCGGCTTGGCACCTACACCGACTTTGATACGCACAAATTTCTGTGTACCGAGCTCCTGTATGATATTTTTTATTCCATTATGCCCTCCGGCACTTCCCTTCTTGCGGATACGAAGCTGGCCCGGATCCAGATCGATGTCATCATAGATCACGATCATCTCTGTTTCCGGGTCAATTTTGAAGTAGTTTGCCATCTCCCGGACCGGACCTCCGCTGAGATTCATATAGGACAGAGGTTTCATCAGGAGAGCAGGCTGCCCTCCGATGATCCCCTTGCCGTACATGGCATTAAACTTCACACCGCCCTGTGGGATCTGGTATTCTTCTACCAGTTTGTCAATCACATCAAATCCCATGTTGTGGCGTGTCGCTTCATACTGCCTTCCGGGATTTCCCAAACCTACGATCAAGTACATTCAAATTTCCTCGCTTAATTAAAGTAAACCATTTCATCTGCCAGTGGCTCGCAGATTTCTACATGATCTGCGTAAAGAACGACACCTTCTTCTCCCTGGTACTCGTTTCTCTTCTCTATAGCAACTTTTGCAGTGACTTCTACCCATGATCCCGGGGCCAGTTTCGGTGCATAAGCACTCTTGCATACGTAGCCAAGGAATGTTGTGTCATCTGCACAGCAGGTCATTGCAGTACGTCCCGGAACAAAGAATTTGCTTCCCATTCCGCGCGGTTTCATGACTCTTGCTTTGAATTTGACGGTTTTTCCTTCATAATTTTCCGGATGGTCCATTGCATCTACAAACCAGATACCATAATCTTCCGGCAGGATATCAATGACCGGTGCATCCATATCAAATGGCATCTCATCCTGGAAAATATCTCCCATCTCGCCTTCTTCATCCTCAAAGATGACTTCTGCTCTCTGGTTTGCAACCTTGATCCCACGACGGTAAGTCGGCAGCGGATCGTCTTCTTTGCAGCGATTGAAGATAACCATATCGGTATTTTTTATCATGTCCATAAAAATGGATTTCATGTTTGCCATATACATCTGGAAAGTGCTGGCATCTACGCAGGTGATCTGCTGTTCTACGCCCCATCCTTCTGGAAGCTGCATTTTTTCGAAATTGCTTACCAGCCACATTCCATTATATTCGATGATAACACGCTCAGGCTGATGAAGGATACTCATTGCTACCAGTCTCTCAGTAGTGAATTCTTCTTCACTTTCGATGATCTCTACAACTGTATTATTTTTTTTCAGTGCAGCCTCATCGTATTCTTCTTCTCCCTCTTCGCAGAGGATCAGAAGGGTCTTTCCATCAATGTGGAAATAATCCTGCTGAAGAGTAAAGTTCAGGAAAGAAGTCTTTCCACTTTCAAGGAAACCTGTCATTAAATAAATCGGCACTTTGATTTCTTCCATAGTCTGTATGATCCTCCGTTATTACAGGCCAAAAAGCTCAGCCAGTTTATCCTCGTTGAGTTTGGAACCGATTACGCAGAGACGTCCTGTATATTCCGGTGCCCCGCTGCGGATCTCTGTTTCTTCCGGAACCATATCAAAGTAGATCCATGTTCCGTCTTCTGCCGGAAGCATTCCTTTCGCACGAAGGATGATTCCATATTCTTCTGTCTCAGACAGTGTCTCAAGGATCTTTTCAAGATTTTCTCTTGTATATTTCTTAATTGTCTCACGACCCCAGCTTGTGAAGACTTCGTCTGCATGATGATGGTGATGATGATCATGTCCGCAGCCACACTCTTCATGGTCATGGTCGTGATGATGGTGCTCATGTTCCTCGTGATCGTGGTCATGTCCGCAGCCACACTCTTCATGGTCATGGTCGTGATGATGGTGCTCATGTTCCTCGTGATCGTGGTCATGTCCGCAGCCACATTCTTCATGGTCATGGTCGTGATGATGGTGCTCATGTTCCTCATGATCATGATGATGTTCATGCTCCTCGTGATCATGGTCGTGATGGTGATGTCCATGCTCGTGAACATGTCCGCATTCCGGGCAGACTTCTTCTTCCATCATTTCCTGCTCCAGAGATACCGGATGTTCCATAACTTCCAGGATCTTTGCACCTTCCAGTTTCTCGATCGGTGTGGTGATGATCGCTGCCTTCGGGTTGATCTCACGAAGAAGTTCCATTGCAGCCTGTGCTTTTGCTTCATCTACGATATCAGTACGGCTCATGATGATCGCACCTGCATATTCAACCTGGTTGTTGAAGAATTCACCAAAGTTTCTCATATACATTTTGCATTTCTTTGCATCTACAACAGTTGTGTAGCTGTTAAGAACCAGTCCTGTCTCTTCTGCAACACCCTGAACTGCTTTGATAACATCTGACAGTTTGCCGACACCTGATGGCTCGATCAGGATTCTGTCCGGATGATATTTGCTGATAACTTCCTTAAGGGATGCACCAAAATCGCCAACCAGTGAGCAGCAGATACAGCCGGAGTTCATCTCACGGATCTCGATTCCTGCTTCTTTGAGGAATCCACCGTCAATACCGATTTCACCAAATTCATTCTCGATCAGTACAACCTGCTCACCTTTGAAAGCATCTTTGAGAAGTTTTTTGATCAGTGTTGTTTTACCGGCTCCAAGGAAACCGGAGATAATATCAATTTTTGTTCTTTCCATGATATATTCATGTCCTTTCTTATTTCGATTGTTTTATTAAGCTAACTCATAACGTAGCTTGACCAGGAAGTGCATGCACCCCCTGGTTAAATTTACCTTTTAATATGGTAATGGGGACATGAACCAGTCACGCCCCCACTGCATTTATTGTCTGATCAGCCGTTGATCATGAAGTTCAGAAGTTTATCAATGTCTTCTTTCTCGTAAGCAACGATCTCAAGTTCCGGGATCTCTCCGCCTGAGAAGATGTTTGCCAGAGATACATACTGGGATAATTTGGATTTGAGGTTCAGTCTGTCTCCCTCACCTGTTACAAGTTCTACTCTGCCTGTGCAGCTATCTACTACTTCGAAAAATTTCTCAACGTCTTTAATATTGGATACTTTCATCTTAGTTCTCCTTTCGAGATCTTATTATCAATTCCTATTTACTTTGTAATTCGCGCTCAGTATAAACCATATTTCCTGAAATTGCAAGACCTTTTACAACAAAATTTAGTATGTAAAAACAGCAACTCCATATGCCGGAAGCGGGTATGCAAAAGAGAATTCTCTGTGGTCGCACTCCTGTGCTTCTGCCTTGAATACCTTCGGTTTGTCCAGAAGTCCATGCTCATCCATGATAAGTTTGTACTGTTTTTTCTTCGGAACGCCAACACGATAATCCGAACGTTCTACCGGTGTATAGTTTACTACAAACAGAAGGTTATTTCTCTTGGTCGGTGATTTACGAACCAGACTGAAAATGCTTCTGTCTGCATCGTCTGCATTGATCCATTCAAATCCTTCCGGATCATTGTCACCTGCATACAGCGCAGGATATTTCTTATACATATGGAACAATGTCTTGACAAAATTCTGGAGATCCTTGTGGTTGTCCTCTTTAAGAAGATACCAGTCAAGCTCTCTCTCCTCGCTCCACTCACGAAGCTGTCCGAAATCCTGTCCCATAAACAGAAGTTTCTTTCCCGGATGGAAGATCATAAACGCATATGCTGCCTTAAGGTTCTTGAATTTGTCATCCGGATATCCCGGCATCTTGCTCAGCATGGAACACTTAAGATGTACGACCTCATCATGTGAAATGACAAGGACATATCTCTCACTGTATGCATATGTCATGGAGAAAGTCATCTTATTGTGATCGCCCTTACGGAAATATGGATCCAGTTTCATGTATTCCAGGAAATCATTCATCCAGCCCATGTTC
>ERZ1034976.2805-NODE-2805-length-11493-cov-8.483389_pt1 | contig 11493 bp, 20 predicted proteins | sample MGYA00520623_ERZ1034976 | MGnify/ENA primary metagenome ERZ1034976 (study PRJEB33766, sample SAMN09781774) | gut metagenome | biome: gut microbiome | host: Homo sapiens | place: Madagascar | study: EMG produced TPA metagenomics assembly of the PRJNA485056 data...
ATATTATAACCTCTACGTTCTAACTCGCCAATCAATGTATCATCGTCCGCATCTTTAATGATTTCGGCGATAAATTGTTCTTGTTGACTTTTTTGTAACCAATAATAAAAGTTGCTTACACATTCAGCCTGCTCCATATAACTGAGGCTGTTAAAAGCCTCGTCAATATCTATCGAAACATCTGCACTTATTGTAACTTCTGCTATCATAATCGTTTAGTTTAAAATAATTTTTGTTGTCTTACATATTCATAATTCTTTTAGATACTCTCCACATTTAAAACCTTTTCTCGGTTTGAAATCCTCGAAATCACAAGTCATGAAAACCATGCGCCTGTTAGCCCATGTTGCCAAGTCCAACTGGTGTTGCGTTGGCTTGACATTGTTCTCAAAATCCCTATACGGCTGGACAAACGGAACAACACCAAGGCGTTTCAATGTGTTAAGCCTATCAATGTCTTGTTGTACGGTTGAGTTAAACCCGACAAGAACATAACACACGATTTTATTCTTGTTGATATATTTCGTCATCGCTTCTATCTGCCTCGACAAATCAATCTCTGGCAAATCCCAAGCGATATGTATGTTGCCTTTGATTTTTAGCGAGTTTAACGCTTCCGCTTGCGCCTCGTCCATAATACGCACGTCAACACCATGGAAGTTGACAGGTTGGTTAACTTTCCGCAAATATTCCACCGCCTCACCCCACTTTGGATTTGCAAAAAAGTTATTATCAAGCACCTCTATGCGCCTCCCTTTCGGATTCAACTCCACTGGTTCGACAGGGTGGATATAACCCTCCTTCTCCCTAACAAGGCAAAATGGGCAACTCCTGATACACCCTCTGCTGAAGAACTGTACAGAATAGTCGCAACGTGGGTAAATGGAGTAGTCCATTTTTACGCTTTGCTCTATCTCTTTCGGCAGCCTGCTTTTGATGTCATACCCAGTCCCACCTCTGTGAATCACACCTGCGTTGTAATCAATGGTTTCTATATCTTTGGAGAAAGTGAAAACCTTGCTGGCGTAAATCTCGTCATAATAAGATTTGAAAAGTCCTTTGTTTGCGATTTCGCACAAGATGCCATTATCCTTGTAATACCCAGCAATTCTCATCAAAGCAAAATTCGGAAACGAGTTATGACCATCAACATCAATTAAACCTATTTTCATAACTAATTCAGCGTTAATATTATTTCCTCTATTCGCTCTCGGTCGTACTCGAACGGAATTTCATTATCGTCCTCGTCATACACCTTGATGCTGCGTATCTTCTCCACTTTCACACCACTGGGGTAGTAGCCCTTGCATGGGTCTTCCCAAGTGCCGAACTCGTGGTCGAAACTGTCGTCTTGCCATTCGCAAATCACCACCACATCAAGGGAGACCTCGGCGCAGTAGTCATCACTGAACTGGATGCAGTCCTCATATTCGTCCTCGTACTCGTCACTCTCTATCGGCTTGCCCTCACGGTAGTGTCGGCAGAAATAATTTAGTCCGATATAGAGTTGGTCGTAAAAATTGTCTGGTAGTTGAATAGTCATAAAAATTAAAAATATTGCCGTCCTTTTTCGGTGTTCATGTATTCTTCTATCGTTTCGCTCATCACGGCTTTCACTCGCTTTACAAGTTCCTCCGCCATGTCTGCGTAGTAGTAGGATAGCGGCTCGCTGCCGCCTGTGTCTATCATGCACACCGCCTTGTTGAAGTCGCTGGCAAGTCCTCGCATCATCGCCGAGAAGTCGTTGTCCTTGCCTATCCTGCCGTAACTGATTCTGTGCTCCACATCGGCGAAATCGTCGGCGCACACGGTACACACATCGGCGGCGCAGAAGCACATCAGCAGGGCCTTTGCGCCTATTATCCTGTTTCGGTCGATTTCTTCAACGAGCCGAAGTTTCTGCGCCTCCAGTTCCTGCATCTTCGGCAGCAGCGCTTTCGCCTCCCTTTCAAGCCCGCACTTTTTCAGCACATCGTACTGCTCCTTGGCGAGTTTGATTTTACACTCCAAAGTGTTCACTTTTTCCACTCCTACAATTTGAGTTTCACTCGCCCATTTTCTTTCTTTTGCCATAGTTTTCAAAATTATCAGAAATAGACAAATTACAATCCTGTGCTATTGAAACCGACGTTTCCTCGTTTAGTATCATTGAGTTTTTCAACTTCCTCGAAGCAGGTTTTCTCAACTTTCCGGATAACCATTTGCGCTATTCGCTGTCCTTTTTTGACAGTAAACGGCTCGGCTCTGTTGATGACTATCACACCGACCTCTCCACGGTAGTCCTCGTCGATTAGCCCATATACCACATCTGCGTCGAAACGACCGGTCTCGATAAGGTTTGTGCTCATCTTGCGCTCTCCGGCGAAGCCTTTCAGCGCATATCCGCTTCTTGGGTGAATCTCGGCACAGAAGCCTTTCGGCAACTGCATCGCAAACCCAGTGCGGATAAGGTTTCTGCCACGGTTGACAACCACATCTTCGCACATGCAAATATCGTATGCCGCCGCTCCGTCGGTCGCCATGAACGGAGCCTGTGCGCTATTGCTTATTTTTTTTATCTTGATTTTCTCCATTTTTCTTGCTGTAAACTGTTTCAACCAAAATCACGATTGCCATTATCACCCAAAGGAAAAATGACAGAAACGACGATAGGATTTTATGAATGGGTAAAGGAACCGCATGAACTCACCCCTGTCGTAAAAAGCGTCCCTGATAACAACCAGGAACAGAATGTTGGCTAATACGCCGATTGTGTAGAATGTTGCGAATATCATAGTTCTAATCTTTTTTGGTTTTTATAAACAGCACCTGGTTTCCGTCACGCATCCCGGTGCTGTCGCACACGAAAGGAACTGTGCCGTTTTTCGTCTCCGATAGGCAGAGCATATTGTCTTTTGTATCTCCGTTAACGAGGTCGCTTCTGTATATGTGCCTGTGAATGATTCTCACCTTGTTCCTGTCCTCGTCGATAATGTCGGAAATGTGCTCCGCCTCAAGCTCTCTCGAATACGGAATAACGCCTTTGTCGATTTTCTTCTCGTTGTAGATGAAGATGTCGTCGGCAGAGCGTGTTATAGGCCGTATCTTTCCTTTCAGCGTGTACCTCTGCACCCTCTGCGAGCCGTTGCCGTAGATGATGATACACATCACAGGGAAGTCGCCATCATCGTCAATCTGCACGATGATGGCACGGTCGCCACGGTATGTGACCAACACGCTGTCAGACTCCCCGGAGTGTATCCTTCTCGCCTCGTCGATGTCGAATGGGTACGTCATTCCTCTCCGCCGCTGTTTTCGCCAAGTGCAGCGGTAGCCGCCGACAATACGATTGTGTAAACCTCGTTCAGTCTTTTCATCGTCGTGAGCAACTTGTCGAGGATTTCATTGGTCGAGCCGCTGAAAACAGCACTCGTGAATCCGTCCTCGCCGAATATTGCGAGAATGCGTCCCTCACATGCGATATAGTTATCTATCGCCTTTGACAACTCTTGCTCGGCATTATCAAATGCCAGTCTCTCTTTTTCTTTCATAAATCAATTCTAAGCGTTTAAAATTTTCGTTTGGGTTAATTACTTGTCTGTTCACAGAAAATCCGCCACAGACGATATTTGGTGCCTTAAATCAAATTCTCTACACTATTTTCTGCTGTAGATTTTATCAATAGGCTCAAAACTTCCACTTTTCTCCATCCGGAATCCCGAAAGGATATGGTTCAGGTGAACCGCAACACGGCGGTACGCTGTGCGTCTGCCGAAGCCCTGGATATTGTTGAACTCAGGAGAAACTATGAACTCGTCAAGATTGCGCTTCATGTTCCTCACGTCGATAATTGTCAGCCCAGTGAGCTGTTCAAGTCTTGTCATTTTTATTTTCTTTGTTAATGAATATTAAAACGCTACTGTCTCATCAGTTGGCGGCTGTGCTTGCGTAGAGGAACCGCACAGATAATCGTCCTGGTTGATGTCGTAGTAGTGCGTCGTAAGACCGTCAAAGCCGAGCAGGCATTCGCCGAGGCTTGTGTTTCTGCCTTTCGCCTGAATGAGAAGCCCTGTGCCGTTTGTCGAGTAGCGGCTCCAGTTCTCCGTCATGTCGGGGTATTGCAGTTTTTTCCCGACAAACCATTCGGGACGGTAGATGAGATACACGTTGTCGGCGGCGTTCTCAAGGTCGCCGCTCTCTTTCAGTTGAGCAAGCCGTGGAATGGGCTGCTCTCCGCCTCCCGGTCTTGCGAGCTGCGACACGAGGATTATGCAGATGTCAAGTTCTCTTGCGAGAGCCTTCAACTTGTTTGCCGCCGCCGCTATCCTGTCCCTTTTCTCACGCTCCCTGCCGGTGAGCAGCTGAACATAGTCAATGACTGCGAGCTTCACGCCGTTGTGGAAAGCCAGCGAGCGGATCGAGCGTTCAATCACGGAAATGTCGGTCGTGCATTTCTCGTCAAAGTAGATTGGGTAGGACGACAGTTGCGCAACGGTTGCGCAGAGGCTGTCCATTTCGTTGTACTCAAGCGGCTTTGACAGTATTCTTGACGACGACACTCCGCTTTCCATCGAGGCGAGTCTTGCGGTCAGCTGTTTCAGCGACATCTCAAGCGAGTATATCGCCACCGGCACGCCGTTCTTTGCGACACCGAGAGCCATTGCGAGAGTTAGCGAGGTCTTTCCTGCGCTTGTGCAGCCGGCGACAATGTTCAAGTCGGACAGCTGTAGCCCGCCTTTCTTGTCGATATACCGGAAACCGCAAGGCATACCTGGCTGGAATGTGCCGTCAATCAGGTTTTGGCAGTCACGCAAAAGGGAGTTTCCTGTGCTTTGTATCGACACATACGCCGCCTCCTGAACCTCCGATGCGTCGGCCGCCTTTTTCAGTTCCTCGGAGATGGACTCGACCGAGTTTGTCACGTCAAGCACCTTCTCCGACATCGTAAGGCATTTCGAGTATAGCTCACGCCTTCTTTTGACCTCAAGGAGATATACGGCGATATAGGTGGGGTCGTCAAGCGATATGTTCGGCCTTACCCCTATGCCTATATACTCCTCCCTTGTCGTCTTCAGTCCGAGCTTTGCCGATTCAAGGATAATGGAGAGTAGGTCTATCGTTTCCTTCTTCCTGTGCAGCGAGCATACCGTGTGGAACCAGTCCTTGCCAAGTTGCGTGGTGAAGCACTCGCTGTCGATGTACTGTAGGCAGTTGGACAGGTAAACATCACCGACGCCGGTTATCCGTTGAATCAGTTCTAACTCAGACTCTTTTGCGTAGATGATTTCTTGCATTAGTAGTATTTCTCGTTTTTCCTCTTGTAAGACAAGTATGACATTTTCAGCATTCTGAAAGTGTCCCAAGACCTGTCTTTCGCCTCCTTCTCGAACATCATTATTTCGAGTTCTGGTATAGCGAGATGTGACCATTTGCAGTAGAACCACATTGCGAAATCCCTGTCAAGGTTCTGTTGATTTGCGCAGTTCAAGATTTCGTTGTAGAAAACTTGCTTTCTGTCGAACAGCTTTCCTTTCACAACCGGGATGTTGTCGAGTTCGTATTTAACTTTGAATTGCGCCTCCCTTCTTGTCGCCCCGTCAATCATGCAAGATGATTTTTTCCTCGCCTGATTGATGCAGTAGTCGAGTGTCTTTTCGTCAATTCCGTAGCTTTTCATCACCACCTCACGGTAGATTGTGTTTGTGAGGAACTCCTCGAAAACATCTTTTTTTTGAGTTTGAAGAACTTCTTTTTTTTCTTTTTGTGACGGCTCTGCCGGCACTTGGGGGATAAAAGGGGGAAAAAAATTATTAAAACTCTGAATATTATTATCAGAAGAAGATGATAATTTATTATCAGATTCTGATGATAATATATATTCTTCCTTATCTTTCTTTTTATAGGGGGTGTGGGGGGAATGTTTTTCTTTAACTCCCGAATTTGGAATTTTATTTAATGAAAAACTTCCATTATTGAAACTTTTTTGAATTATTGATTTTGCTATATCGGTTTGTATTTTTTTATGGTTTTCGGAAATTGCACTTGTTCTAATTTTTCCAACTTCCAAATATCCCGATTTTTCAAGTTTCTCTATTGCATAACGAACTTGCTTGAGATTGAGGAAAGGAAGTAAATCGACAATTTCTTGAGCGATTAAAAACACTTTGTCTCCTATTCCTCTTTTTTGGTTCTCTAAACAAAGTCCGTTAAGCATTTCGAGAATAATGGCTGCGTCAATGCCGATTTCCTTTGCGACAAGAATACTGAAACTACAACCAACCTTGTTTCCAGTATTCTTTGTTGTCGGTTTAAAAATTTTCATGTCCTATCGCAAAATATTAATCGTTTTCAACTGGGTTTACACTCTCTGTTTTCTGCGCTGTCGTGCGTTTCAGAAGTTTTATCACCTCTCGCATTTCATCGGAGGTGATAAAAATCTTCTTATTTCCTATTTTAATGCCCCGTAGGGCGACGGAAACCTCATTGGTGGACTGCACTTCGTCCAGCAATTTTAAACGCGTCACACGCCAAATTTCGGGCTGCTGTATCATTAGTCGTATTCTTTGATTTTTATTCCGTACTTGTCAAGCATCATCTTGCGGCGGAGAACATAGTCGGTCTCCTTTTTCGTGTAGGAGGATTTCACGTCCTCGACCACCTTCTCTCCGTTGTTGAGCGTGTAGGTGAAGTCGGCCGTATAGACCGACTTGCTCTCGATGCACACGTTCTTGACGACCTGCTCGGACACAAGCGTGTTCACTATCTCCTTTCTCGGCATTCCATGCTCCCTGCAATACTCGAAGGCATCGGTTTTCCTGTGGAAAGTTATGCCGTTCACGATATACGCCCTCTTGCGCTTCGTGCCTACAATCCTGTCCTCGTAGTACGCTGGTGTGAGCAGGAACTCGACTTGACGCTTCAAGTCGTGGATAACGCCCTGCTCCTCCATTTTGCGTAGCGCAAGATACCGGTCATACTCCTTCTTGGAGTCGAACTCCATGACGCAGGAGTCGTAGTCGATGCCGTTCTCGTCGCAGTAGTCAAGTGCGTCGTGCTTGTTTCTGAGTATCTTGATAACACCGTCCATCCTCGTGATGATGTACAGTTTCGTTGCGAAAAACTTGCTCTTTCCTTTCATTGCTTGTCGTAGATTAGCATTGGGACTTTCGCTATCGTCAGGCCAGCCTTGTACTCGCCCCTGATTGCCAACGCCCTCATGACGTTCTTGATTGCCTCGTCAAGTTGTGGCGAGGCCTTGATTTCTGTAAGTGTTGCGGAGAGTGGGAACGCCTTTTTCAGCGATTTCTCCGTGATGATGTTTGCTACGATGTTTTCTATTAGTTCGTTCATTGTTACTCGATGTATGCGTTAAACATTTCCTCATATCCGACCTCGCCTGGGTATGGGAGCCGGACATCATAGTTGACTTGCGCCCATGCGTGGAACTTGTCGAGGAAGTCGGACATCTGCTCGGTGGTGAAATCCCTTGTTCGGAAATCGAACACCTCGCTCTTTCCTGTGAATATATTCTCCCTTTCACTCTGCCCGATTACAGCCCTTACGATAGCGGTCTTGCAGTACTCTATGTCGGTTTCCCCGATAAAGTCTGCGAAGCACCTTATCCACAGGTGCAATAGGGCGTTTTGGGACAGCGTTCGCTTTTTCTTGCTCGCTATCTCCACACTTTTTGCGCCTTGTTTGATTAAAGAGGCAAGGTAGGCTTTCGCTTTCCCTGCCTCTATCGGATTGCTGAGATTGTATCTCATTGTAGTTTCGTTTCGTTACTGAAAGGTTGTCAGATATTGACAAATAATTTCAAACCGTTAGAATGGCAGGTCGTCTGCTTTCTGTTTCGTCATGAAGTCCTGCTGTTGCATAGGCTGTGCAGGTTGTTGTTGCATAGGCTGCTGAACTTGCTGGACTTGTTGAACTTGCTGGACTTGCTGTTCCGTGTACTGCTGCACCGGTTGCTGTGGAACAAGTTCGATACAGCGTGCGGTGATGAAGTATTTGCTCTCGCCCATGCCGTTCACATTCTCACGGCCGTTGAGTGCGAAGCGAATTTTCACGACGCTTCCCTCAAGGCTCTTGTACTTGTCGTAGTCGTTGACCTTTGCGGGCGGGATTTCAAAGCAAAGGATGTTAGTGTAAACATCGCCAGTCCACTCGTCAACTCGTGAGCAGTCGAGGATTACGTTTCTCTTTGCGAAAGTGTTTCCGCTTTTTGTCAATACGTTCTCAATCTCGGTGATTCTCTTTAATTTTCCTATAATTTCTAACATATCAGTAGATTTTGATTTTAATTGATTCTGCCTGTTTCGCTCTTTTCTTTAAAAACTTGTTGTAGATTTCGGGCATTTCCTCTTTCAGTCTTGCCGAATCGAACGTGAACGATTCCTCCGAACTTGGAATTACCCTTGTGAGCAAAATCCTTTCGTCCTTGAAGGATTTCACGTTGTGGAGCCGCATGATTTCGAGAAGCCCCTTTTTCAAGTCGGCCTCTCTCTGCTTCGCATCTGCGAGTGCCTTACATATTTCAACCGCCTCGCTGATGGCGTCGTCGCTGAGCTGCATGGAGCCCTCGCTTTCCACCGGCTTGTCGCACACGAACCTATCGCCTTTGCTGTCCGCATCAAGGAGTTTCACAACCGTGCTTTCGTCTTTCGGCTCAACCTCCACAATCGCCGGGTTTCCGTACTGCTTTTTCGGGAGCCAAACGGCGCACAGCGTCTTCACCTTTCCTTTCAGTTCCGGGTTTTGGAGATAGAAAAGGTGTCTGTAGATTGAAAGTTGCCATGACACATACTCCTTGTCGAGTTTCGATGTCGTCTTGATGTCGATTAGTGCAATATTTCCGTCGCTGTCAACGGCCGTGATGTCGATGGCCGATGCGTAGTGCTCACGGTCTGTGACGATGTACTCGTTCCTTACCGTTGTCAAACCTTTCTCCTGCATCAGTCTTCGGTATGCCACATAGTTCTCGTCCGTGTTGCCGGTGTCGCCGAGCGAATCGCAAAGCTCTATCGTGGCGTGTACTCCGCTTCCGTATTCCGCCGCTCTGTCAAGCACGGCCTTTGGAATGTCCGAGTACTTGTCCTCGAACAGTTGTCGGTGAAGCACGCTTGTGATACCGAACAGTTCCTTTCCGTCAAGGAAATACTGGTGTGCAGCCTCGTTGAACTGCACACCGGAGTTATTAAGCGGAAGCGTCTTGCAACTCATGTTTCCTCTGTGAGAATAGTTGTTTGAAATCAAGCGAAGACTGCAAGCTGGTGTTGCTCGTCCAGATACTGAGAAGCTCGTCCATAGTCTTGGCATTTTTCACCAAGACCTCTATTTTGCTCTCGGCTGCATCGGTGTTTTTGTCATCATTTGGCAAATCCTCTCCAGCGTAGATGTAGAGTCCGAGTCCGTGTCTTGCCACGGCTTTAGTCAGGCTTCTTTGGATAGCCTTGTTCACGTCGGTTGATGTGATTTTGTCAAGTGCTATCGAGCAGTTGCTGTTGTTCATAACCGGGAGGCATTCGATATACTCTATGCCTTCAACGGTAACACCGGTTTTAACCCACGCAGAGCGTCCGTCGGTATGGTAAATCATACCGTTTGCGTTCTCGTAGATTTTGTACGTTGAGTTCGGGTAATGCTTTTTGAGTATTCCCCAAGCCCATGCCCAGGACAGGTAGGACAGTTTCACCTTGCCTATGTCCTTGACCTCGACATGCTGCGAGCAGTCTATTGCGCTCAGCACGTCGTAAACAGATTTCTTCTTTTCTGTTGCCATAGTTGGTTTTTAAAATTGGTTAATAAATAAATTCACTGTGTTCCCCATCACGGAGTTGAGCCGTGTTGAGCGCACCGTCTGCGCATGGGGATTCCAAGCGTGGCAGTTTCCTTGTCGGTGCTCGTTTTCGGGCGTTCCCCGATGGACTTGCCACAAACATGATGACATCAAAAGAGTTGTTGGCTACCCCGGTAACGAGCCGGGGTGACGGCGGGTAGATAACAACTATGAACAATATGCAAATTTCAGTTCCGTCGCCATCAGCGTCTGATAGCCAATCAGCATCCTCACGGACACGATTTGGAGATTATGGGTGGCGCACTTCGGGATCGAACCGAACACAGCCCACACCGTTTGGGGTGCGCCATTCCCCGGCATATCCTCACGGACTTGCCGGGCAGTTAACCTATAAATCATATTCTATGGGAATTACCGCCGGAAGTCAATTCCGGCAACCGGGCGCAGTCCGTTCTTCACAGAGCAGACTACGCATTAAGCTTGTAACCAAAAAACATATCAGTGTAAAGTGTTAGTTGTGGGGACACCGGGAATCGAACCCTATATGCGTAATAATATGAAGAAAACCTGCCCGAAGCCCCAGGCTACGGAATTGCCGTGTCCCCTTTTTCCAGCCTTATCTTCACAGACGTGGCTGGGCATTGAATTGTAAATTAGTTAATATGGATAAAAACATGTTGCTGCCGTGGATGGATTCGCACCATCGCCTCAGAGGCTATCCAGCGCTCTGCGCTCTACATGCTGAGCTACACGGCATCAATGTGCCCCTTGCATCCGTCCTCACGGATTTCCGCAAGCCGTTATGAAGAAAAATTACTACAACTTTATAACTAAATCCACTTGTGGAGGGCGAAGGAGTCGAACCTTGGCGTTAAGCAGATGTGGTGCGCAATCCGATGCGCTGAACGCCCTCCGTAAAACTGCCGTATCTTCGCAGACAGGGCAGTCAAAACAAACATTTATAATAGAATACCATTTATTATGGAATTAATCTTGCTGGGTGTCGTGTCTCGCACACGATTGCGAGTCTTTGGCTCTCACACCCATATTATAAAAGAAGCAACATTTTTACTTATGCCGTTACGCTCTCATCAGCACGGAGTGCCGAATCTGCTTGCTACGGTTTCCTCGCCTTCACTATTTGTGTCGGCGCAGGGTTCTCCCTGAATAGGGGATTTAAGGTCTCCCCGGTGACAAGTGCCCCATGTGGCGGTATCGCTCCACCCATTTCTGCGGTCTTCTCCGACATGGGAATGATGATGATGGTTTTCGTCAAGCCTTCCTGGTGTCGAGGTAGTTGACGAGATACCTCTTGTTGAAAGCGAGCCTTCCGTTTGACAGCTTAGTGCAGTTCAGCTGTCCACGGAACACCATTTGTCTAATCGCACCCTCGCTCTTTCCGAGGATGGCGGAAGCCCTTGCGATGTTGACGAGCTGGTTGTCGTCTGACTTCAACCGCTCGTTGATTTCAACCATGACTTCCAAGATTTTGTTCAAAATTTCCGAATTAGTGGTCATATTTTCTTGTTTAATTTTATTATCCGATTAATTATGTGTAAGTTTGTATCATATTTAATAACAGCCAAACTCAACTGTTATCATATTTAATAAACGTGTTATAATGATGTTTATCATATTTAATAAATTATTTATTACAAATTTAAAACATATTTATCATATATAAAAATTTATTTATCGCAATCAATAAACATATT
>ERZ1034976.2806-NODE-2806-length-11488-cov-65.653809_pt1 | contig 11488 bp, 7 predicted proteins | sample MGYA00520623_ERZ1034976 | MGnify/ENA primary metagenome ERZ1034976 (study PRJEB33766, sample SAMN09781774) | gut metagenome | biome: gut microbiome | host: Homo sapiens | place: Madagascar | study: EMG produced TPA metagenomics assembly of the PRJNA485056 data...
GCTTTCGTAACAATACCAAACCGCATTCCCTTGTTCCAATCCAGAATAAACACCTGTGAAGGATCCGGTCTGCGGTAGTACACTGCCGGGGTCAGCATCAGACTGGGCAGTTCATACTGTACACTTTTTACGCTGCGAATGATTTCTGCCTGCCGTCTCGCAGCCTCGTGCAGCAATGCGGTCTCATACAGTGACTGCTCTGGTGTTTCTGCAAACATCCACCGATACTGCACCGCCTGTTCCAGCGTAATATATCCACGGGGCACCTCCGGCGGCGTATGAAATGGGACGCCGATTTCCGGCATATACACTGCCGGATAAAAGTGCAAGCCTCGCGCCGCGATCTCTGCACACTCGATCTGCAATGAAAGATCGATCTCATCATTCAGCAACGCCCTCCAGACATCCTTTATGCTGGCACAGCGGTGCATGATAGGAGAAAAGCGGTTGCTCAACTCCCCTGTAGCGGCAAACAGGTCAAAGCCCAGCATTTGCAGCGGCATATTCTGATGTCCGATCAGTAGATGCCGTTTGGGTGGATTTGCATTCAGCTTTACTGCCTGCGCATGATGCACCGCCTCATCGTACAATTCCAGCAGCTGCTTTGCCTTGGGGTAAAAATCCCATCCCGCCGGGGTCAGCACCACACGGCGCGGCACATGCTGGAACAGTTCAAACTGCAATTGCCCTTCCAGCGTGCGGATCTGCTGCGAAAGTGCCGACTGGGAAAGATACAGTGCCTCTGCCGCCGCAGAAAAGCTGTTCAGTTCCACGATCTTTATAAAGCCCGCCAGCGCGCTCTGGTTCATTCTTTCCTTCCTCCTGCAATACATTAGGTTTTCCTTAATTATAATATAATAAACTTGAATTGTAAACAGCACCCTTCTACGCTACAATTGTTAAGGATTCAGCAAAGTGTCCTTCACCTTGCTGCACAATAAGAAGGAACAAAAAGAAAGAGAGCGTACCTATGAACAAGATTTCCCGTAAGGGCTTTATCAAGATCGCCGCTACCGCCGCTATGAGCGGTGTGACCGCCGGTGCTCTGGCTGCCTGCAATGCCGCCTCCGGCTCTGCTTCCGCTTCCACTTCCGGTGCTGCCGGCCAGTACATCCCCGGCACCTATGAGGGCACCGCCGAGGGTATCTCCTCCACCGTCAAGGTCACCATGACCTTCTCCGACAGCGCTGTCACCGATGTGGTAGTGGACACCTCCGGCGAGACTGCTTCCTACGGCGCTGCCGCTGCCGATGAGCTGCGCGAGCAGCTGATGGCTGCCGGTTCTGCCGAGATCGACGGCGTTTCCGGTTCTACCATCACCTCCGATGCCGTGATGAAGGCCGCCAAGAGCTGCTACGCACAGGCAAAGGGCGAGGCCGTGGTCTCCAGCGTGCAGCTGCCCACCGGCGACGCAAACGACTGGCTGGGCAAAGAACCTGACATCGACGAGGCTTCCATCACCGAGACATGGGATACCGATATCGTCATTGTGGGCGCTGGCAACGGTGGTATGTGCGCAGCCGCTTATGCTGCACAGAACGGACTGAACTTCCGTATCATCGAGCAGAATTCTGCCGTTATGGATACCCGCCACTGGTACGGCACCATCGACAGCAGCGAAGCAAAGAAAAAGGGCATCGCTCCTGTTGACCGCGCCGAGCTGCTGAGCGAGATCTCCCGCTCCATGGGCGGTCGCTGCGACCAGCGCGTAGTTAAGACCTGGATCAATGAGTCTGCCGCCATGCACGATTTTGTTTCCAGCATTCTGGAAAGCGAGCCCTACAACTATGTATGCAACCTGACCTCCGGCGATGAAGCCAAATGGCCGGATGATACGCAGGTGAGCCAGAGCAAGCTGATGTTCCCTGTGCAGCAGGTCGACTACAGCAGCGCCGAAAAGCCCCGCAACGTGGTATTTCAGGAGTATATCGAGAGCAAGGGCTACAGCATCGACTTTAACACCGGCCTTGCCAAGCTGGAAAAGGATGCCGACGGCCGCATCACCGGCGTTATCGCCCAGAGCACTGCCGACGACCACTTCATCCGCATCAACGCAGCCAAGGGCGTGCTGCTGGCCTGTGGCGGCTATGCAGGCAATCCCTACATGATGGAGCAGCTGGACCCGCTGGGCACCAGCGTGACCACCGCCTGCTCCTATACCCCTGCTGACAAGGGCTATGGTATCCGTGCCGCTATCTGGGCAGGTGCACATCTGGATGCAGAGCCTGCTCCCGTGCTGTTCGACCGCGGTCTGGTGGCACCCGGTGTGGATGCCGGTTATGTGGACAATGGCTCTGCCTTTGGCGGCAAGGCCTTCCCCGGCACTGTGGGTCAGTACAACCCCGGCAGCCAGCCCTTCCTGAAGGTCAACCGCCATGGCGAGCGTTTTATGAACGAAAGTCAGGAATACGACAATGCCTCCCACGCTTCTTTCCAGCAGCCGGGGCACGTTTATGCCATGATCCACGATGCAAACTTCCGCAGCGACGTAGATCGCTTCCACACCATCGGTTGCTCTGCACTGACCCGTTACATCCCCGGCATGATGGAAGGTCAGCTGGAGCAGTACGAGGGTGAGGGCCTGATCATGAAGGCGGACACCATTGAAGAGCTTGCCGACAAGATGGGCTTTACCGGTGCTGACAAGGACAACTTTGTAGCCACCGTTGCCCGCTACAACGAGCTGTACGACAAGCAGAACGACGAGGACTTCGGCAAGCCTGCAAGCCGCCTGAGCGCCATCCGCACCGCGCCCTTCTACGGCTGCTGGCTGGGTGCCTCTCTGCTGTGCAGTATGCAGGGTATTTCCATCACTGAAAACTGCCAGGCGAAGGATAGCAACAACGAGCCCATTCCCGGCCTGTACATTACTGGCGATATGTCCGGCAGCTTCTTCCAGAACAACTACCCCTGCGTCATGGGCGGCACCGCTTGTGGCCGCACCCTGACCTTTGCCATCAAATCCGTCAAGCAGATGGCCGGTCTGGAAAACGCCTGATAAAGCGCAGTTTCCCGGCATATTCTAAGCGTTTCTTCTTTTCTTCTTTTTCATGTGAAGAGGGGCAGCCCCATTTGGGGCTGCCCCTCTTTGCGTTTTTACCCCGCACGCCCCCTACACAAATGGCCGCGATTGTGCTATGATAAGGCTGAAAACCGGGCAGTCCATTCCCGCCCGGTCAGAGATCGAGGTGTTTGTACAAATGTCGGATATTCTGGATACCTTACGGCAGGAAGGGGTGGACCCCGCCCTGCTTGCGGCGGTGCAGGAATACCGCGCCGCTCATCCGCTGGAGCAGGCGCTGCGCCCGCGTATCCCCGTCCCTGCCTTTACCTACTACGGCAAAGAGGTGTGGGAGCAGGCGCTGGCAGCCGTCCTCTGCGGCGAAAACCTGCTGCTGGCCGGTGGCAAAGCCACCGGCAAAAACGTGCTGGCAGAAAATCTTGCCGCCGCCTTCGGCCGCCCTGCGTGGGACATCTCCTTTCATGTAAACATGGACGCCGCCTCCCTCATTGGCATGGATACTTTTGCGGGCGGGCAGGTAGTGTTCCGTCCCGGGCCGGTGTACCGCTGCGCACAGTGCGGCGGCTTTGGCGTGCTGGACGAGATCAACATGGCAAAAAACGAGGCGCTGGCGGTACTGCACGCGGTGCTGGACTTCCGCCGCGCCATCGACGTGCCCGGGTACGACCGCATCCCGCTGGCTGAGGAGACCCGCTTTATCGCCACCATGAACTACGGCTACGCAGGCACCCGGGAGCTGAACGAGGCGCTCACCTCCCGCTTTGCGGTGGTGCAGATGCCCACCATCACCCAAGATAATCTGGAAAAGCTGCTGCGGGCGCAGTTCCCGAATCTTACCGCAAAATATGTGCATCAGTTTGCGCTGCTGTTTCTGGACCTGCAGAAAAAATGCGACAGTGCAGAAATTTCCACCAAAGCGCTGGATCTGCGCGGTATGCTGGACGCGCTGCGGCTGATCCGCAGGGGCATCCCGGCCGGGGCGGCGCTGGATATGGGCATCACCAACAAGGCCTTTGACTCCTACGAGCAGGGGCTGATCCGGGACGTGATCGCCGCGCGCATCCCGGCCAAGCTGGATGCCGGAAAGCTGTTTGCCTGATGGACGCCCAAAGCTACACCGCGCAGGAGCGGCGCGCGGCCAATCAGGTCTGGGCCGCTGCCGGAGCTTACGGCTTTGAGCCGCTGTTTCTGGCCCGCAATACGGACGGCACCATTGATTTTTACATGAACTGCATCGTCGGGCTGGTGCACAAATACTACGGTGACGCGCTGATCCGGGACATTTTTTCCGCTTGGGAGGGTGACACCCGCCAGCCCATGCTGGACGATATGGCGTGGCTGTACTTAGAAAACGCCGCCTACCGACTGGAGCTGCCCCGCCGCCCGGTGCTGGAGGCGCTACGCTTTGCCCATGCGGACTACTTTTTTGCCATCCAGTACAAGCTTTCGCGGCAGGAGTGGATGGCGAAAAACCAGCTGGTGTACACCATGCAGGCCGCGCGCTGGCGCAAGGTACTGGGACGCACCGCCCCGGTCATGACCCCTTACGAGAGCAGCCTTGCCGCCGCGCTGGAGCCGGAGACCGTACCGGAACCGGCACAGCTCAAAAACAGCCTGCTGGCGTTATTTGCAAAGCTTGCCCTGTTTGACGGCGAGGTACGACAGAAGCCCGCGCTGCATCTACGGCTGCAGGGCTTTTGGGCAAAGCTTGCCACCAAAACCATGCCCACCCAGATGATCAAGACCGACCGGGTGACGGTGGAGCATTCCGGTGCGGTGGATGCCACAGGCAGCGGGCTGGCGGTGGATAAGCGCCGGGCAAACATCACCCTGAAGCAGCGCGCAGCGCAGGATCGCGCCTACATTGAAAGCTGTTTTGGGCGCTGCTTCTACCCGCCGGAGCAGCTGCGCAAGGCCGAGCAGGAACTGTGCACCGGGGTGCATCTGGGCTGTCACTTGTGGTTCAGCGCCGGTGTGCCCAGCCCGGCGCAGGCACCCACCCCGGAGGCGCGGCAACTGGCACAGCAGGCCGAATTGCAGGCCGAGCGCAACCGCGCTTACTACGCAAAAAATCAGGAGCTGCACCGCAGCGTGGTGCTGCGCCTTACCGAGCAGATCCGCAACTGCATTCTGGTGCATCAGCAGCCCGACCAGCGGGTGGCGCGCAGCGGTGATTTGTGTGCCGGGCGGGTGTGGCGCGCCCCTTACCTGAACGATGACCGGGTGTTTTTGTGTCCGGAGGAGGAAAACTGCCCCGCCTTTACGGTGGATCTGCTGCTGGACGCCTCGGCCTCCCGCCTGCACTGTCAGGAGGTGATCGCGGCGCAGGGTGCCATTCTGGCCGAAAGTCTGGCCAACTGCGGCATTCCGGTGCGGGTAAGCGCCTTTAGCAGCCTGCGGGGCTACACGGTGCTGCGGGTGCTGAAAGGCTTTGCGGACAAGAACCGGCAGAACATCTTCCGCTACTTCGCCTCTGGCTGGAACCGGGACGGTCTGGCGCTGCGGGAGGCGGGCGATCTGATCCGGTACGCCCCCGGCCCTGCCCCGCGCCACCTGATGATCCTGCTGACCGACGCCAGCCCCAACGACAGCCGCCGCATCCCGCCCACGGCGCAGAACCCGCTTGGCTGCGCCTACGAGGACGCCGCCGGTGTAACCGATACCGCCACGCAGGTACGCACCTTACAGCGGCAAGGAGTGCGGGTGTCTGCTGTTTTTATGGGCGAGGACAGCAGCGCCGGTGCTGCCGCGCAGATCTACGGCAAAAATATGGCGCGTATCCGCGGCATGGATCAGCTTGCTCGGGCAGCCGGACGGCTGATCCAGAACGAGATTCGGGAACTTGGCGATTAAAGAAGCAAAACGACCCCTGCGGGAGCAGATCCGGCCTTTGTCGGCACCTCCCACAGGGGTCGTTTTTACAACCGTGTATCTCAAGGCACAACCATATTTTGAACTTCCGCTTGCTTTGTACCGTAGATTTTTGCAAAAATTTGTTGTTTTGAAAAACTTACAGTTGTTTTTCACTCGAAAGTATGCTATACTACGTTCAGAGAAGTTTTATGCAGCCTGTCGGCCTGATCACCCGACTGGCGTTTTTACAACGTTTCGCTGTTTGTTTTCAGGAAGGAGATCAACCATGGACGCTTCCCGTTATTTTGACGCCATGCACAACGCCATGTCCACCCTGCACACTGGTGCACAACTGCTGCTCACCGTCCGTTTGCAGGACACCTGCGGCAATGACGCCTACCTTGAAGTAAAACAGCTGCCCGGGGAGCAAAGCGCCCTTGTGTGTTATTCCACCATGGGACGGCGCTGCCTGAATTTCCAGCTGTTCCGCAAGGGCTGGCAGCTGTGCCACAATGCGGATGGGCAGCTGACCGGGCGTTTTCCGTCCAGTGCCGACAGTCTGCTGAGCCAGACCGACTTCCGCGCCTACTGCCGGGAGGATCGGCTGGATGCCGCCCGCACCCAGCGCCTTATAGAGGAGCTGGGGCAGCGTACCGGTACAAATTATATCGGTGCCATCCCGCAGAATGCCCGCACCGGTGCACAGATCACGGTGGAAAGTCACCTTGGCTGCGGTGCACGCTGGAGTTACTGGAATCAGGACACATCCCCCTGCCTGCCGCTGGCCGCAATTCTGTACTGGCTGGCTGATTTTCTGGCTGGGAACGAGCGCCGCGCGTTGCAGTCTGACCCGCAGGCCGCTGCACTGGCTGCGCAGTGGCTGGCAAAGGACACCGCTGTGTTCTTTTGCCCTTCCCCTGCCCTGACGGTATCCTCTGCGGCCTGCCATACTGCCCCGGCTGCACGGCGCACCTGCCCCGCCCCGGTGCCTGCCGCACGCAGCAAAAGCTGGCAAAGCGTTCTGGCTGCTATGGCTGCGGTGTAAGCTGGTACCTTTTCAATCTGGTTTACATATAAAAGGCGAGTGCATCGGTGAAACCGAGCACTCGTCTTTTTTTACAAAATAACAGCAAAAAAGCGCCCCGCCAACCGTTTCCGATCAGCGGGGTGCTTAGTGCTTATAGTTTACGGTTCAGCTTACGCTGCACAGCACAGGGAGGAGATCACTCCTCGATGTAGCCGTACTGCAGGTACCAGTAGCCGTAGGGGCTGTGCCAGGTGCCCTTCAGAGAGGAGCTCTGCAGCCAGTACTCGTTGTAGTAAGCGATGGGCAGGCAGCCCATATCCTCCATGAGGATGTCCTCAGCCTTGTGCAGCTGTGCAAAGTGCTCAGCAGAATCAGCAACGCGGGAAGCATCGATCGCAGCATCGAACTCGGGGTTGGAGTACTTACCATCGTTGTTGCCGTTGCTGGTGCAGAACAGATCCAGCATGTTGGAGGGATCGTTGTAGTCCATGACCCAGCCGTTACGGGCAACATCGTACTCACCTGCACGGCGAGCAGCGGTGAAGGCAGACCACTCCATCTTGCTGATGGTCAGGGTAATGCCCAGATCGCCCCAAGTCTGCTGCAGGTACTCTGCCAGAGGCACATGATAGCCGGAATCGTTGGTGCTGTACTCGATGGTGGGGTAGCCCTCGCCATTGGGGTAGCCAGCCTCTTCCAGCAGCTTCTTAGCCTCGGCCATGTTTGCCTCGTAGTCGGCAGAGATGTAGGGAGCATTGCCGTTGTCGTGGAAGTAACCGTTCTCGTCCACGATGCCAGGGCCAACGATGCTGTCGGCGGTGGAGTAGGTGCCCTGCATGATGGTGTTGGCAACGTAGTCACGGTCGATAGCCAAGCTCAGAGCCTTACGGACCTTGGCATCCTTGAAGGCATCATGCTGCAGGTTCAGGCTGACGTAGTAGGTGCCCAGGATGGTGTCAACGTAGAAGTCGCCGCCGTCCTCAGCCTTGGTCAGGCTGGGGATCTCGTCGGTGGGCACGTCCTTGATCAGGACAGCCTCGCCGCTGTTGTAAGCAGCGAAGGAAGCGGAAGAGTCCTCCAGCAACAGCAGGGTGATGGTGTCAGAGACGATCTTGGAGCTGTCCCAGCCGCCAACGTAGTTGGGGTTCTTGGTCAGGACGATACGCTCGGAGGGGGTCCACTCGGTGATCATGTAGGGGCCGTTGGACACGAAGGTGTCAGCGGAGGTGCACCAGCTGTCGCCGTTTGCCTCAACAGTTGCCTGCTGGACAGGACTCATGGTTGCAAAGGCAGCCATCTTGTCAAAGTAAGAGCAGGGGTAGGACAGCACGATGGTCAGGGTCTTGCCGTCATCGCTTGCCTTGACGTTCAGGGCATCGGCATCACCGGCCTGTGCTGCGTCAAAACCGTCGATCATGCCCAGGCAGGTCTCTGCGTAGGGAGCAGCGGTATCGGGGTCAGCCATACGCTTGAAGCTGTACTCGAAGTCCTTAGCGTTCAGCTCGCTGCCGTCGCTCCACTTCAGGCCGTCACGCATGGTGAAGGTCCAGGTCAGACCGTCCTCGCTGGTGGTCCAGCTCTCAGCCTGACCGGGAACAGCCTCGTTGTTCTCGTTGATCAGCAGCAGGGGCTCAAAGATGGTGATGATGGTGTTTGCGCCATCCACAGCGCTGTTCAGAGCGGGATCCAGAGTCTCGGGGTTAGAACCATACTGGACGGTGAAGCCAGCGGTGTTGACACTGCCGGTAGAAGAACCAGCAGCGGAAGAAGCAGTGCCGGAGGTTGCGGTAGAACCGGACTTGCTGCCGCCACAGGCTGCCAGACCCATAGCAGCGGCACCCACGCCTGCAACCTTGAGGAAATTACGACGAGAAATGCGTTTCATAATAATATCCTTCCCTTATATCAAATTTGAGTGTGCCAGGTTCCCCCAGCCGCCTCTATATTCGATCCGGTGCAAATGTACACCGGAGGAACACGAATGATTATAATGCGTTTACACTTTGGTTACAAGCCTGATTACAAGACTGTAACCATTTTGTGACAACATTTCAGCGCACAGTTGAATTGTTTTCACCTTTCACTGTGATGAAGTGTTTTCACTTCACGCGGTCAAGGTGATGGCAGGCTGCCCAGTGGCCGGTGGAGACCTCCTTGAACTCGGGCACCTCGTTGGCGCACTGCTCGTCTGCATAGGGGCAGCGGGTGCGGAAACGGCAGCCGGACGGCGGGTTCAGGGGGCTGGGCACATCGCCCTGCAGCACGATACGCTTGGACTGGCGGGCCGTAATGGGGTCTGCCACCGGAATTGCGGAGATCAGGCTGCGGGTGTAGGGGTGGATGCTGTGGGTGATCAGCTCGTAGCTGTCGGCCAGCTCCACCATCTTGCCCAGATACATGACGCCGATGCGGTTGGAGATGTGCTTGACAACGCTCAGGTCATGGGCGATGAACAGGTAGGTCAGACCCATCTCCTGCTGCAGATCCTCGAACATATTGACGACCTGTGCCTGAATGGAAACGTCCAGTGCGGAAACAGGCTCGTCACAAACGATGAACTCGGGGTTCACAGCCAGTGCACGGGCAATGCCCACGCGCTGACGCTGACCGCCGGAGAACTCGTGGCAGTAGCGGTTTGCGTGCTCGCTGTTCAGGCCAACGCGCTCCAGCAGAGCGATGATCTTATCGTGGCGGTCCTTTTCATTCTCGGCCAGATGATGGATATCAATACCCTCACCCACGATGTCGCCAATGGTCATGCGGGGATCCAGACTTGCGTAGGGATCCTGAAAAACGATCTGCATCCGGCGGCGGTAGGGCAGCATATCCACTGCGATCTTGTTGTCCTTATCGAACAGCAGGTTGCCGTCATAGTAGATCTTGCCGCCGGTGGGCTCGTACAGGCGCAGCAGGGTGCGGCCGGTGGTGGTCTTGCCACAGCCGGACTCGCCTACCAGACCAAGGGTCTCGCCCTTGCGGATGGCAAAGCTTACGTCATCCACAGCCTGAACGTACTTGCGGTTCTTGCCCACACCGCCGGCGGGGAAATACTGCTGCAGGTGCTGGACTTCGACCAGCGTCTTATGTTCACTCATTCTGCCTTTTCCCCTTTCTCAAATGCAGCCTTCTGCTGCAGCCAGCAGTAGGTATAGTGGGTATCGCTGAGCTCGGTGCGCGGGGGCATCTTGCTCAGACAGATCTTCATGCAGTTCTTGCAGCGGGGCGCAAAGGGGCAGCCGGCCGGCGGATTCAGCAGGTCCACAGGGGTGCCCTCGATGGGCACAAGGCGCTCGTGCTCTGCGGTGTTCAGCTTGGGGATGGAGTTGATCAGACCCTTGGTGTACTCGTGACCCGGCTGATAGAAGATCTCGTCGGTAGTGCCGTACTCCACAATGTGGCCGGCGTACATCACGGCGATCTTCTCGCACATGGAAGCCACGACACCCAGATCGTGGGTGATCATGATGATGCTCATGCCCAGCTTCTTGCGCAGATCCTGCATCAGCTCAAGGATCTGTGCCTGAATGGTCACGTCCAGAGCGGTGGTGGGCTCGTCGGCGATCAGCAGCTTAGGCTCACAGGCCAGTGCAATAGCGATCATCACGCGCTGGCGCATACCGCCGGACAGCTCGTGGGGGTACTGCTTCAGGCGCTTCTCAGGCTCATTGATGCCAACCAATTCCAGCAGCTCCTTAGCGCGTGCCCATGCCTCGGTCTTGTTCTTATCGGTGTGCAGGCGGATGACCTCCACGATCTGGTTGCCGATGGTGTACACCGGGTTCAGGCTGGTCATGGGGTCCTGGAAGATGATGGAGACCTCGTTGCCGCGGATCTTGCGGAAGTCCTTCTCCTTCATGTTCTCGATCTCGTGGCCGTTGAACCACACCTTGCCGCCCACCAGCTTGCCGGGGTAAGCGGTCAGGCCCATAACGGAGTAGGCGGTGACCGACTTACCGGAGCCAGACTCGCCCACAACGCCCAGAACATCGCCCTGATTCATGGTAAAGGAAACGCCGTTCAGTGCCTTTACTTCGCCCGCAGGGGTGAAGAAAGAAAGGCGTTCATCTTTGATATCAAGAATTTTCTCGCTCATTTCTGTTCACCTCATCAATTCTTCAGCTTCGGGTCAAAGGCATCGCGCAGGCCATCGCCGAACAGGTTGAACACAAGGATCATCACGCTGATCATCAGTGCAGGGGCGATCAGCAGATGGGGGTAGGTGTTCATGCCCTTGACGGCATCGGTAGCCAGAGAACCCAGAGAAGGCAGCGGAGCTGCAACACCCAGACCGATGAAGCTCAGGTAGCTCTCGGTGAAGATGGAAGCCGGGATCTGCAGGGTGGTGGTAACGATCAGAGTACCGATGCAGTTGGTGAGCAGATGCTTTTTGATGATACGGCCGCTGGAAGCGCCCAGTGCGCGAGCAGCGGTAACGTACTCGCTCTCCTTCAAAATCAGGATCTGGCTGCGGACGATACGCGCCATGCCGACCCAGTACAGCAGAGCAAAGATGATGAAGATGGAGATCATGTTGGGGCCAAGGGTCTGCATCCACTTGAAGCCGGGCTTGGTAGCCAGTGCATCCA
>ERZ1034976.2807-NODE-2807-length-11485-cov-16.848556_pt1 | contig 11485 bp, 13 predicted proteins | sample MGYA00520623_ERZ1034976 | MGnify/ENA primary metagenome ERZ1034976 (study PRJEB33766, sample SAMN09781774) | gut metagenome | biome: gut microbiome | host: Homo sapiens | place: Madagascar | study: EMG produced TPA metagenomics assembly of the PRJNA485056 data...
TGTCCATGAGCGGCGATGCCATGCTGGACCTGGTGTTCGCGGTGTTCCTGCCCGCTTTGGGTGCAGCCATCGTGTTCGACATCGGCGCATCCACCGGCGGCACCGATATTGTGGCCCTCATTCTGGCAAAATATACCTCGATGGAGATCGGCAAGGCCCTGATGGTGAGCGATATCCTCATCGTGCTGGCGGCCGCCTGGCGGTTCGGCATGGGCACCGGCCTTTACTGTATCCTGGGCCTGATGGGCAAGAGCTTCGTGGTGGACGGTGCCATTGAAAACATCCGCCTGCGCAAGGTGTGCACCATCATGACCGCGAACCCGCAGCCCATTCTGGACTTCATCATCCACAACATGAACCGCTCCGCCACGGTGGAAAAGGCCTACGGTGCCTACACCCACCACGAGCTCAGCGTGCTGGTGACCGTGCTCACCCGCCGTCAGGCTTTGCAGCTGCGCAACTTCCTGCGGGAGAACGACCCCCACAGCTTTATCACCATCGTCAACTCCAGCGAGATCATCGGCAAGGGCTTCCGCTCCTTCAACTAACGCGTCTTCCAGCGAAAGGCAGGCCGGTCAGGGCCTGTCCTTTTCTGTTTTGTCCCAGCCGACAGACGACCGCCGCTATTGACGAACGGCCCAAAAAACGATATACTATACCTCGGCGGTGCAGCCGTGCCGCCGGATGCCGGGGTGTTGCGCAGTTGGTAGCGCGCCTGCTTTGGGAGCAGGAGGCCGCGAGTTCGAGTCTCGCCACTCCGACCACAAGAAAAGCCACGATGAACCGTTTACAAATGCGGTTTTGTCGTGGCTTTATTTGTTGCTTTTGCGGGTACATTTTGTCAGAATGAGCCTTATTTTTGCCTTGTTTTGGGCAAAGATAGCTGTTAAAGGGGCTTGGGGTGTTCCCCAACAAGTTGCCGAAACGGCGCTTTTGTACATACGAAAGCACTGCTTGCACGCGCTAGGCCCCCTGCAAGGGCACACGACTTTCAATGAAAGTCTAGTGTGTTACACCCCGCCGGGCAGCTTACTGGGTGATCTCCGGCACTTCCAGCGCATCAAGGGCTGCGGCAAGCAGCTTTGTGACGGTTGATGCAGAGCGTTCCAGCTTAACACATACAAGGTCAATCTTCATGCCTTGCAGATATCGGTAGTAAACGGCCATAGTCTGCATGATATCCGGCAGCGCTTCTATTGCGGTCTGAATCTCGGCATAGATCTGACAGCCCTGTGCAACCTCTGCGTCATACGCTCTTTGCAGTTCGTCAAGGCGCTGCACAGCGTCTGCGACACGGTCAGGGCGTAGACCCGCAGGAGCAACACGCACCCCGCCGGGGGTACTCTGCACAGACGTTGCGCGGCTGCGTGCGTCCTCGATCTGTAACAGGATGATCTTTTGCCTGCGCTGGCTGTTCTGGTATCGGTATAACCATTCCTTTTCTGCTCAATTGTCACGTGCTGCACTCCCTTCCAAAGAAAAAACGCCCACAGTGGGCAGCTGTGAGCGTTAATTTTGGCATTTTGACGAAAACCAGCGATGCAGCACACGCCGATCGGGCCGGATTTGATAGCAAAATGCACAATCAGGTGGTGGCCTGATAGTAAATGCCGGTCTTTTTGTTGTCCAGCACGAATGCATCATAGCAGATGCGGCCAGTCACGATACTGCCGCTGGAAAGCGGGGTATCATTGTGAATGCCGAAATCTTCCAGCTTGACAGGTGCCACAGTTGCGGAGGGGTGCGCCAGCATAAAACCGAACTTCTCCGGCAGACGGGCAGAGGGCACCTTTACCACAGCTGCACCGTCCAGCATGGCAACAATGCCGCGTGCACGCATTTCTGCGCCGATCTCGGTATGATCGAACTCAACGGCCTGTTTAAGCAGCGCATAGGTTGCCGGGGTGACAACCAAAGAGCGCTCAGTTTCGGGCACTTCCGCATCGTCCAGCGCCTGAGAAGCTGCAAGGACTGCGCTGTAAATGTTGTCCTTGGTGAGCGCTGCGGCGGCGGGCTTGTGGCCTGCGCCGGTGGTCATCACGGTATACACGTTGGTATCGACCTCGGGAATAACTACCTCACGCAGTTCGCGCGCCAGCGCGGTGCCGGCTTCCAGCTGCTGCTGCGTTTCGTCCTGATCCAGCCGGTCAACGTTGAAGATGAAAGAACGGTCATGCTTCAACAGCAGTTCCTCGGTGGTGGCATTCAGGTCAAGCAGCTGACCATAGCGAGACAGGGATTCGCTGCTGTCTTCGGGGGCGGTGCTGCGGTTGCGGCTGTAGTCGTTCAGCGGGGTTGTGCTGATTTTGTACAGCTTGACGCTGTGGGCACCGCTCCAATCAAAGTCGGTGTTAGTCAACAAACTGGTCTTGCTTTCCGCTTTGAAAAGCTCATCAGTCTGCGGGGCAAATTTGGTAGTAAGTTCAACGGACATATATATTAACCTCGTTTATGTGTTAGTAGTTGAAATAGGGGTAAGACCTCGGCTCGTGCTTCCGATCGCTGCGAAAAGCTTCCGCTGCGTAATTCGGCGCAGAGGGTGCAAGATACGGCTCGCCGTCCCTAACATCGGGATAGCCGGGCTGCTTGGCCTTTGCGAACTTCAAAGCGGCCTGTGCCTGAGCGGTGCAGGCTTCTTCCGTGTCGCCGGTCAGCAGCTCTACAGGGACGCCGGTAGAAGCAGCCACGCGGGCGCGCATATCGCGCTGGGTGTTGGCAGCGTTCAGTGCGTCCAGCTCGGCCTTTGTGGTGTCGAACTGCTGGGCCTTGGTTTTCAGATCGTCGTAATCGGCATACTTTGTGCGCTCACGGGTCAGGCGGTCGGCAACAATGCTGTTTACCTCGGCCTGTGTGAAGGTGCGCGGCTCCTGCTGCTCTCCGGCTGCAGTGGTAACGGGTTCCTGATTTACAGTTTCACTCATGGTGTAATTCCTTTCCCGGCCTATTCCGTGGCCGTGTACGGTTCTATTCATCCACACCCCCACAAGAGGGGTGACAGACCATCAAAAGCCCTTTTGAAAAAAATCGCTGTGTGTAAATCGGCGCTTACGGCACTGAGGGTCGCCGAGGGCACCGGAGGGGGTCCCTCCCCACCCCGTGCCAGACCTTGCGCAAATAACGATTTATCGGGCAAAAATCATTCAAAGGCGGCACGCCTGCGGCTGAAAAGTAAGGCATAGAAACAGCCACAAACACACCGCTTATTTTGCCTTTTTTCACTGTTTTTGCGGCTTTCCGGGCAGGCCATGGAAGGAGGACGAAACCACAGAGCAAAGCAGCATTCAGAGAGCACCCAGAGCGCCAGCACAGAAAAACAGGCAAAATAAAAAAGCACAGAGAACCGCTCAATAGAAGCGTTTTCCCTGTGCTTGTTAGCTTAATAGACGTTCGCCTGTGCGGTACTCTATGCCTTACAGGCTCAGTATACCATGTCAGAAACGAAACGTCAAATAGATCATGCAGCGGTCGCCGCTCTGGCTGCTATGTACGCGGCAGCGTCCAAACAGCTTCACCAGTACAGCCTGCGCCCTCTGGGCCTGTTCCAGCTCACTGAGGGTATAGGAAAGGGTTACTTTCATACCGGTACCCCCTTTGGGTCATTCTGAGGCAGGGTGCTTTCAGGAGACCCCGCCGGGTTCAAAATATGCCGGACTTCCACAGCCTTGCCGATGATCTGCACGGCGTTCAGTGCATCACCGGCGAAAAAGTGGGAACTATACGCAACGTTTGATGGCAGCAGTTGCAGAACTCCGTTTTTATCAAGCCACACATGCGCCAAATAGATCTGATCGCCAGCCCTCACAGCGGCAATCTGTCCATTCTCCACGTAGTCACAGCGCACAAAGGCTACTTTATCGCCCTTGTGGATACCGTCAGGCTTCATACTGTTGTCTTTTACTGTCATGCAGAAATCCGGCTGCATCTGTTCGGGGGTGGTCTGGTTCTCGTTCATATTGCCCACCCCCCTCACCGGATGCCGCTGAACCACATCACAGCGGCACCAAAGAAACAGACCAGAGCGAACGGGCCCACGATAGATAATTGATATGCAGTATAACCAAGCATTGTAAAATCCTCCATTTTTGTTATAATGGGGGCGGTATTGTCTGGAAACTTTACCGCCCGTTTGCCGCCCACGCTGCGCCAACAGTGTGAGCGGCTTTCTTTTTGTTGTTGAGCAGCAGTTGCAAAATGCAACCGGTTGTAAAATGCAACTGGTGTCCCCGGCAATTTGCCGGGGGTCATTTTGAACCCGGTTCAATCTGACCGGGGTCAGGCTGCTGCTTGCTGCGGCTAAACACGATCTCCGGCAGGCCGGGCAGGTTCGGGTGCACAATCTGCACCGGTGCACTTTTTGCATGGGTGCATTTTTTGCACCCATCTGGTTTCCGTACTGGTACGATTTCCGTACTGGTACGATTTTCGGACTGATACCCGCCGGGGGATGCACGCGGGCAGTCGCACCTTTCGCCGGGGTCAAGGTGTGCGCCGCAATAGGGGCAAATGGTGTAATAAGTGTGCTTCATAGGCTGCTTCTTTCTGCGCTATATAACGCGCGCACGTGTAGAGTGATGTTAAATGCGAAAGTGACAAAATATCAACTGCACAACGTTCAAATTCTAACTTTATCAGGTTGATAAAGTGACACGCGGGTCAGTTTATCAATAGGGGTCACTTTCGCAAACTGATAAACTGACAAAAAACAACATAAATAAATTATTATTTTGTCTCTTTATCATCTGTTTCACCCTGATAGCAAAGGCGCGTAAACCATCCACGGACGCCGCCGGGTTGATTCAACTGGAATTTTGCAATCTCGCCGGACTTCACAAGGTCGCCGTAAGCACGGTTATAGGTGCCTTGGCTGCATCCGGTTTCCTGAATAACAGCCGCGCGCAGTTCACTGCTTGCCATGCTGGCCGTGTTGCTTTCGGCCAGCACATTCAAGATAGCGGCGGCTGCATCATCCTTTGTCTGGGCCAGCCTAAACCGTTTCTCTTCAATGAAATCAGCGTCTTTTTTGTCGGTGTAGCCATCGAATACGGCGCAGGCTGTCCGAATGCCGTTTACGCGAGTATCATCAATGTGCAGCAGCACGGTTTGCTGTGGCTTTGAATAGCTGCTCTTCTCGTGGCTGAGGTAAATCTTCCCGTCATTCTTGGAGCGGCCCATCATCAGCACACTGCGTGCAATATCCCAGATGTCGGAACTGTCAGCCAGACGGGCACGACCAGACACACCCTGTTTCTTGTTGGTGTGCATCGAAATCAGGCTTGAACAGTTGCGCCGGTTGCTGATGCTCTTCAAAGGCACCGTGATTCCGCGCATCTGGTTGCGGCTTCCCATTTCCAGATCTGACGGCAGAAAGCTTTGCAGCGGGTCGATGATAATCAAAATCGGCTCGCAGGTGTCCACGAAATCATCAAGGGCTTTATCTTTGATGGATAGCAGCCGACCGGTTTTCTCATAATAATCATCTGAGGTCATAACAAATATTTTGCTCAGGTCTGCACCTGCCGCCTGATACCGGGATTCCAGTACCCTGCCGGGGTCGTCCTCGCCGGATAGCACAAGAACTTTCCCCGTCTGCGGCGCTGGCATGGGAAAGAACCCCGATGTTTTGCCGGTGGTCACGTAAGCGATCAGCTGCGCCTGCCAAATACCTTTACCGGTGCCGCCGTCCGCGCCCAGCACTGAAATTTCCCCCAAAGGGATAAGGCCGGGCACAAGCCATTGCGTTTCCTCTGGCTGCACATTCTCCATACACACCGGCGCGGGCTGCTTTCCAAAATGCCTGTCATGCCAGCGGTCGCCGGATTCATAGAACCCCGCCGGGTCGTTCGCTGCGCGTTTTGCACATCCGGCGCGCCATGTGTCAACCTGTGTCCACTTGATGCCTGTGCCGGGCGCAGTCACAACGTCACAAAGGCGCTGATACCGCATTTCCTGCTCATAAGCATCATGACCGATAAAAACAAGCTGGTATGTATAATCGTTCAGCAGTTCGTTTACAGGCGTTTGGGCAAGGTATTCAAGGAACGGTTGCAGGTTCTTTTCCAATTCGTCCTCTCGCACTCAATCACCCCGCCTTCACCGGGCCGGGATCTCCCTGCTCAAAATAGCGGGCAAGGCTGTCCAGATTCACAAGCCACAAATGCCCGGCATTCACATAGCAGATTTTACCCAGCCTGCAAAGCCGCCGGATATAGACGGGGGATAGGCCATAGAGTGCAGCGGCCTGCTTGATGGTGCCCATGTTGGGGATATGGAGAGGGGGGCTTTCAAATCGCGGGCTTTCCATGCTTATTCCTCCTTCAATTCGTCAACAGTAACGCCCAGAGCGGCGGCAACGTGTCCGGCAGTGGTACGCCAGACCGCTTGACCCTTGCGCATTTTCTGGATAGCAGAGCGGCCTACACCGGCTTTCTGTGCGACTTCCTCGCAAGTGACATTCTGGCGCGCCATCTCTGCAATCACTTTTACACGGTCAACAACGATGGATTTAGACATTGTTTTCACCTCCAAACGTAAAATGCAATGAAATCATTGCAAAAGATAGTATATAGCAATGAAAGCATTCTGTCAACAACAAAAAGAAATATTTTCATTGCATTTTAAAAAATAGGACGGTATAATAAACTGGGGTGATGGTATGAATACAACCAAAAAAGTAAAAATTGGCGAAGCTATTCGCAATCAACGAAAAAATCAGGGACTTACCCTAAATGAACTTGGGCAGCGAATGGGCATTTCTGGCTCTCTCGTGGGGCAGTATGAACGGGGCGTAGTAAATCCAAAGTATGAAACAATCATTCGCTTTGCGGATGCATTGAATGTTGAACCAAGAGAAATTCTTGGTAATGCTTTTATGGATGTCATTAGCCCAGAGGTGGAACGTTTGGCCCATAGTGTGGATGATACAACAGATATAAGACTTTATTTATCTGGTAGAGTTGTTCCGGTAACGATTCAAGAACGATTGAATGAAGCGTTTTCTGAACTTAACAAAGAGGGGCAAAAAGTAGCGGTTGAACGGGTAAAGGAACTCGCCCAGATCCCGAAATACCAGAAAGACCCCGCCGGGGACAGCACCCAGAGCGCGGGCGCTGGTGACGAAAAAGACCCGGAATAAAAAGAAAAACGCCCACAGCGTGAACTGTGAGCGCTAAATTTCGGCATTTTGCCGGTTATATGCGATGCAGCACCCTGCGATCAGAGCGCCGCCGGGGACAAAATGCACAAAAAGAAGGAAGGTGCAGCAGTTTGGCCAAAATTATAAAGCGGATGAAAAAAGACGGTTCCTGTTCGTATTATATCCGGGTCTCCAACGGATACGACAGGGAAGGGCGGCAAGTGCTGGTCAACCGCACCTATACACCCCCGCCGGGCTTGACCGGGCGCAAACTGGAAAGAGAGCTGCAGCGGCAGGCGGTCGAGTTTGAGCAGGAAGTGCGCAACGGCCTGAACCTCGACACAGATATAAAGCTGGATGATCTGATAGACCGCTGGTTTGAGCAATATATAGACAAGAAGTGCAAGCCGAAAACCGCGTCAGAGTATCGCTATCTCAGGCCGCGTATCTCTGCGGCGCTTGGGCACATGAAAGTCAGCCAGATAAAGCCCTCGCACCTGATGCTGTTTTATAACGATCTGGAAAGCACCGGGGCGCGCAAGGATTCCACCTATACGGCAACAACGGCCTTGCTGGAGCTGCTGCCACGCGGCCAACGGCAGGAAATGACCAAAGCCGCCGGGGTTGGTGGCCGCTCCATGACCTGCATTTGCGCCGGGCAAGGTGTCAGCCGGGCAACGGCTGAAAAAGTCGCCAGTGCCGCCGGGCTGCCCTTCTCCAAAGCCTTTACAGAGCACGCCAGAGAGGGCGGCAAGCTGAACGGGAACACGGTGCAGCACTATCACCGGATGCTGTCCAGCGTCTTTACAAAGGCTGTGCAATGGGGTATTGTGCAGGATAACCCGGTAAAAAGGGCTGAACCGCCCAAAGGTGCAGCGGTGTCTGTGTCCTACCTAGAGGAAACGGACGTGGCAAGGCTGCTTGCGGCCCTGCACGATGCACCCCCACAATACAGCGCCATTGTGCAGCTTGGCCTGTTTACCGGTATGCGCCGGGGCGAAATATGCGGCCTGCGCTGGTCTGACATTGACTTTGCAAAGGGCACGATCTCCGTCAATCGCACCATGGAATACATTCCGCACCAAGGTCTGATCTTCACAGAGCCAAAAACCAGAGCGTCAAACCGCACGTTTAAGGTCGGTTCCAACTGCCTTGATATGCTGAAGGAGTATCAACTGTACCAGCGCGGCCTGCGCCTGAAAACGGGCACGATCTGGGCCAGCATGGTGCAGATAGAGAACGGAAAGACCGTGCCGAATGACCTGCTTTTCACCCGGTGGGATGGTTCGCCGCTGGATCTGAACAAGGTGACAACGTGGTTCCCCAAATTTATGCAGGAGCACGATCTGCCAGCGGTTACAGTCCACAGCCTGCGCCACACTTACGCCAGCTTGATGATAGCCGCCCACGTGCCCATTGTGACGGTTGCGGGCCGGCTGGGCCACGCTCAGACCTCGACCACAACGGATATTTACGCGGAGTTCATCAAATCGGCAGACGCGGCTGCATCTGACGCGATGGACGTTGTTTTTGACCGCATCAAGCAAAAGACCCACGCATAACAAAAGCGGCTCACAGGGGTGTTTCTCGCGCTCTGGTGAGCCGTTCGCTTTTTCATCCGGTTTATTGTATCTATTCAGCGCTAGAATGAGCCTTATTTTTGCCTTATTCACCGGAAACGCGCAAAAGCAAAGCAGAACGAAAGCGCACAAAAACGACGTTGATTCTATGTAAAATAGGACAGTCGGAAGCATAGCCACACGTGTCTTTCACGATTTGGGAGCAGGAGGCCGCGAGTTCGAGTCTCGCCACTCCGATCTTTTTGTGATCCTGTGTTCGGACCGCCGCTGCCCGGATGCAGGATTTTTTCTTGCCCGCCGGGCCGTCCGCGTACTGTGGAATGCACGCAAACGCGGAAAATTCCTCCGTAAAACGCCATCCCCTTTCTTCCTCATACATGCAAAAGAGGCTGTGCCAATGGCACAGCCTCTTTTGTGTATAGGATTTTCCCTCGGGGGAAGGCTTATACAATGTTTTTACTCCCGCACGGCGATGCACTCGATCTCCAGCTTTGCGCCCTTGGGGATAGCGGCCACCTGCACGCAGCTGCGGGCCGGGAACGGTTCCGTGAATGCCTTGGCATACACAGCGTTCACCGCAGCAAAGTCGTTGATGTCAGCCAGGAAGATGACCGTCTTGACCACATTTGCCATGGTCAGGCCGGCTTCGGCCAGAATGGCCTTGAGGTTTGCCAGGCTCTGGGCGGCCTGCTCCTCCACGGTGTCAGCCATGGTGCCGGTGGCGGGGTCCACGGGGATCTGGCCGGAGACGAACACCATGCTGCCCAGGTCCAGTGCCTGGCTGTAGGGGCCGATGGCGGCGGGTGCGTTGGACGTAGAAACGACTTTCATAGCAATTCTCCTTTATCGAATGATGCACTTATCTGGGCGGCGGGCTGGAAGTTTCTCCGAGGACCGTCCGCTGGGGTGGGACCCTGTCGCCGTCAGGCGATAGGGCGGGCGATGGAATGGCCCGACTCGTGTCCGAGGGGGAAGCTTCCGGCTCACCGCCCTTGTGTTGACATTACACTCTCTCGCTCACCAGCTGGAAGCCCTCTTTGGTGAGCTCAGTGCGGATCTGCTCGATCTGGGCCGCGTCGCGGGTCTCGAGGGTAAGCTTGAGGAAGCAGCTGGAAATGGGCATGTTGGGGTCGGAGCCGTCGTGCTGCACCGACACCACGTTGCTGCCGCAGCGGGAGACGATCTCGGCCACCTTCTTCAGCTGGCCGGGCTTGTCCTCCAGTGCGATGGTCATGTTCGCCTTGCGGCCGCTCATGACCAGACCACGGGTGATGACGCGGTTCAGGATGTTCACGTCGATGTTGCCGCCGGAGACGACGCACACCACCTTCTTGCCTTCAATGGGCAGCTTGTGGAACAGGGCAGCTGCCACCGGCACCGCACCGGCACCCTCAGCCACCAGCTTCTGGTTTTCCATCAGCGAGAGGATGGCGGCGGCGGTCTCATCCTCAGTGACGGTGACGATGTCGTCCACATACTGCTCACAGATCTGGTAGGTCAGCTCACCGGGGGTCTTGACCTGGATGCCGTCCGCAAAGGTGGAAGCAGCCTTCAGGGTCTGGTACTTATGCTCGTGCAGACTGCGGTACATGCTGGGTGCGCCCTCGGCCTGCACGCCGTAGACCTTCACCTCCGGGCGCAGGCTCTTGATGGCAAAGGCCACACCGGAGATCAGGCCGCCGCCGCCCACCGGCACGATGACCGCATCCAGATCGGGCAGCTGATCCAGAATTTCCAGACCGATGGTGCCCTGACCTGCGATGACCAGCTCATCGTCGTAGGGATGGATGAAGGTCATGCCGGTTTCTTCCTGCAGCTCCACGGCCTTGTCGTGGGCGTCGTCGTAGGTGCCGGGCACAAGACAGACCTCCGCGCCCAGATTCTTGGTGTTTTCCACCTTCATGATGGGCGCACCGTCCGGCATGCAGACGATGCTCTTGATGCCGCGCCGGGTGGCTGCCAGCGCCACGCCCTGCGCGTGGTTGCCCGCCGAGCAGGCAATGACGCCCTTGGCGCTCTCCTCCGGGGAAAGCTGGCTGATCTTATAGTAAGCGCCGCGCACCTTGAAGCTGCCGGTGGCCTGCAGGTTCTCGGTTTTCAGGTAGAGCTGGCAGTCCTTCGAGAGCTTGGGTGCCTCGATGAGGTCAGTCTTGCGGGCAACGTCTTTCAGCACAAAGGCTGCGTGGTAGATCTTATCCAGAGTCAGCATGGTGATACATCCTTTACATTGTTTCTTGGCTCTCCCTTTGGGAGAGCTCCGGGGCTGCGCCGCCGTCAGGCGGACGGCACCGGTGAGAGGGTTTCTTGGCTCTCCCTTTGGGAGAGCTCCGGGGCTGCGCCGCCGTCAGGCGGACGGCACCGGTGAGAGGGCCCCTTTCCGGTATATGCCCTCTTGCGGATCAGCTTCATTTTTCATGGCAATTGCATGGTTTTCAGTATAGATTAGCAAAGTTGTTTTGTCAAATGAATTCATTTCACGATAAACGGAACAAAAAAGAGGGAGAAGCCCTGTGCACCGTTGCACACAGGTTTCTCCCTCTCAGGTTTTCGGGTCGATCAGCGGCCGCGGCCACCACCGCCGCCATGGCTTCTGCCGCCGCCCATGCCACCGAAGCCGCCAGAGCGTCCACCCATACCACCGCCGGGTCTGCCGCCCATTCCACCGGGGCGACCACCCATACCGCCGCGCGGAGGACGCGGGCCGCCCATGCCAGGGCCGCCCGGGCCGGGACCAAAGCCGCCGCCATAAGGCGGGCGGCGCGGAGGACGCGGA
>ERZ1034976.2818-NODE-2818-length-11455-cov-7.237368_pt1 | contig 11455 bp, 10 predicted proteins | sample MGYA00520623_ERZ1034976 | MGnify/ENA primary metagenome ERZ1034976 (study PRJEB33766, sample SAMN09781774) | gut metagenome | biome: gut microbiome | host: Homo sapiens | place: Madagascar | study: EMG produced TPA metagenomics assembly of the PRJNA485056 data...
CAACAAAAAATATACATAAAAATAGATGAAAAATGTTGAAAATAAATAAATGCTATGATATAATCAGAAATATAAATTAGCAAAAATGCTCACAATGATGTAATGCATTGAATGGAGGATGATTAGAATGAAAGTATTTGGACATCGTGGTTTCAGCGGAGAATATCCGGAGAATACAATGCTGGCGTTTCAGAAAGCTGTGGAGGCTGGCTGCGAGGGAATCGAGCTTGATGTGCAGCTGACCAAGGATCTGGTTCCGGTGATCATGCACGATGAGAAGGTTGACCGTACCACAGATGGAAACGGATATATCTATGATCTTACATATGCCGAGCTGTGTAAACTGGATTGCAGTTATCCGGATAAGTTTGCCGGAAAATTCGGCAGGCTTCAGATTCCGACTCTGAGAGAGTATCTGGAGTGGATGGCAGAGGAGGAAGATCTGATCACAAACATCGAGCTGAAGAACAGTGTTTATTATTATGGTGGTATGGAAGAGAAGGTCATTGATATGATCTGCGAATATGGTCTTGAGGATCGGATCATTCTTTCCTCTTTCAATAACGCATCCATTGTATTGTGCAGACAGAGTGATGAGACTATTGCAGGAGGCTTTCTGGTAGAGAAATACGTGGATAATGCAGGGGTTTATGCAAGAACCTGTGATGTGCAGTATTATCATCCGAATCTGGAATACCTGAAGGAAGAGCATGTACGCAGCTGTTCCCAGAACGGGATCGGGGTGAATGTCTGGACTGTAAACGAGGAAGAGGATATGAGAAGGATGAAGCAATGGGGAGTAAACTCCATCATCACCAATTATCCGGACAGAGGAAGAGCAGTGGCAGACGAGGATTGATGTTGCGATGTAAAGACGCTTTCTGCGAGGCACATGCAGGAGGCAGGCTAAATTTGAAATCTCCGGCAGGAGGGGGTCCTGCTGCAGATCTATAAAAATAAAATAAAAAAACTATAATAATGTATTATGGAGGATTTTTACAATGGAGAAAGAAACAAGACCTTTTATTTCCTGGCAGCTTGCAGACGATTTTATGACTGCGGTATTTGAGAAAATGGGAGTTCCAACAGAGGATGCGAGACTTTGTTCCGACGTACTTCTGGAAAGTGACAGACGTGGAATTGAGAGCCATGGCTGCAACCGCTTTAAACCGATCTATATCGACCGTATCAAATCCGGAATTTTAAATCCTGTAACAAAGATCGATGTTCTTAAAGAGACACCGACAACTGCAGTTCTTGATGCTAACGATGGTATGGGAATGGTAGCCAGCAAGAAGGCTATGGACATGTGTATCGAAAAAGCACATAAATACGGTATGGGTATGGTTGCAGTCCGTAACTCTTCCCATTATGGAATCGCAGGATATTGGACAGGCCTCGCAGCAAAGGAGAATATGATCGGTATCAGCGGTACCAACGCAAGACCATCCGTTGCACCGACATTTGGTGTTGAGAATATGCTTGGAACCAACCCACTGACATTTAGTATGCCTACAGATGAGCCGTTCCCGTTTACACTGGACTGTGCAACATCTGTTATCCAGAATGGCAAGATCGAATACTACGCACGTATCAACCATGATACTCCTAAGGGTCTTGTTATTTCCAGAGAAGGAGAGGAGCTTACAGATAGTGCAGAGATCCTTAAGAAGATCAGAAGCCAACAGGCAGCACTTGCTCCTCTCGGTGGATTTGGTGAGACAACCGGAGGATATAAGGGATACGGATACTCTACTGTTGTTGAGATCCTTTCCGCAGCTCTTCAGTCCGGTCTCTTCCTGAAAGCTCTGGATGGCAAGGATGAGGAAGGAAAGATCCGTCCATATCATCTTGGACATTTCTTTATTGCTATCGACACAGAGGCATTTATGGGTGCAGAGGCATTCAAGAAAACATGCGGTGATATCCTGAGAGACCTGAGAGGCTCCGAGAAGGCTCCTGGACAGGAACGTATCTACACAGCAGGCGAGAAGGAATATGATGTATGGATGTATCGTAAGGATAAGGGAGTTCCGGTGACAGAGGCAGTTCAGAAAGAGTTTATCGGACTTCGTGATGAATTCGGACTTACACAGTTCAAATTCCCATTTGAGAAATAATGTATCTGCAGAAGGGAAGTCCATAGGGGCTTCCCTTCTTTTAAAACATATATATGGTAAATATTTCTGGTCTTTGAAGCGATAAACTGATACAATAAGAATGATATCTTCAAACAATGCGCGGAGATAGAATGATATTGTGTGAATATTGCGGAGGAAGAGAGAATATGAACAAAGAATTTCTGGACGCGATCGAGGCGAACCCGATCATAGCGGCTGTAAAGGATGAACAGGGGCTTCAGAACTGTCTGGGCAGAGAAGAGCTTACCGTGATCTTTATCCTGTATGGAGATATCCGTTCTATTGGGGGAATTGTGGAGCGGATCCACCAGGCGGGGAAGATCGCGATGGCACATATAGACCTGATCACAGGTTTATGTTCGAAAGAGGTTTCTGTGGATTATATTTGCAAAAATATCCATGCAGACGGGATCATTTCAACAAAAGCATCCATGATCAACAGGGCGAAGAAGCTTGGAATGTATACAGTTCTGCGTTTTTTCCTTATTGATTCCATGGCAATCAAGAATATTGAGAATCTGGGAAATCAGCATGAGCAGCTGCCGGATGTAGTGGAGGTTCTGCCGGGGGTGATGCCGAAGATTCTTAAACAGATATGTAAAACAAGCAAAGTGCCTGTGATCGCAGGCGGTTTGATCTCCGATAAGGAGGATGTAATGGGAGGGCTGGGTGCGGGGGCAGCAGCGGTTTCCACTACAAATCAGAAGGTATGGGAATTGTAAGGCTGCAGAGGCATTGATCTGCAGCAAAGAAATGTATTGGAGGATTTTTATATGGCAAAATATATTATGGCGCTGGATTCCGGAACGACCAGTAATCGCTGTATTCTTTTTGATGAAAACGGAAGGATCCGCAGTGTGGCACAGAAGGAGTTTATCCAGCATTTTCCGAAACCGGGATGGGTAGAGCATGATGCAGGTGAGATCTGGTCCACACAGCTTTCTGTTGCCAGAGAGGCTATGAACCAGATTGAGGCAACGGCAGAGGATATTGCGGCGATCGGTATCACCAATCAGAGAGAAACCACCATTGTCTGGGATAAGAATACGGGACAGCCGGTTTATCATGCCATCGTATGGCAGTGCAGAAGAACTTCAGAATACTGCGACAGCCTGAAAGCGAAGGGACTGGAAGAAAAATTCCGTCAGAAAACAGGACTTGTTATTGATGCGTATTTTTCTGCCACCAAAGTAAAATGGATCCTGGATAATGTGGAGGGCGCCCGCGAAAGAGCAGAGAAGGGAGAGCTTCTGTTTGGTACCGTGGAGACCTGGCTGATCTGGAAGCTGACCAAGGGAGCTGTTCATGTAACAGATTATTCCAATGCATCTAGAACAATGATGTTCAATATCAACACACTGGAGTGGGATGATGAGATCCTGGAGGAGCTTGACATTCCGAAATGCATGCTTCCGCAGGTAAAAGAGTCCAGTGAGATTTATGGTGAGACAGATCCGTCCTTTTTCGGTGGAAGGATCCCGGTAGCCGGTGCTGCCGGTGACCAGCAGGCGGCGCTGTTCGGACAGGCCTGCTTTGAGAAAGGTGAAACCAAGAATACATACGGAACCGGTGGTTTTCTTCTGATGAATGCAGGAGATAAACCGGTATTTTCCAATAACGGGCTGGTTACAACCATCGGATGGGGACTTAACGGAAAGATCACTTATGTTCTGGAGGGATCCGTATTTGTGGCTGGTGCTGCGATTCAGTGGCTTCGTGATGAGCTTCATCTGGTGGATTCTGCATCGGATACCGAGTATTTTGCGGGAAAAGTACCGGATGCAAACGGCTGCTACGTAGTGCCTGCATTTACGGGACTTGGAGCTCCTTACTGGGATCAGTATGCCCGTGGCACGATCGTGGGATTGACCCGTGGTGTAAATAAGTATCATATTGTGCGTGCGACTTTGGAATCTCTTGCATATCAGGTCAATGATGTGCTAGAGGTTATGAAGGAAGATGCCGGAAGTGACCTTGCAGTTCTTCGTGTAGACGGCGGAGCAAGTGCAAACAATCTTCTTCTGCAGATTCAGGCCAATATCAGTAATGTGGCTGTAGAACGTCCGGAATGTATTGAGACAACTGCTCTTGGTGCCGCATATCTGGCAGGTCTTGCTGTGGGCTTCTGGAAAAGCAAGGAGGCAGTACTGGAAAGCCGTGATGTGGAACGTATTTTCCGCACGGAGATCGATGACGAGAAGCGAAATGCCATGGTAAAAGGCTGGAGAGCTGCAGTAGGCTGCTCCAGAGACTGGATCAAAAAGATCCAGTAAAAGGTAAAAAAGAAAAGTCATGCAGCGGGACCGGATGAAAATGTCCTGTGCATGGCTTTTTTGCGCTTTCGGAATGTCACAGACAGACCGTCATAGTAAGCGATCGCGGAACAGATCCGCCGGAGTTTACAGAGTGGTCAGATCGATTCTGTAATCGTCGGAACCTTCTCCGTCAGCAGTGTAGTAAGCTGCTCTTTCCTCTGCATTTACATAAATGTGGAGCTCTTTGCCTTTCAGGCCTTTTGCTTCTGCATCTTTCTTAACAGCTGCCTCAAGGTCGGCAACTGTGATGGATGTCTCAAAAATTTCAAGTGTGATGCCGCTGATCTTATGATTTTTTACAGTGTTCTTAACTTCTTCTACTACTTCTGGTGCCTTGGCTGCTACAGTCTCTGTTGCTTTTTTGACTGCTTTAACGGTTTTTTCAGCTGCAGGTGTTTTTTCAATCTTTTCTACAGTTGATTTCACGGTAGCTTTGGCTTTGGTGGTTGCGCTCTTCAGGTTGCTTGTTCTGCTGTTTCTTCTTTTTTCCATAATGGAACACTCCCTTCCACATATCTCGCTGACAGAACGGATCTGTCGGAATATGTACCTGTTTACAGTATCATGAATCCGGTGGAAAGTCAAATTTTTGCTTGGGTGTTGCATTTCCGGCGGTTGTCGTATAAACTGGATTACAGAGAAAATCAGACAGGGGTACAGAGATTGAAGAATATTCAGGAAGATATTAAAACAGGAAAATTTAAGCAGGCATATCTCCTTTATGGTGAGGAAGCCTATCTGAAACAGCAATATAAAAGAAATCTGGTGAAGGCTCTGAACCCGGACGATGATACCATGAATTTTACCAGATATGAGGGGAAGGGAATCGATGTCCGGGAGCTTTTGAGTCTTTGTGATACCATGCCCTTTTTTGCAGAGCGAAGAGTAGTCCTTCTTGAGGATACGGGATTCTTTAAGAATAAATGTGAGGAACTGGCAGATTATATGAAAGCTCTGCCTGATTATCTGTATGTGGTGTTCTGCGAGTCTGAAGTAGATAAAAGAAGCCGTATGTACAAGGCGGTAAAAGCCTGCGGCAGCATCGGGGAATTTAAACAGCAGGATGAAAAGACTCTTATGCGGTGGGCAGCAGGAATCCTTGGAAAAAATGGCCGCAGGATCACCCAGAGAGATGTGGAGCTTTTGCTGACCATGACGGGAACAGATATGGGAAATATAAGGATGGAGCTGGAAAAGCTGATCTCCTATACAGTTGGAAGAGATGTTGTGACTGCTGCAGATATTCGGGCTGTCTGTACTACACAGACAACCAATAAGATCTTTGATATGGTGCGTGCGGTGACAGAGAAGAACCAGAAGCGGGCCCTGGATCTGTACTATGACCTTCTGACTCTTCGGGAACCGCCAATGAGGATATTGTTTCTTCTGGCGAAACAGTTTCGTCAGATCTGCCTGACCAAGAAAATGTCGCAGGAGGGTCTTTCTCAGACTGAGATCGCTTCCAAACTGGGAGTACCCTCTTTTGTTGTGCGGAATCTGGCGTCCTGTGCCAGATCCTACACTGTGGAAGAGCTGGAGAATGCCGTGCGGGATTTTGTGGATGCGGAAGAGGCGGTAAAGACAGGTACACTTGGAGATGTGCTCAGCGTGGAGCTTCTGATCGTGAAGTACAGCTCGGCGAGAGCAGTGAGAGCCTGAGTTTTACGAAGACGGGTTCTTCCACAGGGTCGCTCCGTTGTCCCTGAGCCATTTTTCGCAGGCTTTATACTCCGGCATCACAGATGCCACCACTGCATAAAAGGCAGGGGAATGATTCATTTCTTTTCTGTGGGAAAGTTCGTGTACCACAACATAATCCAGGACTTTTTCCGGGGCGAAGATCAGCCGCCAGTTGAAGTTCAGGTTTCCTTCGCTGGTGCAGCTTCCCCAGCGGGTTTTTTGTTCCCGGATCGTGATACGGCCGTAGGTTACGCCCATTTTTCTGGCGTAGGCTGCGGTTTTTCTTTTGAATATTTTTCTGGCGGATTCCATATAATAACTGCGGCGGAATTCCGAAAGAGGCGGATTTTCAGCCGGGGACTGTGCCGGCTCAGCGGCAGCGTGTGAGAGATGCTCCAGGATCCAGCTTTCTTTCTGTGAGAGAAAACGATGGATGGTGGAATCTGGCATTGTGTGTGGAGCGCGGACAGTCACCTGACCGGAAACGCTGACCTGGATCGCCAGGGTTTTCCGACTGCTGCGGATAATGCGGTAGGGAAAGGGATGAGATATCATAAAAAACTCCTTTTGGTCAATGCAGAAATCTATATACAAAAAAGACAGTCGCTGACGGTTCGACTGTCTTTCCTTTTACTTATAAGCTTATAACTAAAATATTCCGTGGTCTATTACGCAATGCTGTTGACAGCTTTGGAAAGACGGGAAATTTTTCTGGCGCAGTTATTTTTGTGATAAACGCCCTTGGATGTAGCTTTGCTGATTGTGGAGATTGCGTCCTTAAGAGCAACCTCTGCAGCTGCCTTATCCTTATTCTCAACTGCTGTCTCAACTTTCTTGATGGAAGTCTTAACTGCAGAACGGATTGCTTTGTTTCTTGCAGCCTTAGTGCTGTTAACTAAGATTCTCTTCTTTGCGGATTTAATGTTAGCCAATTCGTACACCTCCGATTCCTTAAAAATATAATATTAAATTACATTCACAGGAACAGACACGGGCGCTCCTATGAAACATGCTTATATATATTATTATACGTGCACAGGAATGTCAAGATGTTTTTCGCAAAAATTCAAAAAAAATATGCGAAAAATACCAGATGCTGTGTGTAAAAGCGGAAATGATACATATTTATGGGAAAAAGGGAAATAATAAAAGGGAAAACACCGGAAAAGCTGCAGGCAGCAGCGAAAATATCTTTTTGATTTTACAGAAAAAGAGGATGAGAGTATGGCTGGAAGGAGCAGAATCAGAACAGACCTGGCGCTGGAAGCAACGGAACGCTTTCGGGAGGAAAATGTAGAAGTACATGGAGTAGAGATCAGGGAAAAATACGATGAGGAAAAGGAGGTGCGTACTACAGTTGTAAGGATCACAACGGAAAACGGAGCCAGGGCCATGGGAAAACCACAGGGAACCTATATTACCATTGAGGCACCGGATCTTTCCGTTCCGGATGAGGATTATCACAGGGAGATTTCTGAAGAAGTGGCACATCATTTAAGGGAACTGATCGATCTTGGACGTCAGTTGTCAATTCTGGTGGTAGGGCTTGGAAATCAGGAGATTACTGCGGATTCCCTTGGTCCTCGTACAGTTTCCAATCTTCACATGACAAGGCATGTGATTCGGGAATATGGGCTGAAGAGCAATGGACATATGAAAATGCACCAGATCAGTGGGATCGTTCCGGGTGTGATGGCACAGACCGGAATGGAAACCCTGGAAATTGTTCGGGGTGTTGTTTCTGAGACAAAGCCGGATCTGGTGATCGCCGTAGATGCGCTAGCGGCCAGAAGTACGACAAGACTTAACCGGACGATCCAGATCACGGATACCGGGATCAGTCCGGGCTCCGGCGTGGGGAATCACAGGGAAGGCCTGAATGAAGAAAATCTTTCGGTCCGTGTGATCGGGATCGGTGTTCCGACTGTGGTGGATGCGGCTACTATTGTCCATGATTCCATGGCGGAGCTTCTGGAGGCACTGGAGGAAGATGAGCAGAAGGAGTTTCTGGAAGAAATGATCTCGCCGAAGCTTTACACCATGTTTGTAACACCAAAGGATGTGGATGAAACGGTACGGTATTTAAGCTTTACCATTTCCGAGGGACTGAATCTGGCTTTTTCCGATAGTCTAATCGAAGAGGACAGGTCATAAAATACCATAAGAGGTGATCGTGGGTGACGAATATCCAGAGGGCTTTCTGCGTGGTTTTGAGCCTGATCTTCCTGTGTGTGGTGGCTGTCCTTCCGGGAGATTTTTTCAGGCATGGTGAGATCTACAGACAGCTGCCGCTGTATTGCTTTCTGGAAAAGAAAGCTCTGCAGAAGGAAAATGGCAGAGACAGGGAAACAGAGATGCTTTTGCGGGAAAAAAACGCAGAGCATCTGGGTAAAGAAGTGGAAGCAGAGAACCGAAAAGAGCAGGAGACGCTGCTGATGGCCGAGGCGGAAGAGGTGGAGAAGAAAGAAGAGCTTCAGAAGAAAGAAGAGCTTCAAAAGAAAAAAGAAATTCAAAAGAAAGAAGCGGAAGAGGCAGAGAAAAAATCTTCTGACGGCAAAAAAAGTGAAAAGGAGACCGGTAAGGAAAATGCAGAGCCGGAAGTTACGGAGTCGGGAGACACAGGACAGGAAGTTGCAGAACAGGAGACTCCGGCGTCAGAGGAGAACCGATCCGGTGAAAATACCGCGAAGGAACAGGAGACAGTGGCACTGCCACATCCGCAGATTGATTTGTCTCAGGCGAAACTGGCAGATTTTGATTATGTGATGAATCAGTTTTTTATATTGGATTCCAATACGGAGACGAATGCACAGCAGATCAGTGCGCCCCGTTTTCTGAAGGAGGATCTGTCCGTTAAAAAGGATTCATCGGTACCCCAGATCCTGATCTATCATACCCATTCCCAGGAGGCTTTTGCAGATTCAAGAGAAGGACAGACTGAGGACACCATCGTAGGAGTGGGAGATCATCTTACTGAACTTCTGGAAAAAACATACGGGTACCAGGTCCTTCATATAACAGATCCTTTTGATATGATGGGAGGAACACTGGACAGGAGCAAGGCTTATGATTATGCCAGGGCATCCATAGAAAAAGTGCTGGAGGAAAACCCCACCATTGAAGTTGTGATCGACCTTCACAGAGATGGTGTGCCGGATGACCGGCATCTGGTAACGCAGGTGAATGGAAAACCTACTGCTCAGCTGCTTTTTTATAATGGATTAAGCTATACAGTCAGTCAGGGAGCAGTGAGTTATCTGCCCAATCCTTACATAGAAGAGAATCTGGCATTTTCCTTTCAGCTGGAATATCAGGCGGCACAGTATTACCCCGATCTTTACCGGGGAATCTATCTGGCAGGTCTTCGCTATAATCTGCATCTTAAGCCGCGAGCGCTGCTTCTGGAGGCCGGAGCGCAGACAAATACCGTGGAGGAAGTCCGAAATGCCATGGAACCTTTTGCAGATATCTTAAACAGAGTTCTGAAAGGCAGTGACAAAGAAGACTGAAATATGGTATGATAAAGAGCAGTATGGAGAAATATGCGTTCTGAACGCTTTATACGAGAGAAATTTAAGGAGGACTTCCTGAATGATAGACCAGAGTAAAATTCGGAATTTTTGTATCATTGCACATATTGACCATGGCAAGTCAACACTTGCGGACCGTATCATCGAGATGACGGGACTTCTTACCGAAAGGGAAATGCAGGCCCAGGTTCTGGATAACATGGACCTTGAGAGAGAACGAGGGATCACCATCAAATCCCAGGCAGTTCGTATTGTATACAAAGCCAAGGACGGAAATGAGTATATTTTTAACCTGATCGATACCCCGGGACATGTGGACTTTAACTATGAGGTTTCACGAAGCCTTGCTGCCTGTGACGGAGCGATCCTTGTTGTGGATGCAGCACAGGGAATCGAAGCTCAGACACTTGCCAACGTATATATGGCATTGGACCATGATCTGGATGTGGTTCCGGTGATCAACAAGATTGACCTTCCAAGTGCGGATCCGGAGCGTGTTATCAATGAGATCGAGGATGTGATCGGAATCGAAGCACAGGATGCACCGCAGATCTCCGCAAAAACAGGACTGAATGTAGACCAGGTCCTGGAGCAGATCGTCAATAAGGTCCCGGCGCCGGCGGGGGATGTGGATGCACCTCTGAAGGCTCTGATCTTCGACTCTGTTTATGACCCTTATAAGGGGGTTATCGTATTTTGCAGAGTGAAGGACGGACGTGTGAAAAAGGGCATGAGGATCCATATGATGGCGACCGGATTCACCACGGAGGTTGTGGAGGTTGGATATTTTGGAGCGGGTCAGTTTATCCCGTGTGACGAGCTGACAGCAGGTATGGTCGGATATATCACAGCCAGCATCAAGAATGTCCGTGATACCCGCGTGGGTGATACGGTAACGGATGCGGACAACCCCTGTGCAGAGGCGCTTCCGGGGTATAAGAAGGTAAACCCTATGGTTTATTGTGGCCTTTATCCGGCAGATGGTGCCAAGTACGGCGATCTCCGTGACGCACTGGAGAAGCTTCAGCTCAACGATGCTTCCCTTTATTATGAACCGGAGACATCGGTCGCTCTTGGATTTGGTTTCCGCTGCGGCTTCCTGGGACTTCTTCATCTGGAGATCATTCAGGAGCGTCTGGAGAGAGAGTATAACCTGGATCTTGTAACTACAGCACCGAGTGTTATCTATAAGGTCTATAAAACCAATGGTGAGATCATCGAGCTGACCAATCCCACCAACCTTCCGGATCCTTCAGAGATCGAATACATGGAAGAGCCCATGGTGAAGGCAGAGATCATGGTAACCACAGAGTTCATTGGTGCGATCATGGATCTTTGCCAGGAGAGACGTGGTCAGTATGAAGGCATGGAATATATGGAAGAAACCCGTGCACTCCTGAAATACAGACTGCCGCTGAACGAGATCATCTATGATTTCTTTGATGCACTGAAATCACGTTCCAGAGGTTATGCATCCCTGGATTACGAACTGGACGGATATGAGAGAAGTGAGCTTGTGAAGCTGGATATCCTTGTGAATAAAGAAGAAGTGGATGCTCTTTCCTTTATCGTGCATGCAGATACTGCCTACGAGCGCGGAAGAAAGATGTGTGAGAAGCTGAAAGACGAGATCCCGAGACAGCTCTTTGAGATCCCGATCCAGGCAGCTATCGGAAGCAAGGTCATTGCCAGAGAGACGGTAAGAGCCATGCGTAAAGACGTACTTGCCAAGTGCTACGGTGGAGATATCTCCCGTAAGAAGAAGCTTCTGGAGAAACAGAAGGAAGGT
>ERZ1034976.2821-NODE-2821-length-11452-cov-18.490655_pt1 | contig 11452 bp, 8 predicted proteins | sample MGYA00520623_ERZ1034976 | MGnify/ENA primary metagenome ERZ1034976 (study PRJEB33766, sample SAMN09781774) | gut metagenome | biome: gut microbiome | host: Homo sapiens | place: Madagascar | study: EMG produced TPA metagenomics assembly of the PRJNA485056 data...
TCTCGCGCTAAGCGACTATAAGTAGATGTTCAAAGCATGCTGCTGCCGCGGGTTAAAAACCCGCCCCCCAATTAGGCAGACAAATTGTAGCTTATTTCTCTATTATATAAAAAGAGAAAAACGCTTGCAACAAACATCAATTTGGACGCTACAATTTTATAACACAGCGACACCACGGAAATGTTACAAAAAGTAGGCATAAAGCGAGATTTTATGTGTAAATTTGCCACATTCCGTATTTAGACTTTGAAAGATATGACAATACGTAAGTTTACACTTGTTATTTTAAGCATGTTGCTCTGCATCTCCGTTCAGGCACAAAATGGAGCATACGAACGCTACATACAGCAATATTCGGGCATGGCGATTGACCAAATGAAGCGTTATGGCATTCCGGCCAGTATCACCTTAGCACAAGGGCTGCTCGAAAGCGCAGCTGGCCAAAGCCGACTGGCAAAGGAGGCGAACAACCACTTTGGCATTAAGGTGAGCGGCTATTGGACAGGGCCTTACATCGTGAAGTCGGACGATCGTCCCGACGACAAATTTCGCGTATATAGTTCACCTGCTGAGAGTTACGAAGACCACTCTAAGTTTCTTCGTAGCGGCAAACGCTATGCCTCGCTCTTCGACCTTAAGAAGACGGACTATAAGGGATGGGCGCATGGACTCAAACGGGCAGGATATGCCACCAGTCCAACGTATGCACAAGCGCTCATCAATATGATTGATAAGTACGATCTCCATGCCTTTGACAAAGCGCGTCACCACGAAAGTCGCGAGGAGCGACATGAGCGCAAAGAGAAGGAGAAATTACAGCAACGCACGAATGGACACACTATTCGCCGCTGCAACGGACAGTACTATGTCATTGCCCTTGAAGGTGACACTTACGACTCTTTGGCCAAGACTTTTAAGGTAAAGGAGAGCAAACTGCGTAAATATAACGACGTAGACGCTACCTTCCAACTCAAGAGTGGCGACATTGTCTACTTAGGCAAGAAGCAGAAGAAGGCGGACGCAGGACTCACGCAACGCACACACACGCTGCGCGTAGGAGAAAGCCTTTACAGCATCTCACAGCGCTACGGCATACGCCTCAGTTCGCTCTGTAAGATGAACCCTATCAAGCGAAATTACCACTTCAAGATTGGCGACGAAATTCGTATAAAGTAATTTTTTAGTTTAATGAGTTTAATGGGTTTAATGAGTTTAGTAAGTTTAATGGGTTTAATAAGTTTAATCTACTAAGATACCAGAACTCATTAAACCCATTAAACCCATTAAACTCATTAAACCCATTAAACCCATTAAACCCATTAAACCCATTAAACCCATTAAACTCACTAAACTCCCTAATCTCCCCATACATGACAGCATTCTCATTCGAAATACTCCCCCCCTTGCGTGGCAAGGGCATGCAAAAGATATATGAGACGATTGATACGCTCATGCCCTTCAACCCCGTATGCATCAACATTACGACCCATCGCTCTGAGACGATTTATAGCGAAACGAGTGCTGGCACGTATCAGAAGTTCAGCGTATGCAACCGCCCTGGTACAGTGGCCATTGCTGCGGCCGTAAAGGAGCGCTATGGGGTACGCACTGTGCCACATATTATATGTAGCGGATTTACAGCTGCCGAGATTGAACGCGAACTCATCGACCTCTCTTACCTCGGCATTAACGACTTACTCGTGCTACGTGGCGACCGCGCTAAAGAGGAAAACCGCTTTATCCCCACCCCTGGCGGCCACGCTCATGCCATTGAACTTTGCCAACAGGTGAACGACTTCAACCAAGGTAAACTGTTAGGTGGCATCACCATGCCCGCCCCCACCACTCCGTTTAAGTATGGCGTAGCAGGCTATCCGGAGAAGCACGACGAAGCCATGAACCTCGACACCGACATCGAACACCTCAAGGCTAAGGTAGCTATGGGAGCCGACCACATTGTCACGCAAATGTTCTTCGACAATGCTAAATACTTTGCCTTTGTTGACCGCCTACGCAAGGAGGGCATCACCGTGCCCGTCATACCTGGGTTGAAACCACTCACGACGTTGAACCACTGCACGATGTTGCCTCGCACGTTCCACATCGACTTTCCGCAGGAGTTAGCACGTGAGTTTACAAAATGTAAGTCGAACGACGACGTCAAGGCGCTCGGCATCGAATGGGGACGTCACCAAGTGAGTGAACTCCAAGCTGCTGGTGTACCCATTATCCACTTCTACACGATGAATGCCGCGTATAGTACGGAGAGGATATTGAAGTAGCGGGGCCACGGCCTCACCCCCCGCTAAACATAGGTTAGGCTGAAAGCCTAGCATTTATATAGCCTAGGGTTTTAACCCTAGGTTCCCAGATGTTTTTACGAGCTGTGCTGAAAGTACAGCACGTGCGTAAACATTGTATATTAATGTGCTGTACTTTCAGCACAACATTAAAGGCGCATATATAACCTCGGGGTACCCTAAGTTGTTTAAATATTAGGCTTTCTGCCTTGCTTTTGCGCATTCTTTTTGACTACATCAAACTATTATATTCCATATAATTATTCAAAACATGGCACAATCGCTTGTAAAAGTCTACATTCATCTTGTCTTTCACATAAAAACGAATAGCGTAATGATACAAGAAAAAGATAGAGAAGAACTCTATGCTTATATGATGGGGATCATACGACACTGTAATAGCATACCTATTCGCATAGGTGGAACCAATGATCACGTTCATATTTTGTGCACTCTGCCACGGGATATATTAATAGCTGATTTTGTAAAAAAGATAAAACATAGTTCTTCTTCCTTTTTAAAGGAAAAAGATAATTTTTATTTTCCCTTCTATTGGCAAGCAGGTTATGGCGCATTCTCCGTAAGTTCCTCTATCGTAGACAAAACTATCGCATACATTGACAACCAAATGATGCATCACCATACAATGACCTTCCGAGAGGAATATACTATGTTTCTAAAAGAATATGACATTGACTATAATGAAGACTATGTTTTTCGTGACTAACAATGTGCATATGATTTATTTTAATAAAAGTGTAGAACAATTTATCTTCAATGTGATACAGAAAGTACTACACATTAATATACCACAATGTTCACGCACGTGCTGTACTTTCAGCACAGCTCGTAAAAACATCTGGGAACCTAGGGTTAAAACCCTAGGCTATATAAATGCTAGGCTTTCAGCCTAACGCGTATGCACAAAATGAAACATAGAATTGAACACCCGACAAAATAGCACTAAGTAAAGAATCCATGTCTGACATCATATCACAAGCAATCGCATTATATACCTCAGCACCAAACGCAGCAAACAAAGGTAACTTTATTCCCCCTCTCCTCAAGGAGAGGGGGTTAGGGGGTGAGGCCGTAGGGGCTGCCTCGCTTTTAATCCTCGACGGCGCCATGGGCACGATGATTCAGCGTTTCCACCTCACAGAGGACGACTTTCGGGGCGAAATGTTTAAGGACTGGCCCGTGCGGTTGCAAGGGAATAATGAACTCATCTCGCTCACACGCCCCGACGTGTTGCGACAGATTCACCGCGAATACTTAGAGGCGGGGGCTGACATTATTACGGCCAACACATTTAGCGCACAGCGCATCTCACAGGCGGACTATCAAACGGAGGACTACGTAGTAGAAATGAACCGCGCTGCCCTACAGATAGCACGCGAAGAGGCGGAACGCATGACGCGACTCACGCCCAATAAGCCACGCTACGTGGTGGCGACCATCGGGCCGACCAACCGCACGCTGTCAATGTCGCCCGACGTTGAAAACCCTGCCTATCGCGCCCTCACCTTCGACCAACTGTGCGAGGCTTACGAAGAGCAGATGATGGTATTGAGCGAAGGGGGCGTTGACCTCTTTATGCTTGAAACTATCTTCGACACACTCAATGCCAAAGCCGGACTTATGGCAGCGCGAAGGGTGAAAGAACGCACAGGGCGGCGCATTCCTATCATGCTGAGCGTGACCATTGCTGATGCTTCTGGGCGCACGCTGTCGGGACAGACGCTTGATGCGTTCTTAGCTTCTGTGCAACACGATGAGGACATCTTCAGCGTGGGGCTGAACTGTTCGTTTGGAGCAGAGGATATGCGTCCTTACTTACGCGTGCTCTCTGAGAAAGCACCTTATTATATCAGTGCTCACCCCAATGCAGGACTGCCCGATGAAGAGGGGAATTATACCGAAACGCCTGAGATGATGGCAGCGGCTATTAAAGGCTTCATTGACGACGGAGTAAACATTGTAGGCGGTTGCTGTGGTTCCACCCCCGACCACATTCGTGCCATTGCCGAAATGGCTAAGGGACGCCAAGCACACATTCGTCCTACTGAAGGAAAGATTGATTGGTTGGCAGGTCTGGAAGGCTTTACACCGCTCAAGGGTACGTTTATGAACGTAGGCGAACGCTGCAATGTGGCGGGCAGTCGTAAGTTTCTGCGCCTTATCAATGAGAAGCAGTACGACGAGGCATTGGGCATTGCTCGTAAGCAGGTGCGCGATGGGGCAAGCCTTATTGATGTCAACATGGACGACGGCCTACTCGATGCGAAGGAAGAGATGACGCACTTTTTAAACCTCATGGCCAGCGACCCTGAGGTGGCACGCATTCCGTGGATGATCGACTCATCACGATTTGAAGTGATTGAAGCAGCGCTGAAGTGTGTGCAGGGCAAGTGTGTAGTCAACTCTATCTCGCTCAAAGAGGGCGAAGAGAAGTTTTTGAGTCACGCGCGCACCATTCGCCAATACGGAGCAGCTATGGTGGTAATGGCCTTCGACGAACAAGGCCAAGCTACAACTTATGAACGTAAAATCGAAATTTGCGCACGGGCCTATCGCTTGCTCACGGAGGAGGCGGGAGTTGACCCTCACGATATCATATTCGACCCCAACGTGCTGACTGTGGCCACAGGCATGAAGGAACACGACGCTTATGGTCTTGACTTTATACGCGCTACGGAGTGGATAACGCGAAACTTGCCCTATGCCCACGTAAGTGGTGGCGTGAGCAACCTATCGTTTGCCTTCCGTGGCAACAACTACTTGCGTGAGGCCATGCACGCGGTGTTCCTCTATCACGGTATGCAACGCGGCATGGACATGGGCATTGTCAACCCAGCCTCGAAGGTGATGTATGGCGACATTCCAGCCGACTTGCTTACGCTCATTGACGACGTTATCCTCTATCGTCGCGACGATGCGGCTGAGCGGCTCATCGACAAGGCGGCCGAACTCCTACAAGCGAAGGACCAACTCCAAGCGGTGGAGAAGCCGAAGGTGGACCGTTCGACCATTCCTCTCGTCGACCGCTTGAAGGAAGCACTGCGTATGGGCGACGACGAGTTTTTGCAGCCGGACTTAGAGGAAGCCTTGCAGCAATACTCAGCTCCGGGTGACATTATCGAAGGACCACTGATGCAGGGCATGCAACAGGTGGGCGACCTCTTCGGCGAGGGCAAGATGTTCTTGCCCCAAGTGGTGAAGTCGGCACGCACGATGAAGAAGGCGGTGGCACTGCTTCAGCCTTATCTCGAAAGGGCAAAAGATACCAACGCAAAGAGTAACGGTCGCTATCTCGTAGCTACGGTGAAAGGCGATGTGCATGACATCGGTAAGAATATCGTAACGGTGGTATTGGGCTGCAACAACTTTGAGGTGATTGACCTCGGCGTTATGGTGCCTGCCGAACAGATTGTGCAAACGGCCATTGAACGCAATGTAGACTTTATCGCCTTGAGTGGCTTGATTACGCCTTCACTCGACGAGATGTGTAACACGGCACGCGCACTGACGGAAGCTGGCATCACCGTGCCGCTCTTGGTGGGTGGCGCTACTACCTCACCGCTACATACGGCTCTGAAGATTGCTCCCTTATACAAAGGACCCGTATTCCACGTAAAAGATGCTTCTATCAATGCGGTGCTTTCGATGCAACTCATGGGCCCTGATCGTGAACGTGTCATTACGGAGAATGCCCAACAACAAGCTGAACTCGTCAAGAAGCACGAGGCGCAAAAGCGCGCAAAGGAATTGCTGAGTCAAGCGACCGAGTCTCCACAGGATAAGGCTACCATTAAGGGGTGTCCTTGTGGCTGTGACGACCCAAAGCATATCTTGCGTCGCCTCGTCATCGATTGGAGCAAGGAGACACTCCCCCGCCCCTCCTTTATTGGCTATCGTGCGGAACCGCACATTCGCATCAGCGAGGTGCGCAAGTTGATTAATTGGACGTACTTCTTCAACCTTTGGCGTGTACGCAAAGGCACGCCTGAGGCGGAAAAGATTAAGCAAGAGGCGGAACTCCTACTCAATAAACTCGAAAAGCGCCACTACATGCAGGCTGAAGTAGGCTTCTACCCAGCTTACGGCACTGAGAATAGCATTGTACTCCCTGGAGCCGTTGGGGGCAAGGATCTTGTGTTGCCCACGCCTCGCCAGCGCCACCCGGCCAAGGCGGGAGCACCGTGTTTGGCCTTGTGCGACTACGTAGCACCGCGTCCTTACGAGGACTATGTGGGTGTGTTTGCCATTACGGTGTCGCCCTCATTGATAGAGGAGTTGGAGCGAGTGAAGCAGACTAACGATGATTATCAGGCTCTTCTCTTGCAAAGCGTTTGCGACCGACTGGCTGAAGCCACGAGTGAGTGGTTACACCGCGAAGTACGCACGCGCCTATGGGGGTACAGTCCTGATGAACACTTGGCGTTAGAAGAACTCTCGCGTGCTGCCTATCAAGGCATTCGTCCAGCAGTGGGCTATCCTTCCTTGCCTGACCAGCAACTCATCTTCCCCGTCAGCCGACTACTTGACTTCAAGGCTTTAGGCATCAAGTTGACTGAGAATGGCGCCATGTATCCGCAAAGCAGCACCTGTGGCCTTTACCTCAGTTCTCCCCACGCTACTTACTTCATGGTGAGCAAGCAGGAGTAAACGCGCCCTCACTTGGGGGCGACGCAAGCTCACCTGGGGGCGACGCGTCCCCGCGTCGGTATTGCCAACTTGAGGCTCGATGTCCCAAGTTGGCAATACTTAAATTATTGATATTCATGTATTTGCAAGTCAAGGCATCGAGCCTTGACCTGCAAATGCCGACGCGAGGACGCGTCGCCCCCAGGTGAGGACGCATTCCCCCTAAGTGAACTTGCGTTTATTCCTGTCTGTTCGACAAATTGCAGTTCTATTTTGTTATAAATACCTTGCTTATTTCTAAATTAATGTAACTTTGCGCTTATTTTAGTTTTACGACGCATTTGCACGATACCATGAAAAATATATACCTATTACTATTATTTTTTGTTACGTTGCCATTATCGGCACAATCACGCTACAACTTGCAGCTACCCGAGTTGCTCGTTCAACTCGACCAAATGATAGACCAAAAAACAAACTATCAACAGATACGTGAAGAAAAAGCCCAAGTACTGAAGAAGGCTGCTGCAAGCACACAAGGCATGCGCCGCGTGAGTCTGCTACAACAGATATACGATACCTACTCCCACTTCCAGACCGACTCCGCACAAGTGGCACTCAATGAGATAGCCCATATGCCTGAGATGCAGCACGATGCGGCCTTGTCGGGTTGGTGGCATATCGCACAAAGTGAACTCCTCGCCATATCGGGCTTCTACACCGAAGCACTGAAGGAGATGAAAGCCGTAAGCCCCGATATGTTAGCCGCAGGGGGTGAGGACCTTCGCCTACAATACTTGCGCATACAGCGTACCATATATGGGTGGATGGCAAATTACTCTAATGCGGGTGTGTCACACCAACGCTTGCTGACACTAACACAAAACTATCGTGACTCCATACTCATGATTGAGAAACCTGGAATCTCGCGTACGATCGTTGAAGCAGACAAACTATTGATCAACGGACAGGCACAAAAGGCCATCGACCTGCTTCGTCCCTACGTGGGGAAGCGCGCAGGCGATTCTGCTCCTTACGTCAACTCCATTTTGGCACAAGCCTATCACGAAATGAAAAATAGCGACGAAGCAATGCGCTTTCTCGCGCTCGCGGCCTTGAGCGACCTCGAACGTGGCGTGACGGAATATCAAGCCCTTCCCTTGTTAGCACAAGAGCTATATCAACACAACGACGTGCAACGTGCCTACAACTACCTCATCTGTTCGATGGAGGACGCCAACTTTTGTAAAGCACGCTTACGCGCAGTGGAAGTGTCAAATATCTTCCCGATTATTAATAAGGTCTACAAAGAGCGCGAACACGCTGAGCGTCACCGCGAACGCCTCTTCTTCTATGCGCTTACCATTCTGGCCTTAGCCCTGCTTTCGAGCATGATTTACCTTTACCGTCAGCTCAAGAAAGTGCGTAGTATGCGCCGCCAGCAGATGGAGATGAACCAACAACTCAAAGTAGGCTATGAACAATTGTCAACCGTCAACGAGCAACTTAAGCGCACCTACGACGAACTGCAACTCTCGGACAAGATGAAAGAAGAATACTTGACGCGCTACCTCAACCGCTGCCGCGACTACCTCGACCGCATGGACAACAACCGCCGCTCAGCCTATCGTATGCTGAAGGACCACCAAACGGACGAACTCATGAAGCATCTCAAGAGTGATGCACGCACCAAGGCGGAACAAGAACACTTCTTTGAGGACTTTGACGCTGCTTTCTTAGCTATCTTCCCCGACTTTATTCGTTCGTTTAATGCCCTCTTACGCCCTGGTGAGGAGATACTGCCCAAAGCCGAAAATCGTTTAACAACGGAATTGCGTATCTTTGCCCTCATTCGCTTAGGCGTAACTGACACTGCTCACATTGCCCACTTTATGAATAACTCTACTGCCACTATCTATAACTATCGATCAAAGGTACGTAACCGTTCGAAGGGCAACCCTGATGAGTTTGAAGCCGAAGTGAGTAAAATTTAGACAAACTGCAATTTATCTGCCTAACGAGAATGAACATTAATTATTTCATTAATTTTTTTTGGTTAATTATTCGTTAATGTTCATTCTCGTTAGGCCGATAAATTGCAATTTACCACGCTACACACCTCATTTTAGTTTATATAAATCAGCGTCCCTTTTTGCACGTTTCATTTGATTTTCAATGCTTTTGCAATTCTATTCGTTTATATTTTTATTCTAACGTTTGCAAAAGCACACATTTGCCCTTACTTTTGCAAAACAAAATGTTCGACCAAACAAATCCCTAAATCAACACATGAAACGTATATATAATCTTTTCTTTGCATTTTTATTATTGCCCTTGAGCCTTTTAGCCGCCAAGGGACAAGCCCCTGTTGTGCAACCCCAGTTTTGGTGGGCAGGCATGCACAACCCCTCGCTCCAAGTGCTCATTCACGCACAAGGGGTAGGACAGAGTGACGTAACGCTCTCTACGACAAATGTTAGCATCGATAGCATTGTGCGCCCCAAAAACGCGAACTATCTCTTACTCTATCTCAACACGACTCAGGCCAAAGCTGAACGATTTGACATTGTGTTGAAACATGGACGCACCACGCAACGTATTCCCTACGAACTGCGTCAACGCGAGGAACGCAAGGTTAACTCTTTCACACAAGCAGACGTCATCTACCTGCTTATGCCCGACCGATTTGCTAATGGCAACACGAAGAACGACGTAGTAAAAGGGCTTTTAGAACACACTTCTTCACAGGCCTCCTCCGCACGCCACGGAGGTGACTTAGCTGGTATGCGCCAACACCTTGACTATCTGCAACAACTCGGAGTAACAGCCGTTTGGCCTACTCCTCTGTTAATAAACGATATGCCCGAACAGTCGTATCATGGCTATGCCATTACGGACTATTACCGCATTGACCCACGCTACGGCACGAACGAAGACTATCGCGCCTTTGTAACTGACGCACATGCCCATGAACTCAAAGTGATGCAGGACATGGTGTTCAACCACTGTGGCAGTCATAACTTTCTCTTTACTGACCTGCCAGACTCTACGTGGTTTAACAATCGAAGCGAATACATACAGACATCGTACAAAATTGCAGCTGTAACAGATAAGTATGCTTCCAATGAGGACGCTACCAATGCCACCGATGGGTGGTTTACGCAAGCCATGCCTGACCTCAACCAACGCAATCCCCACGTGCTGCGCTATCTGATTCAAAATTCCCTATTTTGGATCGAATACGCAGGCATTGACGGCATACGTCAAGACACTTACCCTTATGCCGACCGCCGTGCCATGGCGCAATGGTGTAAGGAAGTAGAGGCTGAATATCCAGGTTTCAACATCGTAGGCGAAACGTGGATAAACAACAATGTAGGCGTTAGCAGTTGGCAACGCCATTCTCCCGTAGGGCCCAAGGGCGAGGATGACTCGCAGTTGCCTACGGTAATGGACTTTCCCCTGATGTATCGCATTGCAAAGGCCGTCGACGAGACTACTAATGATTGGGACCGCGGGTTGGCCGTCATCTACGACTACCTATCGCAAGATGCCGTATATGCCGACCCGACCCACTTGCTTACCTTCCTCGACAACCACGACACACAACGCTTCGCCGCCACACGCGAGCAGGCTTATCGCCCAGCTCGCTACTGTCAAGCACTCACGATGTTGCTTACGCTGCGTGGCATTCCACAAGTGTACTATGGCGATGAATTAGCCATGTGGGCCGACAAGTCGAAGGGCGATGGGGAGTTACGCCAAAACTTCCCTGGTGGCTTTGCGGGCGATAGTATCAATGCCTTTACAGGAAAAAATCTCACACCATTGATGCAACGCACACTCACTTTGGCACGTCGTTTGCTGAATTGGCGTAAGACAAGTTTGGCCATTCAGCGCGGTACGTTCCGCCACTTTACAATAAAAGATGGTGTGTACGTCTACACGCGTTCCTATCAAGGCCACACAGTCACAGTGATGCTCAACGGCACAGATGCTCCCGCCACAGTCGACTTAGCGCGCTATGCTGAAGCGCTTCCCAAGTCACAGGCAAAGGATATCATCAGCGGTCGCACCATTAAGTTCACAGAAGGTTGTTTACAACTTGACGTGCGCGGCACGTTGGTGCTCGACTTTGAATAACACATTAGCACGCACATAATTTGTATTAGTTATAATTTATAAAGGGTAAAAAGTAGGATAACAACGAAAGCGGCCTGTGTCATAACTGAATGACACGGGCCGCTATTTTTGTATTGATGTTTCTTCGATAAAATACAGTTTATCTGCCTAATTAGCCCCCCAATTAGGAAAATAAATTGCAGTTTAAAATCCTCTACAAAATGTTTCAGAACGTCCTAAACAGGCATTGACATACGTATATTTTACCAATGGTGTTTTTTGCTTTCATGTTTCATTTTTATATTTCAATTCATTGATACTCAACGCTTTCAACGACTGAAACATACGACTTCTATGTTTCATTTTTAGTTTCAATGTTTTCT
>ERZ1034976.2822-NODE-2822-length-11450-cov-3.934620_pt1 | contig 11450 bp, 10 predicted proteins | sample MGYA00520623_ERZ1034976 | MGnify/ENA primary metagenome ERZ1034976 (study PRJEB33766, sample SAMN09781774) | gut metagenome | biome: gut microbiome | host: Homo sapiens | place: Madagascar | study: EMG produced TPA metagenomics assembly of the PRJNA485056 data...
CAGCAAAACACTAAAGACCGCAGCATCAGGACGATCGGTCCAAACCGCAAACAACAAAATCGTAGCTGCCGAGATTGCAGTAATGCCAGCCGCTAAACCATCAAGACCGTCAATTAAGTTGATAATGTTCGCAAAAGCAACCAAATAAAATACGGTTAAAGGATACGCAACCCACCCAAATTCAATATAGCCTTCGCCAATAGGATTGTGGATGTTTGCGAGCAACAACCCTGATCCCGCTACGATACAGGCAGCGATAATTTGGCCGAGCATTTTTACTTTAGGGCTTAGATCTACGACATCATCCACCGCGCCAACGCCAAACATAAACAAGATACCTATAAACACTCCCACATAATTAGGAGTAATGTCGTCATTTGGAGCGAAGGGATTATCCCACCCTAAAAAAGTCATACCTAGGCCAAGCACTATGAGAGCAGCAATGATGCCGCCTAAAATTGCCACCCCACCTAAACGAGGAATAGGAAGCATGTTTACTCGTCGAGCACTAGGATAATCAATGGCATCAAGACGAACAGCCAAGCGTTTCACCGCAGGAACAAGAGCAATAGTGACTGAGCCCGCAACAAGGAAGAGCACGGCATACTCAAGCCAATTCATGAGCCCCTCCTGGTTCTAGTTCGTTCTTTACCTGCTTGGCGAAACGGACTCGCAAACGCCAAATCATGATTATATACCGTATTTGGTCACCAAAGGGCCTTCATTGGCAATACTTCACACAACCCCGCGCCCCACAAAGAACTTCCTCGTATAAGAGTCCATCAGGGGTAGGTTCAGTTCATCAGGGAGGAGTCCTTGTAAAGGCGCAGTCTTCTCTTTGAGGAGCTCCCCTCTACAAAAGAAAAGCCGCCAACAAAGTAAAGCTTCAAAAAGAGCAAGTAAAAAGACTAAGGTGTCCTCAAATACATGGAGGTAGTTTGAACACATACGCTCTCCACAACTCTTACGCATGCCTTTGTATAGAATGACTTGATGAACCTTTGATTCGTAGCGAAATTGTTACTATTTGTTACGAACAAAGGGCATCTGGCTTTGCGCACTGTTTCGCACGCCTAAAAGCGCGCTTGTATCGGTCGTTATTGGAAGAAGATTGCAATTGTCTCATAGTCCTTCTATAAGCATCATTATTCCGGTTTACAACGTAAAACCTTGGCTTCGCCGTGCAGTTAATTCGCTGCAGAACCAAACGTTTAGAAGTTACGAGATTCTGCTTGTGGACGATGGAAGCACTGACGGAAGTGCTGAACTGTGTGACTTGCTTGCCGACTACGATATGCGCATCCGCGTCATTCATCAAGAAAATGCCGGGGCTGCAAGCGCTCGCAACGCAGCAATTGCAATCGCTCGTGGAACCTACCTATATTTTATGGACGGAGATGACTGGTGCGATCCCGAAATGCTCTCCGACATGTATAGCGTTGCTGCTGAACATGATCTTGATCTGCTTGTAACGGGCTTCACCATTGACACGTATTACGATAATGAAGGTCGTTATTATCGCGAATTACGCAATGCACCCAATAAAATTTTTGCAAGTCGTGAGGAATTCCGAAACGAAGCCTATAAGCTTTTTGATGCACAGCTTCTCTATGCGCCGTGGAATAAATTGTATCGTCGCGAATACCTTAATAAGCGCAATCTGCGCTTCCCTACTACTTTCTGGGATGATCTGCCTTTTAATTTGGAAGTAATGCGCGATGTTGAGCGAGTAGGTTGTCTAGATGGCCACTATTATCATTTCCTTCGCGCACGTGCAGAAAGCGAAAATACTAAATATCGTGCCGACATGTACGATAAGCGCGAAGAAGAGCATCAGTGGATGAAGGAATTATTTGAGTACTGGGACATCGACACCCCTGAAGTGCGCGAATTTTTAGCCCGCCGCTATGCAGAACGATTAGTTGGATGCATCGAGAACATCACTAATCGCAACTGCACCTTATCCTCTGAAGAGAAACGTGCCGCGATTCGCGCAATGATTTCCACTCCTCAGGCACGTGAAGCATTAAAGCTTGCTAAACCACGCACCAAAATGATGGGCGTAGTACTCTGCCCCTTGAAAATGGGCAATGTCAACTTGACTATGATGCAGAGCTCGGTAATTTCATGGGTTCGACAAAATAGCACGAATCTGTTTGCGCGCCTCAAGGCGAATCGTTAGGATTTTGCACGAATCTGTTTACGTGCTTTAAGGTAAATCGCAGAGGTTTTACACGATTCCTTTCATACGAACCTGTTTGCGCGTTTGCACACCTCAAAACAAACCGCTTAAGTTTCACCTTATCTTATATCGCGCTAATTGAAGATTCGGCTTCGTTCTCCTGGAATTACTATTTCAGGAGAAGCACCACCGCAACAACGATGAGCAGAATATAGCTCGCTTTGATAAATTGCTCTTGACTGAAGCGCTTTTGAATACGTCCCCCAAGCCAAGTAGCCAAAATAAGCAAGGGGATGCAAACCAGCAGAATAAGCCACCCATCACCTGAAAGATCACCTTGGATAATTCCGTAGGCACCATAAGTTCCATTTAAAATAGTCCACACCGTTGTGGTGGTGGCACGAAATTCTTCTTTGGTTTTTAACTTTTGGAGAGCATAGATTGCCAAGAACGATCCGCCGGATACAAACATACCTTGAATGATGCCTGCAATTGCCACAATAACTATCAACAGCCATTCGGGAAGAAGCTTGTTCTTTTTATTGAAAAATAGACCTCGCGCCGCAATTACCAAAATCGCAACACCATATATTTTCTGAAGAAAATCAAGAGGTGCAATCGTATTAATCCAGGCGCCCACGCACATAAAGACCAACATGATCGAGCACATTTTCACCACTTCGCGCCACACGATATGCTTGAAACTGGTGGCGGCGATCATGATGCTTGCAAGAAGGCCGGTGCAGTTGAGTACCGCAATAGAAGTTTCATGTCCAATGGTAGACATGCCAACAGGCATAGCGAAAATGTTCCCCGCAAAACCTGTAATACCATTAATAAGGTACGCAAAGAAGAACGCTCCCCAAAATAGATACTTCTCCATGTTGCCCCTCTATCCTTCCCTGTTTTGTTAGCAAGCCCCAAAGCCTACAGCCTCAAAGCGCTACCCTAAAGGTGTCGCTCTGAAGCCCGCAATCTCAAAGCCTGTACCTCAAAGTTTTCAGACCCGAACGCACCCCTAAAGGTGTAGCCCCAAAGCCTGCGCGCGTCTTCTTGGTGGTATTACCTTATTTGTATAACCGTCAGTGTATGCTACTCCATTTTTCTGACGAAAACTAACAAATCATCATGCGAAAATTAATCTTTCTCGCCATCCTATTTAAAAATGTCGTTTTATAAATAAACATCGCGTTAACGCGCTATGCCTCACGCGCAAGTTTTTTAATGGTACGTTACACTTACAACCAATCTATCGACCTATTAAAGGACTACCTCTATGAGCACTGAAATTCTTTTCCAGGAATTGAAACATATCTTTGACACCCATGCTATTCTCTGCGACGAACCGATGGCAAACCACACCACCTTCAACGTTGGTGGACCAGCAGATTACTTGGTTCGTCCCCAGAACGCCGAAGAAATACATGGAGCAATTGAAGCAGCAAAGAAAGCATCTATGCCTTGGTGGGTTATCGGCTGCGGGAGTGACCTGCTTATATCCGATGAAGGCCTTCGAGGTGTTGTAATTGAAATTGGTGAAGCCCTCTCTGCCATCACCATTGAAGGAAGCACGATTATTGCGCAAGCTGGTGCTACTAACGAGGCTGTTGCCAAGGCAGCCTGTGCTGCTGGTTTAGCGGGCTATGAATTCGCAAGCGGCATTCCGGGATCTATCGGTGGTGCTGCCATTATGAATGCGGGCGCTTATGAGGGAGAATTTAAAGACGTTGCACGTTCGGTAACCTGTCTCTACCCTGATGGATCAGTAAAAACACTTGAAGCAAAGGAAGCAGACTGGAGCTATCGCCACTCAATGATGGGTGATGAGGGTCTTATCGTTCTCAGTGTTGAACTCGTGTTGCACCCTGATGATACAAACGCTATCCAGGCACGTATGGACGATTTGGCTGAACGCCGCGCTTCCAAACAGCCTCTTGAAATGGCAAGCGCGGGAAGCACCTTTAAGCGTCCTGTCGGGTATTTCGCTGGCAAGCTTATTCAGGATTCTGGCATGCAGGGGCATACCGTCGGCGGCGCCCAAGTTTCCCTTAAACATGCAGGTTTTGTTGTAAATACCGGAAATGCTACAGCCCAAGATGTGCTGCAAGTCATTCGTGATGTTCAAAAAACCGTGAAAGATCACTTTGATGTAGAGCTCGAAACCGAAGTAAAGATGTGGGGCTTTTAGTCGACGTCTTTTGACCATCCGGGTTCATGACATATAACCCTTCAAGAGTTGTAAAAATTCACATCACATAACCTTTCGAGGACCAAAATCCCCTAAAGAGATTTTGGTCCTTCTTTTTGATTTCGAGTCAAAAGTATCGTCTCCCGAAATACATTGATTCTGAAAATTGAATATCGTGTTGAATCGAATGAAGGAGAATTGACCTCTCCCCACATGAACGTGTTACCCTTATGAGGTTACTCAATAAGAGAACTTTGCGTTCACCCGTTTAAAAGAGAGGGATTCGGGATGGCGAAAAACAAGAAATACGAGCCGACAAACCCCAATAAAAGAAAAGATAAAAAACCTGTTATTACCTGTCCCCACTGTGGCAGCACCAATATGGAATATGTCCCCGATAGGCGTCGCATCCCCTCAAAATGGTATATCCATGTGGCGGCAGCAGTAGCAGTTGTTGTTTTCTTCTTCTTCATGCCTGCTTTCTCAGTAGCCTTTGCTTTGATTTATCTGTATTACACCCTGTTCCATAAACATAAAGTGTTGGTTGGCACTTGCCAGGACTGCGGACAGGAAACTTTGTTTAATAGGCCCGACGACGGCAGTTTGGAACCTGACTTCGATAAGCCCTGGACAAGCTAAAGCAACCACTTATCCGAAGTTTACTACCGTTTACCCTCATACAGCATAATTAAGACCGCTAGTCCAGCTCGCGGTCTTTTCTTTTTGCCTGCTCGACTACTGTTATCTAAAGGCATTCATTAATCCCGCCTTTGTATATCGAAAGGGATGATCCTATGAAAATGCAAGGAAAATCGGTAGTAGTTACCGGCGCATCTTCCGGCATGGGAGATGCTATTGTTCGTCTTTTTGTTGCTGAAGGCGCTTCTGTTGTAGCTGTCGCTCGCAGAAAAGAACGCCTTGAGGCACTCAAGGAATCGCTCACAGAGGCTCCAGGAACGATCGAAATTTATCCCGGAGACGTCTCTGATCAGAGTATTTGTGAAGGCATGATCGATTTTGCTGTAGAAAAGTTTGGCAAACTCGATGTGCTTATCAATAATGCAGGCATCATGGACGATATGAGTCCTATCGGTGATGCCACTAATGAAAAGTACGAAAAAGTTATGGCGGTCAATATGTTTGGCCCCTTCTGCGCGATGCGAAAAGCAGTCAACGTCTTCTTGGAGCAAGGCAATGGTGGTTCAATCGTTAACGTTGCTTCCCTTGGCGGAATGCGCACCTGTGCAGGAGCAATTTACTGCGCATCAAAGACAGCTGTGATCTCCATGACCAAGAATACCGCTTACATGTATATGAAAGACGGCATTAAAGCGAACGCCATTGCGCCAGGCGGCATTGCTTCAGAAATTGCTACTTCTATGGGGCAGCCAAACCCCAATGGTTATGGTCGCATTCAGCCCGTGTTGGCATGCGGACCTGAGCCGGGCAGCACCGAAGAAATCGCCAAGGCAGCGCTTTTCTTGGCAAGCGAAGATTCTGCTTACATCAGTGGCGATGTTTTGGTAGTTGATGGCGGCTGGAACGCAGGTTAATCTGAGACCCTTTTTGCATACGGTCTAACTCGAATTTAAAACTCTATCTAAAGCAATCTAGATCTAAAGAGGCATCCTGCGGGATGCCTCTTACGTTTCTATTTGTATTTCATTTCAAGAATTATTCTTAGGCTATCGCTATTACCTTTAATCTTCATTCAGAAAATCAAACACATAGTACGCTGCAAACCTTACACCGCAAAACCTTGTCTTAAATATCCAAATCCTTCTAAAGCCCTCGCTCTTCACACCAATCCAAAAAAGTATCAGGCCCAATAACGGTCACACCCAAAAAAGGATAATCTTTCAGATTATTAGTGAGCAAAATCCCCTCAACGTAAACCGTCGCCTCCAAAAATGGACGATCCTTCACATCAGGATACACAAGTGCCGGTATGTACTTCGGAACAATTTGCTCCCCAACATCCATAATAAGCCGAAACAGCGCTTCGGCTTCATCAACTAATCCACGCGAGACTATAGGAGGCCTAGACAAAACCTCCGCATACTCGTCAGCCATCTGAGAACTGTAGAAGACGGTAAATGGCGTCCTAGGGTCAATAACCTTTGCAAGCGCTGCACGATTAGAACCACTTTCCTTAAGTAGAGAAGCCATAAGAATGCTAGTGTCCAGTACAACAGGTATCATTTCGATACCGCCATGGTATCCTGACGTGATTCACGAACCTTATCTATATAATCCACGATATCTTGCACGGTTGGCTCAGGGGCTCCATAAGCTTCTCGCTTTTTATCGGCGGAAGCCATGATGGCATTGAATCTGTCCAGCGGATTAGACTGCGATTCAATTTCCTTATCAAGAAAGTCCCTGATTACTTGCGAAAGGTTTGTCCCTTGCTCTTCGTAAAGTTTGGTAAGAAGAGCTTTTTTCTCAGGTTCAATTCTTACACGAATAGTGTCCGTCATGAGATCCGAAGGCATAACGCTCCTCCTCGAAATAGCCGTTCTTTAATTGTCCTATAGAAAAGATCCGTCAATAATTACTATCTGTGGCTACATTGTAGCTACAATGTAGCCACAATTCAACAGAAAGACTAATCTTCATTCAGAAAATCGAAAGCGTATTGCGCCGCAAGCTTCGCACCACTAACAAGGACACTTTCATCCACTTCGTAGTAGCAACTATGTTGAGGGTGATCGGCGCCTTTTTCAGGATTTTTCCCTCCAACAAAAACAAACACTCCTGGTACTACTCGTAGATATTCAGAGAAATCCTCCCCTGAAAGCGTGCCTTCATATTTCGCTAAAGCGTCTTCACCTAATACTTTTACCGCCGATTTTATGGCGCGTTTGGCGCATTTTTTATCGTTGATAAGGGCTGAATTGCCTGATTGCCATTCAAAATCAGCTTTGGCGCTATAAGATCGCGCCACATGGTGAACCATGAATTCCATGCGCTCGCGCAAAAATTCACGAACCTTCGGATCAAACGAACGTACCGTTCCGGTCAGGTAAGACGTTCCTGCCATGACGTTGCGCGCTACGCCCCCGTGAAATTCCCCAATAGTAAGAACCACTGGGTCAAATGGCGACACATCGCGACTCACGACAACCTGAAGAGCCTCGATAATAGCGGCTCCAACGACAATGGCATCAACACCCTTATGGGGCATTGCACCATGCGCACTCGAGCCACTGATGTCGACACGGAACCAGTCGGTATTGGCCATACGCGGACCTGACTCAATCGAAACGGTTCCCGCTTCCACTTCGCTCCATATATGAGCTCCATAGATGGTTTCCACCCCATCGAGCGCCCCCGCCGCAATCATTCGCCGCGAGCCAATGGATATTTCTTCAGCAGGCTGGAAAATTATGCGCACTTCACCCCGAAGCTGATCGCGTAATTCGTTGAGCAGGCGAATTGCTCCGAGCATCATTGCGATGTGGCAATCGTGACCACAGGCATGCATCACGCCTTCGTTTTTCGAGGCATATGACGCACCTGTCTGTTCCAAAATAGGAAGCGCATCAATATCGGACCGCAAAACTATGCGATGCCTAGGTCGACCTTGCTCATCATATGCATCGGGCGCTTCCCCTCTGATCGTGACAATAAGACCCGATTGAGAGCTAATTGTAGAACCACCCTGGGAAGTTTTGGTGATACTTGTCGACATGCAGCCACTATTTGCAGCGCTTGTCGATTCGCCACCGCCATTTGTGGTACTCGCTAATACGTCCTGGCTGCCGGAAGCGTTCGTCGACACGCCCCGCGCTTCAACATCCTGTCGTACAAATGCCTTGCCAGCTTCTTTTAAAGATGCAAGATTTTCACTTTCTGTATACTGCGCAGGCGCAGGACCAGGGATAAAGTCGTTAGGGAGCGCATATTCTACTCCTATGACATCAAGCTCTTGCGCTATAGCTGCCGTCGTATTTACTTCTTCACCGCTCAATTCAGGGTGAGCATGAAAAAAGCGACGTTTCTCGATTAGATACGGTTCGATGCGCGCTGCCAATTCCTGTACGCGCTGGGTAAAAGTACTATCCACACAAATCACCTCATAAAAGGTGGAAATACCTAAAAGTTACCCAAAGAGTACCATTTTGACACGAGTATTTAAACTACGAGCAGGTGAATGAAACCTAACTACACTTCATACAGCACGACATCTACATTCATACAGCCGACACTCGCACCTCACGCAGCACGGTACCTACACTTCGTACAGCACAGCGCCGCCGCGGGCTTGCACTTTATACAGCAAGGGCCCTACGCCTTGTAGCACGGTGCCTACACTTCATACAACACGGCGCCCAAGGTAAAGCCTCCACCAAAAGCAACTAAGATTACTTTGTCACCTTTTTTAATCTGACCTTCGTTATACGCATCAGCAAGCGCAGAAGGGACACTTGCAGCAGATGAATTGCCACGATGCTCGATTGAGAGCTTAAACAGCTCCTTTGGTGCATGCATTCTTCGTGCCGCAAAATCAATAATTCGCTCGTTTGCCTGATGGGGAACAATGAGTTTGATCTCATCAAGCGTAACACCCGCGCGTTTGCAAACCTCTGTTACAGCCAAATTCATAGCACGTGCAGAAAACTTAAACACCTGCTGACCATTCATGCGCAGTACGTTGCGGGGCGCGCCCGCCTCTAACGATTCGGCGATTTCGAGCTCTTCGTCAATAGAAGCATGACTTTTGTCGGTCGCTTGCGCAGCATTATGATTCACGCCGTCCTCATCAAAGGGTGGTACCACATCAAACGGCATAGGACACGTAAGTGAGTTATGAATATCGTCTTCATTGGCAATAAAGGTACTCAAAATACCCGCGCGGCTAAGATCGTACTCCAAAACGACCGCACCGGCACCATCGCCCAGAAGAACACAAGTATTACGATCAGCCCAATTGGTAATGCGGCTCGGGCGTTCACCGGCCACCACCAAAGCGCGCTTAAAGTCGCTGCGATTAGATGCCGTCGCGCTTGCCGCTATCATGCTTTCAGCGACGGTAAGCGCATATACAAAGCCTGAGCAAGCGGCGTTCAGGTCAAAGCACGCAGCGTTTTCCAAACCTAAGCGACGACGCAAAATGGCAGCATTAGAAGGAACCAAAACATCAGGGGTTACGGTAGCAAATACTATGAGATCAATATCTTCCGGGTTTATGGTGCGCTCTGCGTAGCCACCATCAGTCCAGCCAAGCGCTTTACGTGAAGCGGTCTCGGCAAGATCAGTGCTGGTTTCCTCTACGGCAACTTTGCGACTCTTGATGCCTGTACGCTTTGATATCCATTCGTCGCTCGTCTCAACCAATTGCGCCATATGATCATTTGTTACGTCCAATGCGGGAAGGGCGTTGCCACATCCTATAATTGCACAAGTCACGTGCTACCTCGTTCTATCTATTCTGTTTATTTCGCCTTATGAACCGTCTTATTATAGGCCTGTTTTACGCACTTCGGACGTGGGAATATCCCCTAATCTTCTTTCGCCCAAAGATAAGAACAGCGGACCGCTTTATTCCAGCCTTTGACTTTCTGCTGCCTTTCCTCTTCCGAAATGGCAGGACTAAAGATTTTGTCTACCGCCCAGTTTTCTTCCACTTCTTCGCGATTCTTCCAGTAACCGACAGCCAAACCAGCAAGATAAGCCGCCCCCATAGCGGTAGTTTCGATACATTTTGGTCGTTTTACGGGAGCTCCCATAATATCCGCTTGAGTCTGCATCAAGAAATCATTAGCACTCGCCCCACCATCAACGCGAAGCGAGGTTAGAGAAATATCAGAGTCCGCCTCCATTGCTCGTATGACATCATTAACCTGATAGGCAAGTGATTCCAAAGTCGCCCGAATGAGGTGATATTTGTTTACCCCACGAGTGATACCCACAATAGTTCCTCTTGCATAAGGATCCCAATGAGGCGCACCCAGCCCAGTGAACGCAGGAACTACATAGCAGCCATTGGTGTCCTCTACTTTTTTCGCCATGTATTCGGAATCCGCAACGGAATCGATCAGACGCAACTCGTCGCGTAACCATTGAATGGCTGCTCCTGCTACAAAAATTGACCCTTCCAGAGCATATTCAACTTTGCCGTCTAAACCCCATGCAATGGTGGTTAGTAAACCGTTGTCGGAAAAAACAGGCTTTTCTCCTGTGTTCATTAGCAAAAAGCAACCCGTGCCATAGGTATTCTTTACGGTTCCTGGATGGAAACATGCCTGACCAAAAAGAGCAGACTGTTGATCTCCTGCAGCGCCGCCGATAGGAATCTGCCCGCCAAAAAACGATGCTGCCGTTTCACCATATACACAACTTGACGGCATTGGCTGCGGCAGCATGGAGCAAGGGATTTTCAAAAGATCGAGGATTTCTTGATCCCATTCAAGGGTGTTGATATTGAAGAGTATGGTTCGAGCGGCGTTCGAATAGTCCGTCACATGTACTTTTCCCTTGGTTAGCTTCCAGATGAGCCACGTTTCCACCGTACCGAAAAGTAGCTCGCCCGCCTCAGCTTTTTCTCGCGCGCCCTCGACGTGATCTAATATCCAACGAATTTTGGTAGCTGAAAAATAGGCGTCGATAATCAATCCCGTTTTCTTCCTGATCAAATCGGTATAGCCTTGCGCCTTCAGCTCATCACAAAACTCTGCCGTTCTTCGACATTGCCAAACGATAGCAGGGCACACAGGTTCTCCCGTTGCTTTATCCCAGACAATGGTTGTTTCCCTTTGATTAGTGATGCCTATTGCTGCAATGTCTTCCGCCGATGCCCCAATTTTCGACATCGCTTCCACTGCCACGCCAAGCTGAGTGGACCAAATTTCATCAGCATCGTGCTCCACCCATCCAGGTTGAGGAAAATACTGCGTGAACTCCTTTTGTGCAATGCTGACGATAGTTCCGTCTTTCTCAAACAAAATACAACGGTTGCTGGTTGTTCCCGCATCGAGCGCCATTACGTACTTTTTCATAGGTGAATCCCCGATTTTGTTTTTATGGTTGTTTTGTTAATAGATTTTAGTCGTTTTGACTCTACGAATGCTACTTCAG
>ERZ1034976.2824-NODE-2824-length-11447-cov-38.967872_pt1 | contig 11447 bp, 11 predicted proteins | sample MGYA00520623_ERZ1034976 | MGnify/ENA primary metagenome ERZ1034976 (study PRJEB33766, sample SAMN09781774) | gut metagenome | biome: gut microbiome | host: Homo sapiens | place: Madagascar | study: EMG produced TPA metagenomics assembly of the PRJNA485056 data...
TAGAATACATGCCTGTCACGCATGGGGTCACGAGTTCGAGCCTCGTACACACCGCCACTGTTTCTTATTTCATTTGGTGTGTTAGTTCAGTTGGTTAGAATACATGCCTGTCACGCATGGGGTCACGAGTTCGAGCCTCGTACACACCGCAAAAGAGTCTTAAGATTTTCTTAAGGCTCTTTTTCGTTATAAAGGATTTAAAAAATCCGATAACGCTAAACTGCAGATTTATAATGTTATAGGGCATAAGGTAGTTTTTTGTTAGATTTCTTTTTTTTGTGTTCTTTTTTTATGGACTTTTGTGAAACAAGAATAATGGAATCGACTATGATAACTATTAACTGTAAGAATTCATTGATCGGAGTACTTCGATGATTATCATGCTTATGGTATTGGTTATCACTTAGCAGTAGCATATTGCTAAGGTAAATCAAATGTTCACTTAAAAGTTCACTTAAGAGTTCACTTTAAACAAAGATGAGTTCACTAAAGAGCTCGTAAAGGCACAAAGAGAGATTTATCGTTGCATTTCAAAAACACCTATATCCCTATAATCTCCAAACAAATAGGATTGTCAGTAAGACATATTCATATAAAAAATCTCTCATATCCTGTTTTTATAGCAAAGATATGAGTGAGTAGAGAAAAGACATAATCAAACTATGTATAAATATACACAAGTATTGTACTTTTAAAATATTTATACTATATTTGCAGTATAATTAGCTCCCTTACTATAGAGCTTAGTATTTACAAGAGGATGAGAGTGAGGCAAATCTCTAAAATTTCTTTTTATAATGGAAAAGATAAACATCAAGCAGTCGTTATGCTTCAGTTGGCAAAAAACTACTTTGAGGAAGTTGCTTTTGAAGCAAATCAACCTCCTTTAGCAATTTCTATGAATGCACAGTTAATTGAGGAAGTTCAGAAGTTTTTGGAACCAAATTTAGATTGTGACAAGTTGCAAAAAGAACTTGAAACAAAGTAATAAAAAAGCCTTGATGATGAGTATTTTACTTCTGATAAGCCGCATTATCCGTACGAGTTGCCTGAAGGATGGGCGTGGGGTAAGTTAGATGATTTGGCTTTTTACAAAAAAGGTCCTTTTGGCAGTAGCCTTACAAAAGCCATGTTTGTTTCCAAAGGTGATGATACATACAAAGTTTATGAACAAAAGAATGCAATTCAAAAAGATTGCACGCTTGGTACATATTACATTTCAAAGGAAAAGTATGAGTCACTTTCTGGTTTCGCAATCCAACCATTTGATATAATTGTAAGTTGTGCCGGAACAATTGGTGAGACCTATGTATTGCCTCGAAATATACAGAAAGGCATTATCAATCAAGCATTGATGCTCATACGGCTTTACTATCGTGATATTGAACAATTCTATCTTCTATATTTTGATTTCATACTGAAAGAAGAAGCAAAAAATAGTAGCAAAGGAACAGCAATTAAGAATATACCTCCTTTTGATGTGCTAAAGAACTTCTATATTCCAATACCTCCGTTGAAAGAACAAATAAGGATTTTGGATGAGATAAACAAATGGATGTCATTTGTTGAACTTATAGAAACTGGCACAGCAAACCTACAAAACGTTATAAAACAGACTAAATCAAAAGTCCTCGATCTTGCTATTCACGGCAAGCTTGTCCCTCAAGACCCAACGGACGAGCCTGCTACAGAGCTGTTAAAACGCATCAATCCTAATGCGGAAATCACATCTGATAACAGGCATTATCAGAAGTTGCCCGAAAGATGGGTGATTACCCCCATGCAAACACTATGTGCTTTGGTAGATGGAGAGAAGCAAAATGGCATAGAAAGAATAAATCTTGATGTGAAGTATCTGCGTGGAGAACGAGAAGCTAAAGTATTAACGTCAGGCAAATATACAACTGCAAACACTTTACTGATTTTAGTGGATGGTGAAAACTCTGGAGAAGTTTTTCGTGCGCCAGTAGATGGCTATCAAGGTAGCACGTTCAAGCAACTTTCCATTCATGAAGAAATGTACACCGACTATGTTCTACAAGTAATAAACCTGCATCGAAAGACGCTAAGAGAGAATAAGGTCGGTTCGGCCATTCCGCACCTGAACAAGAAGTTATTCAAGGCTATCAATGTGCCTATTCCTCCCTACGAAGAACAAAAAAGGATTGTAAATGCCATAAACCAAACATTTACAATCCTCGATAAGATAATGGAGAATCTATAGGTTCTCCATTATTAAATCTAAAACACCAAATGTTTCTTCTATTTTGCTGATAATGCGTTGCTGCTCTTGATACGGTGGAAGACACAACGGAATATCAAGATACTTATCGAGAATGAGATTATGCAATCCTGTTGTTTGGGTTTGCATTAATCTCATTTCTCCTTTCTGATATTTGCTCATAATATAATAGTACAAATACTTATAAGAAAGAACATCTTTATAGTGAATTCTTAACACCATCGTGAAATTGCTAAAAGAAAAGATAGCATCTTTACCTTCATACAAAATAGCACGTCCTACAGGATTATTATCACTACCACCAGATTTCTCCACAATCAAATCGCCATTCAAAAGATGACGTTTTTTGAAAGCTCGTTCTTCAACGTCAATATATTCAATTTTTGAGTAATCCAATTTAAAATCCTTTGTAAAATTGGCATTGCGTATTACACCAACTTTCACAAATGGCTCCTTCTTACCTTTCCACAACCCATTGATATTTTCACACATCTCAGATATTGATGTAATCACCCATCCTTTGGGCAACTTCTGATAATGCCTGTTACGTTCTTATATTGTTATATGTTTTATTTTTAAACAAATGCAATATGGTAACACAATTCAATGAGTATTTGGTCAAGGGGAACTTGACCAAGAACACCATACGTTCTTATGAATGGACGGTGAAGTATTTTATGGAGCACTACAAGGTGGTGAACAAACGAAACCTTTTGGCATACAAGGGGTATTTGGTAGAGAACTTCAAGCCGCAGACTGTAAACTTACGGTTGCAGGCAATCAACAAGTATCTGGAGTTTACCAAGCAGGAGAAGCTAAAGGTGAAGTTTGTGAAAGTTCAGCAGAAGAACTTTTTGGAGAATGTGATTAGTGATGCAGACTATAAGTTCTTCAAACGAAAACTGAAGAGTGACGGACACGACACCTGGTATTTTGTCGTGTGGTTCATGGCTGCAACCGGTGCTCGTGTAAGCGAACTGCTCCATATCAAGGTGGAGCACGTTAAGGTAGGCTATCTCGACCTTTATAGCAAAGGTGGCAAGATACGCCGATTGTATATCCCAAAGAACCTGAGGACAGAAGCTATCGAATGGCTCGAAGATAAGAACGTCTCGTCGGGTTATATCTTCCTCAACCGCTTCGGCAATCGCATCACCACACGAGGCATAGCCCACCAACTCAAACACTTTGCTGAAAAATATGGAATGAACAGGGATGTTGTATATCCACATTCTTTCCGTCATCGGTTTGCCAAGAATTTCCTCGAGCGGTTTAACGATATAGCTCTCCTTGCCGACCTCATGGGACATGAACGTCTTGAAACCACTCGTATCTATCTGCGTCGCACGGCAAGCGAACAGCAGAAAATCGTAGACAAGGTAGTTGTCTAGTAATCGCACGTATGGTTTAGCCACCGTAAGTATTTCGCTTACGATGGCTGAATCTATCAACTACAATGATGCTTCTATTGCATCAAGTTGAGCAAATATCTCTTCTATTTTTGCAACAATGCGGTGTTGTTCTTTGAGTGGGGGAAGAGAAATAACTGTGTTGATTATCTTTTCTTTTGAAATGTTAGGTTGTGCGCCACCTCCTCCCATCCTTATGAAATTTTCGCGATTAGCAAGAAGAAAATAAAACAAATACATTTGTTCAAGTTTATAATCTACACAAGCACAACATGCTTGATTGGTGGTAGCAGGAAATGACAGTATGCCTACTTTTCCTATCGTAGCACCATACATAGCTATTAGAACACTACCACTTGGATTCAATTTTACAGATGTTTCTGCTAATGCTTTTTCAGTTATAAATTCAGGAATATTGGTGATAATACCATCATTTAAATCTCCAGTTTTAAGCCAAGGGATAATTCCTCCATAGTATTCTTTTTGTAAGCGGCTTGGTGTTGCACCAGATTGCCAATTCCCAATACTCCCTAAAGTTGTTAAACACCATCCTTCGGGCAACTTCTGATAATGCCTGTTATCAGATGTGATTTCCGCATTAGGAGTGATGCGCTTTAACAGCTCTGCAGCAGGCTCGTCTGTTGGGTCCTGCGGTACGAGTTTGCCGTGAATGGCAAGGTCGAGGACCTTATTTTTTACCTGTTTAATTGTATGTGTTAAGTTGTCTCTATCAACATCTATTTTGTATATCTGTCTACTCCATCTTTCGATTTCATCTGCAATTCTTTTCTGTTCTTTATAAGGAGGTAGAGGTATATTTAAGTTATCAAGTACACCTATATACAGTTCTTTTTGATTGGTACTACCAGCAAGATTTTCTTCAAGATATTGTTGGACAAAGTTTGAAGAAATATATGCATAGATAAATTCCGATAGAATTTCATCGTGGGTCCTTACAACTGAAACGTGAGAATCTGGAACAACAAAAGGGTAATCGCCCAAACATGATTCATTAAAAAGCCTTGTTCTTCCCACAGTTCCCGTACCTGTTGAGTTAATGAGAATATCTCCGGTCTTTAGCTTGTATTCTTCTGCCCACTTGTCAATAGTATTTGGATCAATGAACCGTGCCTGTTCCAAAGATATACCTCCCTCTTTCAAATTGCATTTTTGTGCAAATACAGGGTAGGTCCTGTCATCATCCTTATATTTGGGTGACTTTCCTCTTGAAAGAAAGATGCTTATTTCCCCCAATGTCGTCCACACCCACGAACTCGGCACCTCAAACGGCACGTTCTCATAATGCGGCTTATCAGAAGTTGCCTTAGACTTTTTAGGGCGTTTGATTTTGCCTTCTTTGATAAGGCGTTCTTTCTCGGCACGGATGCGCTCGAGGAGCACTGATGCAGGCTCATCGTTAGGGTCTTGCGGTACAAGTTTGCCATGTATCGCAAGGTCAAGTATCTTTTGGCGTAATGCTTTCGTATTCATTTGTTATTTGTCTTCTTCAAGTTTCTTTATTTCCTCGTTCTCTTCAAACTCCTCAATCCATTCCTTCACCTTAGCTTGCAGTAAAGCCTTGTTAGGCAAATAGAGTTGGTAAGCCGACGCATAGATATTGGCATCATTAGGTAGAGTCAACTCTACGAGGGCATCATTCTTCTCCTTACATAGAAGAATACCAATGGTTGGTTTCTCGAAATCCAACTTGACATATCGGTCATAATAGTTGACATACATCTGCATCTGTCCGAGGTCCTGATGAGTGAGTTTGTCTATCTTCAAATCAATGAGCACATAGCATTGCAACAAGCGGTTGTAAAACACCAAGTCAACAAAGAAATGCTGTTCTTCAAATGTAAACCGCTTCTGTCGTGCCTCAAAAAGAAAGCCTTTACCAAGTTCGAGCAAGAATTGCTGCATTTTGCTGATAATGGCATTCTCCAGTTTTGACTCCGAATAAACAGAATCGAGCCTCAATCCCAAGAACTCCAATGTGATAGGATTCTTTATGATGTCTGATGGTTTTTCTACTATCTGCCCCTCTTTTGCCAAGCGCATCACCTCGTCCTTATTGCGACTCAAGGCCAATCGCTCATAAAGACAACTACCAACCTGTCTATTCAGTTCACGCACACTCCAATTCTGTTGCTTCGCCTCAATCTCATAGAAGTTACGCTCATCATGATTCTCAATACGCATAAGGATAAGATAATGCGACCAAGACAAATCAAACTGAATTTGACAAACACCGTCTGTCAAATTCGCATACGCCAAATAGAACTGTCGAATTTGTCTTAAATTAGAATAAGACCAACCCTCACCGTACTTCAGACACAGTTTCTCAGAAAGAGCTTTTAACACCTTCTTGCCATACGCTGCACGCTCGTATCCCTGCTGCTCATCCTCCACAATATATTTACCAACACCATAGTAAGTGTAGACCATTGTAGTGTTCACAGTAGTTTTAACATGCTTGTGCGCCTCGTCAATAAGTTTTGAGATATGCCCGAAGAGAGCATCCTCTCGCTTTATGATTTCATCCATGCCCTTAATCCTCCTTGATGTCAACCAATAATTTTTCAAGTTCACTCACCGCATTGCTGATGCTTTGGCTTTGATCCTTGATGCTTGCCATAAGTTCTGCGAGCGTATGTTCCTCTTCCTCGCCACCCTGTTTAATCCAAGTGATATCGAGTGAAGTCTTGTCACGGGCGATGAGTTCTTCAACTGAGTATTTGCGCCAACGTCCTGACGGATTACTCTCAGCATCGTAGGTTTCGGTGCGATTATTGATATTGTCGGGATTATAACATTTCACGAAGTCGTCAAGATGATGGCGCTCCAATTTGTTGGTGGCAAGCGTATGCTTGATGTCGGTACGGTAGTCATAGAACCAAACCTCCTTTGTTGGTTGTCCCTTTGTGAAGAACAGTACGTTAGCCTTCACACCCTGCGCATAGAATATACCAGTAGGAAGACGCAGGATGGTATGCAGATTGAAGTCAGAAAGAAGGCGTTTACGGATAGTCTCGCCAGCACCACCCTCAAAGAGAACGTTGTCCGGCAGTACCACAGCAGCACGGCCACCCACTTTCAGCATGAGCATCATGTGCTGAAGAAAGTTCAGCTGATTATTCTTCGTCTCCACATAGAAGTCGGGGCGGTTAAGCTCCACAGACCCTGCCGGACGCTGTCCGAAAGGAGGATTGGCAAGGATAACATCTACGAGCGTTTTAGGCTCACGTTCCAACGAATCTTCACAAGAGATGGGGCTGCGGTCAGTACCCACACCATGCAGATAGAGGTTCATAGAAGCGAGTGTGACGACAAGTGAAGTATTGTCCACGCCATGCAGAGCCTTGTTGCGCAGAAAATCGCGTTTAGTCTTGTCGGCCGACTGATTCTTCATATAGTCATAAGCCGTGAGAAGGAAGCCACCCGTACCACATGCTGGGTCGCACACCGTCTCGCCAATCTGCGGACGGATGCAGTCCACCATAGCCTTGATGAGCGGACGCGGTGTGAAATACTGTCCAGCGCCACTCTTCTTGTCCTGTCCGTTCTTTTCCAGAATGCTCTCATATATAGCACCCTTCACGTCAGCATCCATAACAAGCCATTGCTCCTCGTCAATCATGGTGATAACCTTCTTCAAGTAGACAGGTTTGTCAATTTTGTTCTGCGCTTTGGTGTATATGGTACCGATAAGGTTGTCTTGCTCGCTGAGTACTTTTAGCGTTTCCTCATACTGTTTCAAAAGATCCAGTCCGTCGAGTTTTATAAGTTCTTCCCACTGATATCCAGCAGGTATTGCCGACTCTTCTCCAAACATCTCTACGTTCTCCGCATCCATCTTCAGAAAAAGCAGATAAGTGAGTTGCGTGATATAATCGGTGAAGCCAATACCTTGTCCTGCAAGTGTAGTGGCGAGATTCCATACTTTCTTGGTGAGCGATTGCTCAGTAGATATATTGTTTGCCATAATTCAAAATTATGCTGTTTTTCTTAAAACCACAAAATTAAACAAAGAAAGAAGAGCGTCATCCGCCTTCTGTTTAGTACCGAATGCAGCTATCATCTGAGCAGCCTGTGTGCGGTCGTCCTCGCGAATGTCGTTTATGGTACAAGCACCGTTACTTGCCACATAGTCCACAATCTGGCTCATGAGCTGCTTCTGTCGTTCTGATATGTCACGATGCCACTGACCACACCAAAGGTTGAAGTATTGTCGGGCAGTAGTGCAAACACTGTCCAGACGTTCAATCTGACGATAGGCAAAGCGCACCAACTGTATGATATTGGTAAGAGCCTCGCTCTCCTCCTTTTTGGTGGCGCGTCGCACGTGGTTTGGAGAAACGATGGCATAAGAGTTCCAAAGCTGCTTCGTGCTGAAGCGATTGTTTTCCATCTTCAGCTTGTTCTCCAAATCTTTCATCATATCAAAGTTGATAGGCTCACCACTCTGATTATAGATAATGCGCAATGCCTCAATCTCATCAGCATGGTCACGACAATACTTCTCAAAAGCTTCTGTAGTGTCTTTAGCTTCCTCTACAGAGAAGCCCTTGGATATAAGCGTGTCCTCACCAGGCATGAGCGTATTGACAAAGCCAGCAGCAAGAATAAGAATGTATCGGCGCACATCAGCATGATTGGCAACCGGAGCGACAAGTCCCTTGCGCTCGTTGTTAGGCTCATTAATATCATTATAAGGCGGCAAAGCTTCGTTTTCCAGAGCATCATATATACGCTGTGCAATGGCATCCATAGAGTCGCTTGCCAACCGTTCAAACTCCGCACGCTGACTATTGTCGGCCTTATTGTGTAGACGGGACAAAGTAGCAGCCAGACGTTTCAGATACATATCAGGCAGATTGCCATGAGCAATTCGCTCAAGCAATTCCTTCAATGTTATCGTGACGGTGTCAGGACCATCGCCCTGTTCCGGAATTGACATCGTATGCTCGGTGACACCCACAGCATCGACCAGGAAGAAACAATCCTTGCTGAAGGCATTAGGTGTTACGGCTCTAAGCTGTTCATCGCCGATGGTGCGCACGCCACGACCTTTCATCTGAATGTAAAGCGGTTCAGATTCCACATCTCGCATGAATATCACCACTTCGAGCGGTTTCACATCCGTACCCGTAGCCACTAACGTACAAGTGACAGCAATACGGAAGTCACGGTCGTTGCGGAACTGGCGGATAAGCTCGTTGCTATCGCCTGCCGAATAAGTAATCTTCTGTACATATCTGTCCATGTTTGCATTCGGACATTTCTCGCCAAACACCTCTTTGGCAATGTTCACGATATTTGTTGCATGGGTCTCATTAAGAGCAAAAATGAGAGTCTTAGGGAGATATGCAAAGTTAGGCTCACGTTGTGGGTCATTGAACATCTCAGTATAAACAGCATCACGATAAGTTGTAAGAATAAGCTTTATCTGAGACGGGTTGATAATAGAACGGTTAAGCTCCGTCTTCGTGTAATTCTTAGTCTCTCGTGTGTTTATCTCCTCCGTCTTGCCAGTGTAGCGAGTCTCCACACGCACACGGTCGCCTTTCAAGATAGCGCCACCATTCTCGGTAGCCTCCGTCTTGATGCGATACACACGGTGGTCCACGTTCACACCATCCACAATGCTCTTTTCAAGCGTATAGTTCACAATGCGGTTGTTGTTGAAGAACGCCATGGTTTCGGGTATTGGTGTGGCCGTAAGACCAATAAGGCGAGCCGTGTCGAAATATTCAAGCACCTTGCGCCAGTTGCCGTAAATGCTTCGGTGACACTCATCAATGACAATCATGTCAAAGAAATCGTGTGGCAAATTAGGATTGTCAGGAAGCGTAACCTCCACTGTCGCTTCATCATTGTCGTCATCGTCGGTGTCTTCAATGTCTTCACCTTTCAACAGCGAGAACAGTCGTTGAATGGTGGATATCAACACATTGCAGTCAGATGGTATTTTAGCAGACTTTAATCGCTCCACGCCATAGATGGTGTTGAAAGCTTCACCATTGTCAGTGAGGCGGAATGTGCCGAATTCATTTTCAGCTTGTCGTCCGAGATTGTTGCGATCGACAAGGAAGAGAACATGACGCATCGGAGTATAAGCCAACATACGATAGGCAGCAAGACAAGCGGTATAAGTTTTTCCTGCACCTGTAGCAAGAACCATAAGAGCACGGTTTTGCCCACTACGGAAGCTCTTTTCCAACTCCGTAATAGCCTCGTATTGACATTCACGCAATCCCTTCTTGCGTAGCGTTGGCAAGCCTGCAAACGGATCGTCAATGCCAAGCATACTTACAATCTCCTTTGGAGTATGGATATGGTTGATTTCATCCCATTCCGTGTTTGTCTCGCGAAAATCTTGGAATAAGACAACCTTGCCATTTGATTTGTATAAAAGAGGTATAGGCTTTTGCCAAGTCTGGTAGCAATTAGGAACGCTCTTGGCGTAAGTAGACACTTGGTCGCTAACCATATCAGATTCGACATTCACCTCCTCACGTTTAGCTTCCAGCACACCACACACCTTGCCATTGATGAACATAAGGTAGTCCGCTTCGAGATTGCCTTTCAGCAAGCCCTCACGCACGGCAACGGCAGACATCGTAGGCTCGAATTCGTCACGGTTGACAACCTGCCAACCTGCATCTTCAAACCAACGGTCAATCTTTACTCTCGCTTTTTCCTCTGGTGTCATAGCTTAATTCTCCTCATTTTCTGATAATAGCGTATTATCGGAAGTTGTAAAAAATGGTTAGACCGGATATATCCATATCCGACATCCTTAGATTTAGTCATCGTTGACTACCTCCGTATTTAACAATCTTGCTACATCTACATTCAATGCTTTTGCAATGCGCAGTAGATTTTTAAGGTCTGGCTGACTTGCATTTGTCACCCACTTGGAAATCGTAGCTTGGTCCTTGCCTAATTGTTCGGCAAGCCATTTATTTGATTTCTGCTCCTCTGCAAGAACTATCTTTAATCTATTGACTTGTTCTCTTGACATACCTTAAATAATATATTAAGGCAAAGATACATAAAGTATATGAGAACTCTTTATAAAAGAGTTGAAAATTTAATTGATAGATAGAAAATTTGTTGAATTAGTCAATTTTATCCATTTTTAAGGGATGTGTTACACAGTTGTATATAATAAAAAAATAAGATGTCCTATATGTTATTATATTCTTTTTAATCTAAAGAAACTTGCAGCTCTCTCAAAAAGAGCTTGACGTGCACGAGGGCTGTCGTTAAGCTTCTTTATCTGTGATATGATTGCTCGTGGGGAGCGTTGCAGCTTCTCCCCTATTTGGAATATGTTATGCCCATTGTAAAAATCATCTATAAGTATTTTATTATTATACATTTCCCATTTTCTTCCTCTTTCATGATATTCTTCTTGTAGAGTTTTAGTAGGGTCAAAATAATCATCAGACAACCTACCATATGTATCGGGCAGTTCAAGTCCCGACAAACGTCATGTACGAAGAATAACCGCCATAGGAGTACGGTCGATAGATTTACAAATTTCAAACAAAGTAGCACCATCCTTTGCCATTGAGCGAAGTGTCTCTTCTTCTTCCGATGTCCAATATCTATATGTCATATATTTGACGTTTTATTATAGTTTTTTGCTTAATCATTGTCCTCTATATTCCAGTATGTTTTACTATCGCTGCTATTGATTTCATATATAATAGCATTAAAATCATCATCATCATATTTAACGTGAGTTCGACGAAATATAAGTGTCTGAAAATTTGGTGATTAGCGAA
>ERZ1034976.2829-NODE-2829-length-11437-cov-10.553857_pt1 | contig 11437 bp, 9 predicted proteins | sample MGYA00520623_ERZ1034976 | MGnify/ENA primary metagenome ERZ1034976 (study PRJEB33766, sample SAMN09781774) | gut metagenome | biome: gut microbiome | host: Homo sapiens | place: Madagascar | study: EMG produced TPA metagenomics assembly of the PRJNA485056 data...
GGCTTGGCTGGTGCCGGCAACTCATCAACGGCAGGAATCTCATAATCCTCAACCTCTGCATCCACATATTCCGGAATATGCTCTTCCGGACCCAGCAGGAAGAAAGCTCTACCCTGCGCTTCCCAACGGGCTGTACGACCCACACGATGGATGTAGCCGTCCTCGCTCTCAGGAATGTGGTAATGGATGATGTTGTCAATATCAGGAATATCAAGACCACGGGAAGCCAGGTCGGTGCTCACCAGGACATTGGCGCTGCCATTGCTGAAGCGGTAAAGAGAAGCTTCACGCTCCTTCTGCTCCAATCCACCATGGAAGAATGAAGTAGAGAACCCCTGCTCAACCAGATAGTTGTTGGTGCGCTCCACGCTGTCACGGTAGTTCAGGAAAACGATGGTGCTGGTTTCGCCCAGACTGCGAAGCAATCGACCCAGACTCTCCAGCTTATCCTTCACCGGACTTTCCACCTTATATATATGTACTCGCTCAGGTACCTGCTCCTCATCCATGCGATAATCAATCTTCTCCACTCTGCCCATGTGGACGAAGCGAGGAATCTCCTCTGCCTCAGTAGCAGAAAGCAGGAAGTGGCGGCGCAAGCCCGGCAAAGCCTGGATAAGACGGCTCATCTCGTCCTGGAAGCCCATCTCCAGACACTTGTCAAACTCGTCGATGACCAGATACTTGATATGATAAGGCGAGAAGTTGCCCTTGCTGAGATGATCGTTCAGTCTACCTGGTGTTCCGAAGATAATCTGCGGACGCACCTGTTTCAGTACCCGATGCTCATCCATCGCAGCACGACCGCCGTAGCAAGCCATGGCACGAAGTCCCGAACCCATATCCTTCAATACGGTAGACGACTGCAAAGCCAGCTCACGACCGGGAGTAACCACGATTGCCTGCGGCTCATCATCGCTGGCATCTACCAACTGAGAGAGCGGCAAGAGATAAGCCAGCGTCTTTCCACTACCCGTAGGCGAAAGAACAACCACATCCTTATTGCCATGTGCAATAGATTGAAAAGCCTCCTGCTGCATCTCATTCAGCGAGATACCCAGTTTATTCAATATTCTATCTATCATATTTATATTTCTTTTCTTGTTTTTATTATTTTTAAAAATCTTTTATTTCCTGCTCTGATTTATCAGCTTGTCTATCTCATCAAATTCCTTACCCATGTTCAGGTTCAGATAGATGGTATAAAGCGGCAAGGCCCAGTGATCCTGATTATCGGGCATCATCTCCCGGTATTTTTCCAGATATGGCAAAGCCTTCTTGTAATCACTCAGTATCTGCATGCGTTGCTTGTTGGATTGATTCAGGTTCTTGTCCTGCTCCACAGCCATATTGAAGTAAGCCAGTCCTGCATTCAGATAAGTTCCCGGCATGGAATCGTTCTGGGCAATGACCTGGTCGCATACCTTGATGCAATCCTTGTACTTGCAGAGATTGAGCAGCAGGGTACTCTTGGTGAAGAGATAAATATCGTTCAGCGAATCAACAGCCAGCGCCTGATTGACCACATTCATCGCTGAATCGAGCTGGTTTTTCTCAGAATAGTATTCTACCAGACGAGGAAAGAAGAACGGGAACTTCGGAGCCTTCGAGAATCCATCCTTCAATGTAGCCACATATCTGACAGTATCCTTATCCAGCTTATAAGTCTCAGCCAGATACTGCAACATATAATTGTAATGTACCGTATCCTTCAATGCTTCGTATGAATGATGCAAGGTGGCCCTGCTGTTCTTCATCTTATAACCAGAATAAACTGCCCAATAGGCAGCAGTATAGAGCGGAGGATTCTTGCTCTGGAAATCATTGCCTTTGAAGAGAGGCTTGGTAGCGCAGTCGATATATAAATCGAAGAACTGGTAAGCCTCAGGATACTTCTTCTTCTGTAGAAACCAGACGCCACCGTTGTAGAGGTTCGGACGGAGACGCTTGAGATATTCTGCATGCGCCTTGCGATACTCAATATCCACCTTGCCCTTCCGGTTGGGAACCATCTCTACCGAGTCCAGCCCCTGGGCAATGAGAAACATCTGCCTGCCAAGATTGAAAAGTTGGGCGGTATCATACTTCTGCTTGAGATACAGCTTTTCATTACCCTGTTCATACTGCTTTCTGACAGCATCAAAGAGCGTAACCCAAATCTTCTTGTTGCCCTGGTTAGCCGAATCCTTCAAGAGTTTCTCCATGCTAACCTGTGCCTTGTTCAGGTCCTTGCCCGCCTTGACCAAATCACGGGCAGCCGTAATCTCCTTCTTCTGAGCCTGCATCCCAAATGGAAGCCCGAAGAAAAGGACTATTGTAAACATCCATACGTATTTCAATCTTGTCATATCTAAATCTCTAATTATATAATAAATTTCTTATCGCTTACTGCATTTTTATCTTACTGAGATAATTTCCTATCCTACTAAGATAATTTCCTATCCTACTGAGATAATTTCCTATCTTACGGAGATATTTTCCTATCTTACGGAGATAAAATAATATCCTACAGCAATTTCTTCCTTACTTAGTACAGTAGTCGAAATAATACCAGTACGTATTTCCATAAGTATCACGGATAGCATTCTGCATTTCCTGCTTGTTCGCATACTTATGTTCCAACTGCTGATAGTCCTGGAAGTCAGTATCCACCACATTGTCGTGATACTCAACGACAGGCTTGCTGCGACGATGGATATAGAGCGTCAAAGCCTCCTTGTAATGGGTAGGAAGCTTGGCGGTCTTCACATCATAATGCTTGCACAGAGCTGCAACAAACTGATCCAGCTTTTTGTCAAGCAGCAGCGCACAGAGCTTGTAATCTTCCGGCTTGCGATATACCAGATGCTGCATCTTCATCGAATCGGTAGGTGCCTGCATCCAGCGGGGAGTTCGCCACATCAATGACTTGACGGTAACGCTATCCGGTATCATCGCCTTACTGCCGCCAACCAACGGATAGGTAAACAGCTTGTCGGCAAGCTGGCCTGTATGATGCAGACTGGCTATGCGCAGCATGGTAAGCGAGGAATCTGTCTGCAATGACTTTCTGCCCACCTTCAGCGCCCCAGCATAATTCTTCTGTATCATCAACCGTTCCATCTTCATACGTTCGTGGAACAGGCGGTCGTTGCTTGCCACAAAGTTCATCACGACAATCATCGCCATCAGCAGGAAAAGGTTGATCCACATATACTTGGACAGCCACCCACTGCTATGAGGCTCCTGCTCCAGAGGTTCCAGCTGCCTGATGACCCATACGGCAGAACCAAAAGCCAGAAGGCATAAAGGTACCACAATCCACCAGGCACCGAGGGAATGATGAATGTCAACATCCGTAGGAATGTCGGTGATGACGGTAAGTATCAGGAAAGAAGGAAAATACGTAAGAGCATGAAAACGGCGCTTTACCTGAGTTAACGCATAGACGCCCAACTGCAGGATATAAAGTACCAACGTAATCAGCAGTGGGGCGAATGTATAGCTATAATCGGTTTTACCATCACTCAGTACATGCTGGGCAACGGCTAATACATCTGCCTGGTAAAAAGCCAGGTAGCAATAAACAAAAATGATAAAGACAATAGCACAAGCGAAGTGCATCTTCGCTGTGCTATTCTTTTTATTTCCCATAAAATTTATCTACATTAATTTTTCTTCAGCACCAATGCTGTGCGGGCTGGCAGATAGAGCTTCAGCCACTCCTTGCGATCGTTCATATAGAGAGGATCGTAGGTCGTGAGATGTGTCAGCTCATCATCATTCAAGCCATTACCGCCGAACGCCTTGTTGTCTGTATCAAGCACTACGCTGTAAGCACCTGTAGGAACAAGGAAACCATAATCGGTAAACGAACGGGTTGGCGAGAAGTTGAACACGAAGAGCAAGTCGCCTCGCATGTAGGCTAGTACCTGATCTCCATCATTGTGCCAGATCTCAACAACTGGTGTCTTGTTAAAATTCTTTTCGCTCGTAATCGTCTTGAGCATTGCTTTATCGAAATCGCCTAAGTAATGATAGCACAATTCCTTATTGTCTACCAGATTCCACTGACGACGGGCATACTTATAGCTCCAGCCATTACCTTCACGAGGGAAGTCAATCCACTCTGGGTGACCAAACTCATTACCCATGAAGTTCAGGTAACCACCATTGATGGTGGATGCTGTAGCCAGACGGATCATCTTGTGAAGGGCAATACCGCGGTGGGCAACATCGTTCTCATCTCCCTTCTTGAAATGCCAGTACATATCAGCATCAATGAGACGGAAGATGATGGTCTTGTCGCCTACCAGTGCCTGGTCATGACTCTCACAATAAGAGATGGTCTTCTCGTCAGCACGGCGGTTCTTGATCTCCCAGAAGATGCTGGATGGCTTCCAGTCTTCATCCTTCAATTCCTTGATGGTCTTGATCCAGTAGTCAGGAATGTTCATCGCCATACGGTAGTCGAAGCCATAGCCGCCGTCTTCAAACTTGGCAGCCAGTCCTGGCATTCCGCTCACCTCCTCGGCAATGGTAATCGCATTCTTGTTCACCTCATGAATCAGACTGTTGGCAAGAGTAAGATAGCAGATGGCATTATCGTCCTCATGGCCGTTGAAGTAATCGCCGTAGTTGCAGAATGCCTCACCCAATCCATGGCTGTAATACAGCATAGAAGTTACACCGTCGAAGCGGAAGCCATCGAAATGGAACTCTGTAAGCCAGAACTTGCAGTTGCTCAGCAGGAAGTGAATCACCTCGTTCTTACCGTAGTCGAAGCAGAGACTGTCCCAAGCCGGATGTTCGTGACGGTCGCCAGGATAGAAATACTGGTTAGGATCGCCGGCAAGATTGCCAAGGCCCTCAATCTCGTTCTTCACTGCATGAGAATGAACGATATCCATGATAACAGCAATACCATTCTGATGAGCCGTATCAATAAGATCCTTCAACTCTTCAGGAGTACCGAAACGGCTGCTGGCTGCAAAGAAGCTGCTCACATGATAACCGAAGGAACCATAATATGGATGCTCCTGGATAGCCATGATCTGGATGCAGTTGTAACCGTCCTCGATGATGCGAGGCAATACATTCTCCTTGAACTCAGTATAGGAACCTACCTTCTCGGCATCCTGACTCATACCGATATGGCACTCATAGATCAAAAGCGGAGTAGTCTTTGCCTTGAAAGTCTTCTTCTTCCATTTGTAAGGCTCCGGATTCCATACCTGTGCAGAGAAAATCTTGGTCTGTTCATCCTGTACCACGCGCTGAGCCCAAGCAGGGATCCGCTCGCCTTCGCCACCTTCCCAGTGAACCTTCATCTTGTAGAGGTCACCGTGCTCCAATGCCTTTTCAGGAAGCTTCAACTCCCAGTTGCCTGAATTCTTCACTCTCTTGGCACGATACTTTTCTGTCTCCTTCCAATCGTTGAAATCGCCGATGAGATAGATATCGGTAGCATTAGGCGCCCACTCACGAAACACCCATCCCTTCTCTGTCTTGTGAAGGCCGAAGTACTCGAAACCGTTGGCAAAATCACTCAAGGTAGTCTTGCCGTTATTGGTGAGCTGTGCCATCTTCCAGAGAACGTGGTCGTGGCGGCCGCGGATAGCATCCTCATAGTCTGCCAGATAAGGATCGTTCTTTACAAGTCCTATATGTTTAACAGCAGCAGCCTTGGTTGTTTTCTTGCAGGCAGTCTTCTTGACTGCTGTCTTCTTGGCTGTTGTCTTCTTAGTTGTAGTCTTCTTTTCTGTTGCCATGGATTATAGATTTAAATTATATTGTGTATTCGATTGAGAACTTGCCCTATATTAAGCCTTGATCTTGAAGATGGCCTTGCGGATGGCGCCCTTGCCGATACATGGCTGATGACCATCCTCTGGCCAGAAGATGGCAAACTGACCTGGCTTGCAAGTAACGAGCGTCTGTGCCTTCACACCAGGATACTTGGTGATATCCTTAGCCTCGTTGTACTCTACCTCAGGAAGGTCCTTCAAAGGAGTATATCCGTAGGTTTCCTCGTTATCAAGTGGAATCTGAATATCAATCATCTTGCGATGAGTCTCGATAACGGCATCCTCTTCTTTCTTACCCTGAGCCTCAGCGATATTCAGGAAAAGGTCTGCGCCCTGAATAGGATGCTTACCTGCCTCAAGCTGAGCGAGATCATTCTCCTTTACAAACTTCACCACTTCTGGGAAGAGTGGATTGAGAGAGATATATCTCTCCAAATTGTCTAATGTATCAATTACCATAGTCTTACTTTGAACTTTGAGATTTGAACTTTGAACTTTATGATATGTTCACAGCTCAGAATCTCGATATTAATAATTGCTTTAAAATTCTCTATTATTCTCTATTATTTTCTGAAGAGATTAATCTTCAAAACGCTTGCCGTTTTCATAGGTTCCCTTGGCAGTAACCTGACCATTGCGGTCTTTCTCCACGAATCTGCCATCACGCATATCATTGCGATAGTTACCCTCGAAACGCTTGCCGTTCTTATCTTCCTCGATGCAGGCACCCTCACGCTTACCCTTGCGGTAATTACCCTTGAAGCGGCGGCCGTCGGCATAGTGAATCACTACATTGCCTTCTACATGACCGTTGCGGAATTCACCCTCGTAGATATCACCGTTCTTCTTGGTCAGCTTGCCTCTGCCATTCTGCAGATCATCCTTCCAGGAACCTACATAGATATCTCCGTTCTTCCAGACGAAAGTACCCTGGCCAGAACGCTGTCCGTCAAGAAACTGTCCTGTATACTTTGAGCCGTTCATCGCACGGAAGATACCTTCACCGGTTCGTTCGCCCTGGACATAATCGCCTTCATAGACATCACCGTTGTGGAATTTATAGATGCCCTTGCCGTCCTGGATATCATCTTTCCAGTCGCCATTGTATACATCGCCATCAGCATATTTGAAGACACCTTTTCCGGAACGCTGGTTGTTTACCCACTGACCATCGTATGTCGTACCATCGCCCCAATTGAAGAAACCGTTTCCGTTCTTCATATCGTTCATCCACTGTCCCTTGTATTGGGCACCGCTGGAATAGGTATAAGTACCTCTACCCTGTCGCTTGTCCTTATACCAGTCACCGTCATACCTGTCACCATTGTAATAATACATGACGCCATGACCGTGCTGGAAGTCTCTGAACCAGAGTCCTACATACTTGTTGTTATTCTGAAAATAGAAAGTACCCTTGCCATGCTGCTGATCCTGCATCCACTGGCCTTCATACTTTTCACCGTCAGAGAAAGTATATACGCCATATCCTTCGCGCTTACCTTTCTGATAAGAACCCTCGTAGGTATCACCGTTGGAATAGACAGCGGCGCCCTTACCCTGAGGCTTTCCGCCTACCATCTCGCCCTTGTACTGACCACCATCACGAGTGATGCAGGAACCCAACGAAATCTTCTGAGCAAAGGTAGACATCGGGCTGAGACAAAGAGCCAATGCCAGCAGCATCTGCTTTCCGTTCCGCCAACAGTATCTACACACAGAAGATGACAGGTTGACGTTATTTTCAATATATTTCTTATTATATTTTTTTTCCATATACAGTAATCTCATATTTCAATCTCCAAAGATATAAGTTTTTTGTTAAATGACCAAATAGATTAAACAAATTTAAGTTTATAAGAAGAAAAATAATTATTCACGCAAAAAAATCAAAACGCAATACAATATATAAATAAAAAATGCGTTTATTCCGAAAATATTTTTTAAACCACAACAAAACGCTTATGATTTTAAACTGTGCTATCATCGACGAAGACCCTTCAGCTCTCGAACTGCTGAAGAAATACGTAGACGAAACTCCTACGCTGAACTTGATTGGCGCCTACCCTTCTGCCATTGACGCAGTAGACGGCATCCGCCACAGTCATCTTGACATTCTGTTCCTAGCCATCCACATGCAGCAGATTAGTGGTCTGGAATTTGCCAAGGTTGTACCTAAGAATGTAAAGATCATCTTCACCACAGCCTTCAAGGAGTATGCCATCGAAGCCTACAAAGTTCATGCTTTCGACTATCTGCTAAAACCAATCAGCTATCAGGATTTCATGGATTCCTGCAAGAAGGTTTTCGATTCCTACATGCAGGACGACAAATACAACCCTATCAAACGCGACAAGTTCCTGATTGTAAAAAGCGATTACAAATATGTCCGCATACCGTTCGACAAGATTCTATTCGTAGAAAGCCTGAAGGATTATATCCTCTTCCATCTGGAGGGAATGGAGAACGTATCGACCTTGGGCAATCTCAAGCATCTGGAAGAACGGCTTCCGAAAGAGAGATTTCGAAGGGTGCACCGCTCTTATCTTGCCAACCTGAGCAAGTTCGATTATATAGAGCGTGGCAGATTGATATACGGTTCGATGGGCGTCCCTATCTCCGATACGTTCTACGAGGAAATCAAAAACTATATAGATGAGCATTCTGCATAATGCTCATCTATTTTATACCAGTTTATACCAGCTGGTCGGGAGCACTGACATAGATGGTAGCTCCATGTTCTGACAGGAAATCTGCATCGCGGAATCCCCAGAGCACACTGATGCAAGGCATGTGGCTGTTGCGGGCAGTCATCACGTCTACATCACTATCGCCGATATATACGGCCGTCGCCCTGTCTGCATGCAACATTCTGAGTGCTTCGTTCACAGTATCCGGTGCCGGCTTCTTCTCGATTCCCTCACGTTCACCGATGGCTACGTCAACGAGGTCACCGAAGAAATGGCGGCAGAGTTCCTCGGTAGCTGCATAGAACTTATTGCTGACCACGGCGATGTTCTTGCCGCGCGCTTTCAGCTCTTTCAACATATCCATGATTCCGGGATAAGGAGCGGTCTCGTCCAAATTATGAACCATATAATGATTGCGAAAGTCCTGGAACACGCGGTCGAAATCCACCTCGCCAGACTCCAGCAGTTCCTTTCCGATGGCACGTTCCATCAGTAGCTTCACACCGTTGCCCACCATCATTCTCACTTCCTCAACAGAACGCTCCGGCAGATGGTTAGTCCGCAGAGCATAATTGCAGCTGGCAGCCAGATCTTCAAGAGAGGAAATCAGAGTGCCGTCAAGATCGAAGACGTATGTTTCGAAATCAAACTGTGCATGTGGCGGGAACTTCTTGATGCGGAAATCACCACCATGAAGCACATGAACCTCGCCCTGATAGATACGTTCGTCGAGCGTTCGGTTTTCACCATATTCCCAGCGCTTGAATCGCTGAGTATCCGTATTTATGATGATATATTTGAATTCTATCGGAGCATCAATCGGTGCTACATTGACCGACAGTACCCATTCATGCTTGCCCAGAGACTTCATCTGCAGGAAATGGTCTATGTTCCAGTTGCCCAGCGTTGGATGATTACCCAACAAGGCTATCGCTTCGCCTTCGTGCAGACGGGGAGCATGAACCTTGAAGATGACGGTCTCGCCGAAAAGCGGCATACATTCCATACGCTCATACGATTCCACATCCACTTCGGGAGTTCTACCGATAGCTGTGGCCATGTGGGAAGCAAGTTTCTCCTCCAGCCAGAAATCATCAAAGATATAACTCTTGGAAGAATCATACGCATATACTCTCGGTGAATCAACCGACTCCGTACGGAGCACCTTACCGTCTTCATCAACCACCGTATAATAATAGTAAATCAAATCAAATGGATGCTGGCGGTTTTCACGGGTAGAAGTTTCCATCATCCAGTGATAACCATCCTGGGTATTCATCAGGAGTTTCACATCCTGACTGGCTCCTCTTGAAGAATAAAAGGTGAGATTCACACATAGCATCTCGCCCCAATGAGCCTTATATGGTAAAGAAAATTTTATCTTCATGCTTTCTTTCTCCTATTTTATTCTTATTGATTTATCAAATCATTGTGCCGGAAGCTGTCAGCTTCACCCATCGCACAGGATTTCCGTATGTCGACCGCAAAAGTAAATATTTTTTTTGAAAGAGAAAAAGAGAAACATAAGAAATTGACAACGAGAGAGACTTTTTAACCTAATTTAATTGACGATACTTTGCCATTTCCCATTTTTGCAGTACTTTTGCAGATAAGAATGGAAGGTCATGCTTATGATATGACTGAACAACAAAAGTGAAGCATAAAATAAATGAATACAAAGAAAATGAAAAAATCAGTTTCCAAGCTCTATCTCTACGGTGCCATCGGGTGCATCGTGATAGTTGCTATTGTTGGCTACCTCTATTGCTTCTCTTCATTCTCGAAGAGCAGCGATACACAGTATGTCTATATTGATACCGATGACAATATAGACTCTGTATATAATAAGGTAGAACCTATAGCCAACAGTTTTCCTTATCAGGCTTTCAAAACCCTGACCCATCACTTCGGATACGCAGGACATATCCATACCGGACGTTATGCCATCCATCCGGGAGAAGGTGCATTGAAGGTCTGGCGCCACATGAAGAACGGACTGCAGGAGCCGGTCAACCTCACCCTGCCATCCGTACGTACACTGAATAAGCTGTCTGCTGAGCTCAGCAAGAAGTTGATGATTGACAGCACCTCAATCCTCCAGGCGCTGAACGATGAGGCAACCTGCGAGAAGTACGGTTACGATACCACAACCATCGCCTGCATGTTCATCCCGAACACCTACGACATCTACTGGAACTCATCCGTAGAAAAACTGCTCGACCGCATGAAGAAGGAAAGCGAGAAGTTCTGGAATTCAGACCGTACGCAGAAGGCAAAGGCTTTGCAGCTGACTCCGGTAGAAGTCATTACCATCGCAAGTATCGTGGACGAGGAAACAGCCAACAACGCAGAGAAGCCGATGATTGCCGGAATGTACTACAACCGCTTCAAGCTGCGAAATGCAGAATATCCGGAAGGAATGCCGCTACAGGCTGACCCAACCATCAAATTCGCCTGGAAGCGATTCGACCTGAAGCGCATCTACAACAATCTGCTTCACATCAAGAGTCCATATAACACCTACGTCAATCCGGGATTGCCACCGGGACCTATCCGCATTCCTTCAGTGGCAGGTATTGATGCCGTACTCAACCTCGTCAAGCACGATTATCTCTACATGTGCGCCAAGGAAGATTTCAGCGGCACTCATAATTTTGCACGCACTTATCAGGAGCACCTGCAGAATGCAGCAAAGTATTCAAAGGCATTGAATGAAAGAGGTATCAAATAATCTTAGATACCCCGAATAACAAGAGATATCAAATAATAGAATCAGAATAGGGAAAACTTGCAAAAAATCAGTTATTTTGCAAGTTTTCTTTTTTTTATTTGGCAGTCTGACAAAATAGTTGTACTTTTGTGGCATAAAACATATTAAGAACAAAAGTATAACAATAAAAAGCTATAATCATGAACAGAACGATTATTACAGTAGTGGGCAAGGATACCGTTGGTATCATCGCC
>ERZ1034976.2836-NODE-2836-length-11428-cov-66.823002_pt1 | contig 11428 bp, 10 predicted proteins | sample MGYA00520623_ERZ1034976 | MGnify/ENA primary metagenome ERZ1034976 (study PRJEB33766, sample SAMN09781774) | gut metagenome | biome: gut microbiome | host: Homo sapiens | place: Madagascar | study: EMG produced TPA metagenomics assembly of the PRJNA485056 data...
CTGGGGCTTTTTGTCAGCCTTGGGAGCCTCGGGCTTCTTCTCAGCCTTCTTTTCGACCTTCTTCTCGGCCTTGGGCTCCTCCTTGGGAGCCTTGGCGCTGTTCAAAAACTCGTCCAGATTTGCCACGCTGTTATCCTTGCTGAACTTCTCCAGCAAGTAGTTCAGCTCGTTTTCCTCCAGAGTGGAGCTGTTCTTCTTGCCGGTGCTGCCCATAGCGGCCAGCTCATCCAGCACCTTCTTTGCAGAAAGGTTCAGATCCTTTGCAAAGTCACTCACTTTATATTTTACGGTCATTCGCTCATATCCTCCTCATTTTTGATTGCTCCGCAGTCCGACAGGCGGTCGAAGCAGAGCTTTGCGAGGTTGCGGTCGGTCACCGCGTAAACAGCCACGGGCTTGTGGCTGATATCGGCCAGCTTATCCTGCGTCAGCGGCATGGTGAACACGTCCACCAAGTCCCCTACGGCGTAGTTCAAACGCTGCAAAGTCTTGGGGCTGATGTCCGAAGCGGTCATCACCAGCCATGCCTTGCTTTTGACGCAGGCTTCCTCCACGGCGTCAAAGCCCATAGTCAGCGCACCGGCCTTGCGGCACAGGCTCACGGCCTGATACAGCGCCTCCTCCGGGGGCAGCTTGGGTTTTGCGGGGGCGTTATTCTTTTTTGCCATCGGCTGCTGCCTCCTTTGCGGCTGCGGCCAGCTGTACAGCCAGCGCGTCGTATACCTCGGCGGGGACCGGCTGCTCAAAGCAGCGCTCCAGCGCCTTTTTCTTCTTTGCCTTGGTCAGGCAGTCCGGGTCCGGGCAGAGATATGCGCCGCGCCCCGGCTTTTTGCCTACCAGATCAATGCTGATCTCCCCGCTGGGTGCGCGCACCACGCGCACCAGCTCCTTTTTGGGGCGGCTGGTCATGCAGCCGATGCACTGGCGGGCAGGGATCTTTTTTTGTGCCATCCGGTTTCCCTCCTTCGGCAGATGGTGCCGGGCTTATTCAGCGTCTGCTGCGTCCTTCTTGGGCTCCTCGTCCTCGCCGTAGTAGCCACTCTCGGGACGGATATCAATGTTGTAGCCGGTCAGGCGGGCGCACAGGCGGGCGTTCTGACCCTTGTTGCCAATGGCAAGGCTCAGCTGCTGGTCGGGCACGGTGACGCGGCAGGAGCGGGTCTCGCCGGGCAGCAGCTCCACCTTGACCACCTTGGCGGGGCTCAGGGCTGCGGAGATGAACTCCGAGATATCCTCGCTCCACTTGACGATGTCGATCTTCTCGCCGCCCAGCTTTTCCACAACAGCGGCCACGCGGGCGCCGTGCTCGCCGATGCAGGCGGAAACGGGGTTGACGTTGGGGTCCTTGGACCAGACAGCCATCTTGGTGCGGGCACCGGCCTCGCGGCTGATGGCCTTTACCTCCACAGTGCCATCAAAGATCTCGGGCACTTCCAGCTCAAACAGGCGCTTGACAAGGCCGGGATGGGTGCGGCTGATCATCACGCGGGGGCCGCGCTCGGTGCTGACCACGTCCACGATGTAGACCTGCAGGGTCTCGCCCTCGGTGTACACCTCGCCGGGCACCTGCTCGTTGCGGGGCAGAACAGCCTCGCCGCCCTTGCCCAGATCCAGCGCTACGATGCCCTTCTCGGTATCCACGCGGGTAACGGTGGCCTGCACGATATCGTGTGCGCGGGACTGGATCTCGCTGAGCTGCTGGTTGCGCTCGGCCTCGCGGATGCCCTGACGGATGACGTGCTTTGCGGTCTGGGCGGCAATGCGGCCAAAATCGCGGGTCTTGAGCGGGGTGATGATGCGGTCGCCCACCTCGTAGCTGCTGCGGATCTTGCGTGCTTCGGTCACGCCGATCTCGGCGTGCTCGTCGTACCAGTCCTCGTCTGCCACGATGTCCTGGATCAGTGCCACATCAAAGCGGCCGGTGTCGGGGTCGATATCCACGCGGATGTGATCCTCCTCGACCTCATAATTCTTCTTGACGGCAATGATGATAGCCGCCTTGATCTTTTCGATCAGGTATTCTGCGGTGATGCCGCGCTCATGCTCCAGCATGGAGAGCGCTTCAAAAAAGTCCTTATTCGCTGCTGTCATTTTTCGGGTTCCTCCTATATATTTTGTTCTCTTTTCTCCATCAGAGACGGTTCTTCTCAGTTGAACAGATCCTCGTCGTCGCACAGCTGCACGCCGGAGGCTGCATTCACCTCAAAGGTCACAGGGCCGTTTTCGGTCTCCAGCGTCACAGTGCTGCCCTCGCGGCCGGTCAGGATGCCGGACAGCTCCCGCACGCCGTCAGCGTTGGGGCGGATGAGCTTTGCCCGCACCTTCTGACCCTTCAGTGCCTCGTAGTGCTCCGGGCGGGTCAGCTTGCGGCCAAGGCCGGGGCTGCCCACTTCCAGATAATAGCTCTGGTCGATGGGGTCTGCCTCATCCAGAATGGGGTCCAGTGCGTGGGACACCTCTGCACAGGTGTCGGTATCCATGGTGCCGTCCCGGTCGATGAGGATGCGAAGATACCAGTCCGGCCCTTCCTTCTCAAAAACCACATCCCACAGGCGCAGACCCATGCCTTCCACCGTGGGACGGACAAGCGCTTCCACTCTCTGCGCGGTGTTGCCGCCAGACTGCTTCGCCATAAAAAACCTCCAAACAAACAAGAAACGCGGACCTTGCGGCCCACGTTTCAGGTTAAACTATATCGTACTACTAGAATATAGCATACTCTTGCGATTTATGCAAGCATTTTCGCAATTTTTTTACCGTTGCGCGCCCTTTGGGGCTTTTTACAGCACCCAGACGCCGTTTTCAAACAGCGGCACGGTGCGGCCATCGCGGCATTTACCGGTGATGCGGCTGTCCTCTGCACCGATCATCACGTCCTCGTGCAGGGAGGAGTGGTTCATGCCGCGGGCCGCCAGTTCTTCCTTAGAAAGGCCGGTGCCGCCCACGGTGGTGCCGGGGTAGCTGTCGCCAAAGGCAATGTGGCAGGCAGCGTTCTCATCAAACAGAGTATTGTAGAACAGCTTACCGCTGCGGTTGATGGGGCTGGAGGCGGGCACCAGTGCCACCTCACCGATGTGGCGTGCGCCCTCGTCGGTGTCCAGCAGCTGACCCAGCAGATCTGCGCCCTCGTCGGCGCCGTGCTCCACCACCTTGCCGTCCTTGAAGGTAACGTGGAAATTCTTGATGAGCTGACCGTTAAAGACGTAAGGCTTTGTGCCGTAAACAATGCCGTCCACCTTATCCTTATGAGGCGCGGTGAACACCTCCTCGGTGGGGATGTTGGGCAGGAAGGGCACGCCCTTCTCGTTTTTGCTGCCGGCGCTCTCCCACACAGCCTGCTCGGCCAGACCCACGGTCAGGTCGGTGCCGTTGGCGCTTTCAAAATGCACGCTCTCCAGATCAAGGGCGTTCATCTTTGCGCCCAGCTCGTTCAGGCGGTCCAGATGCTTCTGCCACTCCCCTACCGGGTCGCCGCCGGTCACGCGGCAGGTATCAAAGATCAGCTTCCACTGTGCTTCAATAGCGGCGGCAGTGTCCAGCTCCGGGAACATCTTCTTTGCCCACGGCGCGGCGGGCAGAGCGGCGATGGACCACTGCACCCGGTCGTTCATGGTGTACTCCCGCCAAGGCTGCATAAAGCTGCGGTTGGCGCTGTTCACCCGGCTGATCTTGGCACCGTCCAGCCCGGCAAACAGTTCCGGGTCGTCCGCGATGAGGTGCAGCACGCACACACCGCCCTCGCTCTCGGCGTAGTCCAGATAGCGGCGCAGCTGCCAGCCCTTGTGGTCGGTCAGTGCCTCCTCGCTGCCCAGCTCCATGCGGATGCGGGTAACGGCGTCATCCTGCCAGTTCACCTGCACGTCCCGCGCACCGGCTTCGTAGGCGCTGCGCACGCACAGCCGTGCCAGCGGGGCACCTTCCAGCGGGCAGTTGATGATCAGGGTCTGTCCCGGCTGCGGGTTCACACCTACCCGGACAATAAAATCTGCATACTTTTGCAGCAGTTCGTTAAAGTTTTCCACGTTAGAACCTCCTGTGGTGCATAGCCACCGTTGTTTTTTCTCAGTATACCGCGTTCCGGCGTTTCTGTCCACTATGGGCAGAGCTGCCGCTCACCCCTCCGATTCAAAAAAGGCGCGGGTCATCTGCACCACCGTGCCGGAAAGCAGCAGCAATGCGATGAGGTTCGGGATGCTCATCAGGCCGTTGAAGGTATCGGCGATGCTCCACAGCAGACCAAGGTCCATGGTAGCGCCCAGAATGGCTACCAGAGCATACACCACAAAGAAGGGGCGCGCCACTTTGTTGCTCTTGCACAGGAACACCAGAAAGCGGGAGCCGTACAGACCCCAGCCGATGATGGTGGAAAAGGCAAAGCAGCACAGCGCCACAGCAGTAAAGATAGACGCCCAGCCGCCGTAGGTGGTGGTAAAGCCGGAGATGGTCAGCTCAGCACCCGCCGCTGCGCCGTAGCCGACCTGGGTGCCGCTGCACAGGATGACCAGCGCGGTCAGGGTGCAGATGACGATGGTATCGGCAAACACCTCAAAAATACCGAACATGCCCTGCTTGACCGGCTTTTTGGTGTCGGCGCAGGCATGGGCGATAGAACCGGTGCCAAGACCGGCCTCGTTGGAAAAGATGCCGCGGGAAACGCCCTTTTGCATACTGACGAACAGACTGCCGATGGTGCCGCCGGTAAAGGCAGCGGGGTTGAATGCGCCCGCCACGATGGATTCCAGCACGTAGGGCAGGCGGGAAAAGTTGAGCACCACCACGCCCACCGACAGCACAATGTAGAACAGTGCCATAAAGGGCACCAGCTTCTCACTTACGCTGCCAATGCGCTTGATGCCGCCCAGCAGCACCAACGCCACCAGCACCGCCACAAGGATGCCCACGATGAGGTTGAGGGTGGGCAGAAAGCTGCCGCCCACCAGCCCGTATTCCAGCAGGGCGGTATCCACCGCTGCCACGATGGTATTTACCTGCGTTGCGTTGCCGGTGCCGAACACGGTCAGCACGCCGAACAGCGCGTACAGCACAGCCAGAAACTGCCAGCGGCGGCCAAGGCCGTTTTTAATATAGTACATCGGGCCGCCCACCCACTCGCCGGTGTCGCTGCGCTCCCGGAAATGCACCGCCAGCGTCACCTCGGCAAACTTGGTGCACATGCCCAGCAGCGCAGAGCACCACATCCAGAACACGGCACCCGGGCCGCCGATGGCGATAGCGCCCGCCACACCGGCAATGTTGCCGGTGCCCACCGTGCCCGCCAGCGCGGTGCACACCGCCTGAAAAGGGGTCATGGCACCGTCCGAGGCGTCCCGCTTGCGGAACATCCGGCCCACGGTGGTGCGGATGGCGTAGGGGAATTTGCGGATCTGCAAAAAGCCCGTGCGGACACTGAGCAGCAGCCCCACGCCAATGATGCACACCATGGCGGGGATGCCCCAGATAAAGCTGTTCACCGCCTGATTGACGGCGGCAATGGTCTCGATCATATACTTCCACATCCTCTGTAATATCTTGCGCACTGACAGTTTTTGTCAAAACACGAAAATTATTTTACCGTACTTTTCCCGTAGTGTCAATGAAAAATAGGGACGTTATGAAACGCCCCTATCAGAAATTCTTATTTTTTATGTGTGACCGCCCGGCGGTAGACGACACCGGAGACCACTGCCGCCAGCACCTCGGTAAGCCAGAAGGCGTGCCATGCGCCGTCTGCACCCAGCCAGTTACACAGCAACGCAGCCAGTGGCATGATGAAAACGACATACCGGCACAGCGCAATGACCAGCGATTCTGCACCTTTGCCAAGACCCTCCAGTGCACCGGAGGCGGTGGTGGAGACTGCCGAGATGACAAAGCCGATGCTGATGATGCGCAGAGCGGTCTGTCCAGCGGCGATGGTTTCGGGGTTCTGGGTGAACAGTCCCATCAGCTGCCCGGAAGCAACCTGACAGATGACAGTGCCCGCCGCCATGATGGCTGCGCTCATGAGCAGGGTCAGTTGGAACAACTTTTTCACCCGGGCGTGCTCCCGCGCGCCGTAGTTGTAGCCGATAAGGGGGCGCATGCCCTGCACGAAGCCGTTGGCGGGCAGGTACAAAAAGGTCTGCAATTTATAGTAGATGCCCAGCACCACCACATAGCTCTGAGAAAAGGCCGCCAGCAGCCCGTTGAGGAAGGTGACCAGCAGCGAGGGCAGCGCCAGATTCAGGATGGCCGGAATGCCGATGGCGTACAGTCTGCCGTCCAGTGCCGCGTCCGGGCGCAGACAGCTGCGGCGCAGCCGCACCGGCAGCTCGGTGCGCAGATAGACCACAAGGTAGACCACCACGCTGAGCACCTGACCGATGCCGGTAGCCAGTGCCGCGCCTGCAATGCCCATGGCAGGCACCGGCCCCAGCCCAAAGATGAGTACCGGGTCCAACAGAATATTGCACACGCAGCCGGTGATCAGCGCGGCCATGGACACCTTCATGCGGCCCACCGCCTGAAAGATCTTTTCAAAGGCCAGCGAGACCATGTTCACGACCAAAAACAGGAACACGATGGTGGAGTAGGTGATACCGGCAGCGATCAGCCCCTCGTCCTGCGTAAAGCGGCGCAGAAAGCCGGGCATGATGGCGATGCTGACCACCATCATCACCACGCCGTGCACAAGGCTGAGCACAAAGCCGTGGGTGGCGGCCGTCTCGGCCTTTTCGCGGTCGCCCGCGCCCAGATACAGCGCGATCATGGCATTGATGCCGATGCCAAAGCCGATGGCGATGGCGTTGGAAAAGTTCTGGATGGGGAACACCAGACTTAAAGCGGTCATGGCGTCCTCGCTGATGCGCGCCACAAACAGGCTGTCCACGATGTTGTAGAGGCTGTTCACCAGCATGGAGATCACGTTAGGCAGCGCCATCGAGAGCAGCAGCGGCAGCACCGGCTTCTCCTTCATAAAAGTTTCGTTCATTGAAAAATTTCACCTGCTATCTGTAAAAAGTAAAAATGTGGCGGGCACAGCATCGGCTTGCAGCCGGTTTCCGGCGCACAAAAAAGCCACACAATGACCCTTTAAAGGTCATTGTGTGGCGAAAAGTAGCAATGTTGCTGTAAAAATCCACACGGTTTTTATGATCGCGGCAGCTGTCCGCGATATGCAGCCTGCGCATTTGCGGGCTGCAACTCCAGCAGAATACCACATCCTCAGCGGCGTGTCAAGGGGTTTTTGTGCAAAAGTATGACTTTTGTAATTACTTGACCATTTTTACAGCAGGCGCTACAATAAGGCAAACCGGCTCTGAGGGAGGGCATTATATATGAAATGGATGATCGCATCAGACCTGCACGGTTCCTATTATTATGCGCAGCAACTGCAGCAGGCCTTTGAACGGGAGCAGGCCGACCGACTGCTGTTTCTGGGAGACCTGCTCTACCACGGCCCCCGCAACGACCTGCCCCGGGATTACGCCCCCAAAAAGGTGATTCCGCTGCTGAACAGCCTTGCGCCCAAGCTGCTGTGTGTGCGCGGCAACTGCGACGCCGAGGTAGACCAGATGGTACTCACCTTCCCGGTGCTGGCAGACTACGCCGTGCTGCCGGTGGGGCAGCGGCTGGTCTACGTCACCCACGGCCATGTATTCAACCTGAACCATCTGCCGCCCCTTGCCCCGGGGGACATTCTGCTCCACGGCCACACTCATGTGCCCGCATGGACAGACTTCGGGCAGGGGAACCTTTACTTAAACCCCGGCTCCGTGAGCATTCCCAAGGAAAACACCGCCCACAGCTACATGACCTTGGAGGGAAGCACCGCCTGTTGGAAGACCATGGAGGGCGCGTGCTACCACCAGCTGCAGTTGTGATAATGTTGTGATATTCCGGTTTTTGCCGGCAAAAGCTGGAAAAAGCTCTTGACGAACCGCCCGAAATGCTGTAAACTAAGTACAACCTTTAAAAATAGAGGGAGCTGTAAGCTTTGTACTGAACGCAGGCGGTGCAAAGTGTAGCAGTAAACCCCATAAGGCATCATAAAAAGACACCGGAGGCTTTGCATCGGCTTCCGGTGTTTTTTTTATGCGCCGCCGGGCTATCTTTTGCTGCGCGGTCATGCTACAATAGAAAGAAAACGCGAATTGCAGGAGGAATTATGGATTTTTACGGAACCATCGGCCCTGCCTGTGCCGATGTAAAGCTTTTGCAGCAGATGGTGGAAGCCGGTATGACCGGCATCCGCATGAACCTTTCTCATGGCCCGCTGGCAGCGCACAAGGATTGGCTGGTGCTGCTGCGCAAAGCCGGGGTCAAAAAGCTGCTCATTGATCTGCAGGGGCCGGAGCTGCGCATCGGGCGTCTGCCGCAGCCGCTGTCCCTGACCGCCGGGCAGACCGTGCGTCTGGGCGCGCAGGGTATCCCCTGCCCTGCCGCGCTGGTGCAGGGTGTGCAGCCGGGGCAGGAGCTGCTGCTGGATGACGGCAAGCTGCTGGCACGGGTGGACGCCGCAGAGCCGGACGCGCTCGTGTGCACCGTAGTGCGGGGCGGGGTGCTGCAAAGCCGCAAAAGTCTGGCAGCACCGGGGGCAGACATCCAGATGCCCACCCTGACCGCTGAGGACAAGGAGAACCTTGCCATCGCCGCCGATTGCGGCGTTACCGGGGTCATGCTGCCCTTTGTGCGCGGCGCTGCGGATATCCGCAACCTGCGGCAGGCGCTGGCAGAGGCCGGTGCACCGCAGCTGAAAATTCTTGCCAAAATTGAAAACCTTGCGGGTGTGCAGGCGCTGCCGGAGTTTTTGCCGCTGGTGGACGAGGTGGTCATTGCCCGGGGCGACCTTGGCAACGCGATGCCCCTGTGGGAGCTGCCCCGCTGCCAGAAGCAGCTTTCTGCCGCCTGCCAGGCAGCCGGGGTGCCCTTTATGGTGGTGACCCAGATGCTGGACAGCATGCACACCCGGGCGGTACCCACCCGCGCCGAGGTGAGCGACATCTACAACGCCGTACTGGACGGCGCATCCAGCCTGATGCTCACCGGCGAGACCGCCGCCGGGCAGTACCCGGTGCAGGCCATGGAGTATCTGGTGCGCACCGCCCGCACGGCGATGTGACAGGGGCTGATTCAGAATGCCCTCCGCTGCGCTCTGGGCATTTTTAGCGGAAAGACTATTTATATTTGCCAATCGGGAAAATCTGCGGATTTTCCCGATTGGCCTTTTCACGGAAGGGTCTTAGCGGAAGATATTTTTCCGCAAAAAACAGCAAAGGGATAGCATCTTTTGTCTGCTTCCTGTATAATACAGGTAAAATCAACTGAAGTCAGAAAGGTTTATCGTTTATGGGCATCGTAGTCATCGGAGCTGTTTTTGTGGATATCAAGGGCTATCCCCTTTCCACCTATATCCCCGGCGGGCGCAACGCCGGACGCATCGAGCAGGTACACGGCGGCGTGAGCCGCAATGTGGTGGAGGATATCGCCAACGTAGAGCTGCGCCCCACCTTTGTGGGTCTGGTGGACGACACCGGCATGGGACAGGACGTCATCGACAAGCTGGCAAGGCACAAGGTCAACACCCGCTTTATCCAGAAAAAGCCGGACGGCATGGGCACATGGCTGGCCATTTTTGACAACGACGGCGATGTGCACGCCGCCATCTCCAAGCGGCCGGACACCACCCCGCTGACCGGCCTTCTGCAAGAACAGGGCGACGAGATCTTTGCAGACTGCGATTCCATTGCGCTGGAGCTGGACCTCGAAAAAGAAACGGTGAAACAGACCCTGCGCTACGCCAAAAAGTACGGCAAAAAGGTGTTTGCGGTGGTCTCCAACATGAGCATCGCCATGGAGCGGCGGGATTTTTTGCAGCAGATCGATTGTTTCGTCTGCAATCAGCAGGAGGCCGGGCTGCTGTTCTCGGACGACTACGACCACCTTTCCCCGGACGAGATGTGCCGGGTGCTCACGGGCAACGTGCGCAGCGCCAACATTCCCAGCATGGTGGTAACCATGGGCGGGCAGGGCGCGGTATACGCCTGTGCGGACGGCAGCTGCGGCATCGTACCCGCCAAAAAGGTGGATGTCATGGACACCACCGGTGCGGGGGACGCCTTCTTTGCCGGCACGGTCATCGGCCTGAGCTACGGCAAAACGCTGGCAGAATCCTGCGAGATCGGCAGCCGTCTTGCTGCTTCGGTCATCTGCATCACCGAGAACGTCTGTCCCCGCTTCCGCCCGCAGGAGTTCGGGTTGGATGTACCGGTGGTGGACTGACGATTTAAACGGCTGGATTTTTGCGCAAAACCGCATTTTCCCCCTTGACAGAAGCGGCAGTTTCTGGTATCAATAAAAATGATAAAGGGGAGTAAAGGGCAGCCCGCCGGTCAATGCTTTTTTCCGGCAGGCCGCTGCATGGCAGCGTCATCACGGCAGCAATGCCCGATGTCATGTGTTCGCTTGAGACTTTTGTCACAGATTTTACGCTGTGGCAAGGGTCTTTTTTTCTTGCCGCAGCATCAGAACAAAAGGAGGCAGAAAAACAATATGAATTTCTGGAACACATTCGCCGCGCTCTTTTCAAACTTCGGGGCGCTGACATGGCAGATGGTGGTCATGTGGGGCATCGGTGCCCTGCTCATTTACCTTGCCATCGTCAAAAAGATGGAGCCCAGTCTGCTGCTGCCCATGGGGTTCGGTGCCATTCTGGTCAACCTTCCCGCATCCGGCGCTATCACGCAGGGCGACACCGTTGGCCCCATCTCTGCCCTGTTTGAGGCAGGCATGTCCAACGAGCTGTTCCCGCTGCTGCTGTTCATCGGCATCGGTGCCATGATCGATTTTGGCCCGCTGCTGGAAAAGCCGTGGCTCATGCTGTTTGGCGCAGCGGCACAGTTTGGCATCTTTTTCACCCTGTTTCTGGCCGGGTTCTTCTTTGATATGAAGGACGCCGCATCCATTGCGGTCATTGGCGCTGCGGACGGCCCCACCGCCATTTTTGTGGCAAACACCCTGAAATCCCAGTATCTGGGCGCTATTATGGTGGCAGCTTACAGCTACATGGCACTGGTGCCCATCGTGCAGCCGCCGGTCATCCGTCTGCTGACCACCCAGAAGGAACGCCGCATCCGTATGCCCTACGAAAAAGGCAACGTTACCCAGCTGACCAAGATCCTGTTCCCCGTTGTGGTTACGGTGGTCGCCGGTCTGGTAGCCCCGGCAAGCGTGGCGCTGGTGGGCTTTTTGATGTTCGGCAACCTGCTGCGGGAGTGCGGCGTGCTGAACTCCCTGAGCGAGACCGCCCAGAACGTGCTGGCAAACCTCATCACCCTGCTGCTGGGTCTGACCGTTGCCGGGCAGATGACCGCCGACAAGTTCGTCCGGCCGGATACTTTGCTCATCATGGCGCTGGGTCTTGTGGCCTTTATCTTTGATACCGCTGGCG
>ERZ1034976.2839-NODE-2839-length-11420-cov-30.930312_pt1 | contig 11420 bp, 8 predicted proteins | sample MGYA00520623_ERZ1034976 | MGnify/ENA primary metagenome ERZ1034976 (study PRJEB33766, sample SAMN09781774) | gut metagenome | biome: gut microbiome | host: Homo sapiens | place: Madagascar | study: EMG produced TPA metagenomics assembly of the PRJNA485056 data...
GAGAAAAAGAAAAGTGTTTCGAGAAACTGTGATAACTGTTATTGTGATAGCTTTTGAGGAAAAAACTATGGTTTGTGAGCTGCAAAGCTAGGGGGTTGCTATATCTAAAACTATGGTTTGTGATCTGCAAAACTATGGTTTCTCTTTTTCAAAATTATGAGTTAGGATTATTAACGGGAATTGGAATCTGGGGCTGCTGAAAATCGGGGCTTATCACACCCTGATTTTTGGCGGTTACCTAAAAAAGCCGTACCTTTGCATCGTCAAAAAATAAATTATTAACCCTTTAAAAAACTGATTGACTATGGGACAAGGAACTAGTAAGTATCGTAAGATTATGCGTACCCCTCAGACGGGTGAGAACGCTGGTAAGAAACTCTGGTATGCTACTGCCGTGAGCGACCGTGAGATGAGTTTCGAGGACTTCGTGACTCATATCTCTGAGCACAACTCTCCATACAGCCGAGGCACCATCCACGGTGTGCTGATGGATACCCTCGACTGCCTGAAGCATCTGATTCTGGACGGCAAGAGCGTTCGTTTCTCCGACCTCGGATTGTTCTCCATCGGTATGACTTCGCGTGGCGAGGTGAGCAAGGAGAAGGTGACGGCGGCTAGCGTGCAGGGCGTGCACCTGATTGTAAGAAACACAAAGACCTGGAGCAACGCCGAGCTGAAGAAGCTCACCAAGATCGTGGCATACGATGACTATACATCGGGAGCCGATGGCGGTGGTGGAACTGGGAATACACCGGGCGGTGGTACCAGCCAGGGTACTGGCGGGGGTACCAGTCAGGGCACTGGCGGCGAGACCAACAAGGATAACGGCGGAACCAGCCAGGGCGGAGGTGGAACCGACAGCAGCGGCGACAACGTAAATTTTTAAATCTTGCTGATGCGGATTGCAAATCCGCAGAGCTCAAATAGGTTAGGACGTTTTTTAACGGCGGATTGCAAATCCGCCGAAACGCCTAACGGAATCAAACACTAATCATTAATCAATAAAACAGCTGATGCGAATTGCAAATCGCAGAAACGACTAACGGAATCAATCAATAATCATTAATCACTAAAAAAAAACTGCGTATGAAGAAAGAAACATGGAAAACTGTATTTCAGATAGTACTATCTATCTTGACCGCTATTGCCGCCTCTCTGGGCGTGACGAGCTGCATGTCGTAGAAACTGCACAAGGAATCTTGAATTAAACAAATTACCAAAAAAGGAGGGAACGTCGCCGTTCCCTCCTTTTTTTATGCTATCTAAAATAATACTTCTTGTATTCTATTTCGCTTATCAGCCTTAGCGGATGAACAGCAGCTCACGATACTTCGGCAAGGTCCAGAGTTCATCTGCCACCAGCAGCTCAAGCTTGTCGATCTGATAGCGGATTTCCTCCATCTTCGGAGCTACCGTATCATGATAGGCTACAGCCTTCTCACGCTCGCTCTCAATCTTGTTGGCTACCTTGCGGGCATCCACCAAAGCCTCTACACCACGCTCTATCGACTCGGTGCGCTCGGCTATCTCACGGATGATCTTCACGTTGCGGGCAGTCAGTTTCTTGCCTTCCTCGCCACCGAAAATGTGGATCATGCCCTCTACATTCTTTGCCAGACGGCTCTGATAGTGGGTAGCCACAGGGATGATGTGGTTCATGCTCAGGTCGCCCATCACACGAGCCTCAATCTGAATCTTCTTGGTATAGGTCTCCCACTTCACCTCGTTGCGCGCCTTCAGCTCGCTCTCGCTCATCACGTTGGTCTTGGCAAACATCTCGATGCTCTCCTTGTCCAGATAGCGGTCGAAGACTACCGGGCAGGATGCCTCGCAGTCCAAGCCACGCTTCTGAGCCTCTTCCTTCCACTCATCTGAATAGCCGTTGCCGTCGAAGCGGATAGGCTTGCAGGTCTTGATATCCTCGCGTACAATATCTATAATAGCCGATGTCTGGTCCTCGCCCTTTGCTATCAAGGCATCTACACGAGCCTTGAAGTCTTCGAGAGCCTCAGCTACGGCAGCATTCAGTACGATGAGAGATGACGCACAGTTGGCCTCTGAACCTACGGCACGGAACTCGAAACGGTTTCCGGTGAAGGCGAATGGAGAGGTACGATTGCGGTCGGTATTATCAATCATCAGCTCTGGAATCTCAGGGATATCCAGCTCCATACCCTTCTTGCCAGCCAGAGCAAAGAGTTCTTCCTTATCTGCCTTCTCGATATGGTCGAGCAGGTCGGTGAGCTGCTTGCCCAGGAATGAAGAGATGATGGCTGGAGGCGCCTCGTTGGCTCCGAGTCGGTGCGCATTGGTAGCACTCATGATAGATGCCTTCAGCAGTCCGTTGTGCTTGTAAACACCCATCAAGGTCTCTACGATGAAAACTACGAAGCGAAGGTTATCCTCTGGTGTCTTGCCTGCAGCATGGAGCAGTACGCCAGTATCGGTGCAGAGACTCCAGTTGTTGTGCTTGCCCGAACCGTTGACGCCGGCGAATGGCTTCTCGTGAAGGAGTACACGGAAACTGTGCTTATGAGCCACACGCTTCATCAAGCTCATCAGGAGCATATTATGGTCTACGGCAAGATTGCACTCCTCATAGATAGGTGCCAGCTCAAACTGGTTTGGTGCGACCTCGTTATGACGGGTCTTGCAAGGGATGCCGAGTTCGAGTGCCTGGATTTCCAGATCTTTCATGAAAGCCTGCACACGCTCAGGGATGGTTCCGAAATAATGGTCATCCATCTGCTGGTTCTTCGCAGAGTCGTGTCCCATCAGGGTACGGCCCGTAAGCATCAGGTCAGGACGAGCCGAGTAAAGGCTCTCATCTACCAGGAAGTACTCCTGCTCCCAACCGAGATTGGTCTGCACCTTCTTTACCTGTGGATAGAAATAGTGGCACACCTCGGTAGCCGCCTCACTCAGGGTATGGAGCGAGCGGAGCAATGGAGCCTTGTAGTCCAAAGCCTCACCGGTATAAGAAATAAAGATGGTAGGGATACAGAGGGTATCGTCGATGATGAACACAGGCGATGTAGGATCCCATGCAGAATAGCCACGAGCCTCGAAGGTATTGCGGATACCGCCGTTAGGGAATGAGCTGGCATCAGGTTCCTGCTGGACAAGCAACTTGCCAGAGAATTCCTCAATCATACCACCCTTTCCGTCATGCTCTACGAAGGCATCATGCTTCTCTGCAGTACCTTCTGTCAATGGCTGGAACCAGTGAGTATAATGCGTTACCCCATTTTCCTCAGCCCAGAGCTTCATGCCGGCAGCCACGGCATCAGCGATGGAACGGTCCAGACGACTGCCGTTATCTATCACATCGATGAGTTTCTCGTACACATCAGATGGCAGATACTTGTACATCTTCTGGCGGTTGAATACATACTTGGCGAAGTACTCCGAAGGGCGCACCTTGGGAGTCTCCACCTCTACAGGTCTTTTCTTAAAGGCCTCGGCTACAACCTCAAATCTCAAATTAGCCATTCTTCTTTTATTATTTTATAAGTTTGCGGGTGCAAAGTTACGAAATAATTGGCTAACTGCTACCATTCTGCCCATTTTTTTATGTATAATTCAAACTTTTCTTATTTTGATTACAGGATTCTGCCCACAATCTGCAACTTGAGCACAGGATAGAACTGGATTTTATCCACGATATCGGCGATGTCACCGCCATCCTTGCCCATCGAATCATTGAGAGCTTTCCTGACATCCACCTCCTCGCCGTTCTGATAGATCTTCAGCTTGCCCATATACTGGCAGCCGATCTCCCAGCGGAAACCCAGACGGTTCTTGGGAACCACTCTTCCGAATCCCAGACCGAGATAAGGACGGAAGGAATTGCAGCGCAGGTCGGCATTGATATCACCATTCTTGTCGAACTTGATATTGTAATCCGAGAGTTCCGCACCTACGTTTTTCAGAATCTCATCTGAATATTCAGGATATTGCTTGATAAACTGCGCCAGCTTATCGCTGTGACCGCTCAACTTGGCAAGCTTGGCACCGCCGAAAGCGAAGCCAGCAGCCACGAAGAACTTGCTGTTGCCGCCGAAAGGATAGATATTCGCCTTGGCATGAAGGGCTGTGCGGGAGAAATCTGCATCAATATCCACCTCGGAATCAGGAATCCTTACTGTCTGTCCCTGAACGATGATAGAGGCATCTGTCGTTATGTTCGCCTTACCAGAAATCTTGAGTATCTTAGGCAGAATATCCACGCCTGCCTCCAGCTCCACGAAATTGGAGATAGGAGCCGCAACACCTATGCTGATACCTTCGGTACCCACACCTGCATTCAGACCCACATGATTGAATGCAGATCTCTTGAACTGTGCAAAACCACTTGTTGCAAATACGAGGCACAAAATGGCCATCATCAAAATCTTTTTCATCATTTCCTTTATTTTTTAATAGTTAGCATTCACATCTCACACACGTTATTTCTTCTTGCTAGCCTTCCACTCGAAGAGATAGTCGATGCCCTTGATCTTTACCTTGACGAAGAGATCGGCAGCCTTGCGGTCGGTGGTATAGAGATAGCCCGAAACCACTTCGCCCGGATGGATGGTGGTGCGCTCCAGATAGCCCAGGTCCTCAGGCATCTTGTCGGAATACTTCATGCGGTTGCCGTCTTCCAGCTGCTGCATCCGGCAGATACGGGTCTGGAAATCCTTCAGCGTATTGGAGGTTCCGGCATCAAACACCTGCGCGCCCAGGTTGGCATTCACGTTGTTCTCGCGTTCGGTCTGCACTATCGCCTTGTTCTTTACCGAGCGCTTAGCTACCTTCTTCTTGAACTTGAAGATTTTCTTGTCATACTCATCAGCGCCCACCAGTTCGAAATCCTTGCGCTTGCCGCCCTTCATATCGTAGATTTCAATCTGAGAAGGGTCGATATCCACATTGATCATGCTCTTGTTGACGATGAAGACGCCGATTTCGCGATAATCGCCGATGTTCTCATCCACCATCGAATTGCTCACGCCCACGATGAGTCCGTTCTTGTTGTAGTAAGGCCATGCCACACCGTTCTTATACTCGGTGAGGATTTCATCAGGCGAAGGGGTTTCCAGGATAGGCTGATGGTCGGTGAGCGAATACTTGGAATAGTTGCCGTCGGCATCCACCACTACATAAAATCCTTCAGGGATATCATTCTTGTAGGGAGTAAGGGTGCATACCCTGCCGTTCTCCGTGAAAGAGGCTCCTACCCCCATCTTCTTGCCCTGGTTCATGAAGAAATGCTCCTTCACGTTGCCGTTATTATAATAAGAGGTATATTCGCCCGAGAGCAGTCCTGCCAGATAGGTCTTCTTCTGCTCTACCTGTCCATCCTTGAAATAGGTGGTAAAGGTGCCGGCAAACTGGCTCTTGGCATCATCCTTCTTGTCGAGGACCACAAAGCTGCCTTCGCCCTGCAGTTCGCCGCTCATATAGTAGGTGCGGAACTCCTTGGCTGCCGTAGAATCAGCAGGATAGAGCGCCAGGCGATAATAGTTGGCGAAAGCCTTGTTAGGGGTTACCTTCCAGCTCTTGTTGTAATAGAGGGTGTCCAGCCGGTCTTGCGGAACGGGAGGAGTTTCTGGCACGATTTTCTCCTGCGCCAGGGCTGTCTGTCCTCCGAAGAGGGCAATCATCATGATGATGACCGAATACTTATTTTTCATCATAATTATTATGTTTTTAAATACTTAAAAATCTATCTATCAGTTTCTTTCTATAGAGCCTGCCCACCTTTACATAGTCGATTTCATCGAAAGGGGGATAGAAATGGCACACATTGTCAACCACCTCGATGAGGTAATTGATGTTGACGATGAACTTCTGGTTTACCTGCATGAAATGAGGGGCGAGCGCGAGCAGGTCGGTGCTCTTCACGCTGCGTTTCAGCCTGATAGGCTTCCTGTTATCCGCCACCACCACCTCCCAGCATCTCACTTCGTGATTATACTGGAAGAGGCAGACATTCTCCTTATCCACCAGCCTGAAATCCACGGAGTTGGTATAGAAGAGCAGCTTGCCGTTCGCAACGGGTGCATTCTTCACGCCAGCCCCTACCACTCTCTCAGCCTCTTTCTCTGCCTCTTTTTCAGCCTCTTTCTCCAGTCGTCTGACGATGGTATCCAGCTCCTGGGGATTGATAGGCTTGAGCAGCACATCGAAAGCCTGCTTGCGGAAGGCTGTCAGGATATATTCATCGTATGCCGTGTACATCACCACCTGGCAGCGGCGGTGCACGAATCCCGACAGCTTATCCAGAAAATCCAAGCCATTCACATCGGGCAGCTGGACATCCAGGAAGAGCACATCGGGCTGGTACCTGTTGACCATTGCCAGGCCGTCAAGCCCACAGAGCGCGCATCCCAGCACCTCCATATCGTATTTCGTTTCCAATAAATCAGCCAAGGCCTTGCCTGAAGATTTATCGTCGTCTATGATTACAACTTTCATACACCTTATTATATTGTTTATATTCAAATTTCGCAAGTCCTGCTACATCACGAAGCCATCGGGTATACATACCTGCGCCAGGCATCCTGCCACGCTGCCATCTTCAGCCTTCCGGTTCTGCAGCGAGAAGGTCATCTTTTGGCGATTATGCTCGTTCACCACTGCCAGGGTCTGGGTGATGATACCCAGTCCGGTACGCTTCATTTCCTTCTGGCGGATATCGAATCCCCTGCCGTTATCCAGCACGGAAACCACGGTATAGCCCGGCTGCTTTCTGCCTACCTTTACCTGCAAGATCTTCCTTCCCTCCCAGCCTCTCAACCCGTGAACCAGGGCATTCTCTACGAGAATCTGGACAAACATCGACGGAATATACGTATTCTCCACATCCACTTCGGGATCTATCTGCAGCGAGAAATCGAAATCATCGCCCATCAGCGGAGTTTCCACTGCCAGATACTGCTTCACGAAACCCAGCTCTGCGGCTAGCGATACCTTCGGCTGGCAGGACAGGTCCAGGTTGCTGCGTATCAACCGGGCAAGCCCCATCAGCTCGTCGGCTTCCGCCGTACCGGCATGCAGAATCTTGTTGTTGAGAACATTGAAGACGAAATGAGGAGAGATTCGGTTTCTTGCCCCTTCCAGCTTCAACTGCAGTACGCGATGCCTGCTCTCTTCGAGCCGCTTGCCGGAGCGCATGCTCTTGATGACGAAGAACATGCACAGCAGCAGAATCAGCAGCACCACCGCCAGGGCGATAGAGCGGGTCTGATTCAGCTGTGCCGTCTTGTGCTCAAGCACCAGGTCGTGGTGCAGTTTCAGCGTATCCTGGGTAAAGCGGTCCATGATTTCAGAAGCTCTCATCTTGATTCTGTTGTGCTCCAGCGAATCATTCTTCTGCATATCCCTGCGCAGATTCTCGAATGCCATGCGGTAATCGCCCTTGGCGAGGTAATATCGCTGCAGATACTGATTGCGGATCTGGCGGAGGTTGAAGGCTACGAGATTGCTGAGATTCTCTCCGAACTGCTGCCTCTCGCTGTTCAGAATGCGGGTAACAGCCGCCATATCTCCCTTCTTCACCTCCTGACCGATATGAATCGTATTACAGTAAAATACCGCCTCTCGATCGTGGTTGGCCACCATGAAAGGCTCACTCTCGGCAAGATATTTCTCCGACTGGGCAATGCTGTCCAGATTGAGATACACATCTGCCATATTCAGCTTGCAGAGATACATGTCGAAGCAGTCGTCCTTCTTGTGCTTCTCCAGCAACTGCTTCAGCTGCAGGAATTTGCGGAGCGACTGGGCATAATCTTTCTTATAATAGTAGTAGTTGCCGTAATTGTTCAGATAATACGCCTGCATAGCCAGCGACATCTGCGGGAGATGGTCTTCCGTCTGCTGATAGCACTGGAGCGACGCATCAAAATCATTGAGTTTCAGGTAGATGGTAGCCAGCCCCACATAGAGGGAGACATTCTCCTCCTTAGGCAGCTGGAGAGAATCTACCAGAAAGAGCGCACGGCGATACCAGGAGGCAGCCTGCGGCAACTGATTCTTGAAGAGATAGGCATCACCCAGGTTGGCACAGATGCTAGGCGCCTGATGCTGCACATCGCTACGCATGGAATAGGCATAGGCAGACTGGTAGAGCGAAACCACCTCGTCTGCCTTGCGATGAAAATTATGATAGTTGATGCCCTGACAGTTGTAGGTATAGGCAAGAAGTCCGTTGCGGCGCGGAGTATCAGGCTGACGGAGGGCGAAACGCAGGGTGCGGTCCACATAGCCTACCGTAGAATCGGGCGTTGCCGACTGGCAGAACCATCTTCCCTTCCTAGCATAATACTCATAAAACGTGAGGCTGTCTTTCGCCAGCTTCATACCTTTTTCTATTTCCGTCTTAGCCTGCGGCGACTGCGCATTGAGGAGTTCATCGAGCTGATGCAGTTTTTCGATACGCAGGTTATCAGCAGTTTCCTCTGCCGATTTCCGGCAGGAAGCCAGGATCATCAGCAGAGGCAAGAGAGGCAGGAGAACCTGCCAGAGGTTAAGCTTATCATTTTTCATCATTTCTATTATTTTCTACAGAACTTTCGCAGTTCTGGACTGCGAAAGTTAAGTTTTCTACGAATTTACCTTGCAAATATAGGCAAATTAACGCAAACGGGCAAGCTTTTTGAACATTTTTTTCTTCTTAAAGCCATCAAACTTACATTTTGATATCGGATTGAGATGCCTGCGGGCTGTTACTCGGGGCTGCGGGTATCATCGTCATCCTCCATCATGGCACGGAGTGCTTCTTCGGTTACACCATCCAATACCATCATATAGATTGGGGCATATTCTTCAATATCCTCAAAAGTGTTCTTGTCTGTAGCGCCTGTAGCATGAGGATCATACTCCAGCGTAATCAGCATCTTCTTCTTTGCCGAATAGAAGTTTACCGCCATATAGCCATCCTCATTGTCCTCTCCCATATTGGTAAGACCCAATTTGGCTGCCGCATTCTTCAACTTCTGATAATCGCTGCTTCCACCATTATAATAAATGATGCCGCCCTTACCCAGATTGAGACTTTCCGTAATCAGCAGTGCCAAAGGTGCCTTTGCCTCCAACTGTGGAGTGAAAGAAGGGAAGCCTGCATCTACCGGTTTGACGTTGCGAAGTGTCTTGGCTGTAGCCAGGAGCGGATAGCTCATCATCTTGCCAACCAACTTGGCATTTTCATCATATTCTGCATCAGATTCCGTTTCATCGGCATCATCTTCGTCAAAAGATACCTTGCCAAAGGCTCCATTTCCTTCCAGTGAGAACACAAAATCATTGCCGTTTCTCTGTACGGTACACTTCATTTCCTTGCCCGCCATAGTCTGGAACAGGCGCTTCTCTGTTCGATTAGCCACGCTGGCTGTTACACCATCCGTATAGGTAGTCTTCTCCTTATCATACTGAGCTACTACGACAGACATCAAGATGTTAGATTTTTCTTCTGGTATCAGCATCATGGCATTATCCAGAAGAAGCACCCCACTAAGCGGACTCGTATAGGTAGGTATAGGCCATGCTTCATCGCCCAGAACATCAGAGAAGATGTGGATCATATTGGTATTGACACCACCAGAACCGCTTACAATCAGTTCTACATATACATCCTTATCCTTGATGGTTATGTCCTTGGAAACCTCATCACCCCGATAGGTTCGGGCATGTACGGTGGCTTTGCCCTTCATATCCTTCGGTACATACACATTGAAGTTACCATCCTTATCTGTCTGGAGAACTTCTGTCTTAGCTTTATCCGTCTGCACCCATACCGAAGAGCGGATGCCGTCGCCCCGCTCGTTCATCACCTTGCCATATACGCGAACCAGGTGAGGCAGCGTGATATCCACCTGACGTCTTTCTCCCGGAGAGAGGGCAGGAACCTTTACGGAGACCTTCTGGTCGATGCCACCATAGTACAAATCCTTCACCGTGATGCTGAAAGCAGTATTGGCAGGAACTTCATGCGAATAATATCCATCCGATTTGGATACAGTAGAAGCCAGCAACTGTCCGATGCTCAATCTTACACCCGGGAGAACCTTGCCGGTATCATCCTTTACATATCCATAAACGGTGCCCTGCTTTTCAGGATAATCCAGGTTAACCCAGGAGAAATGAGCCACTTCACCTACATATACATTTCCCTGCAATGCGGCACTTCCTTCTTCCTCCCAAAGTCCTGTCTTCTCATTGAAGCTCCACAAAGGGATGCTGGCTGGCGGATTCTTGTCCATTCCGGCAGGTATCGGGAAGGTAAGCTTTGCCTTGCTGCCATCCTTGAGCTGCAGCTTGTCGCCATTTTCGGCATACATGTTCAGGTCGGTCATTCCATAGGAAACCAGTTGGGCGCTGGAGTTGTCGGAACGCACAGCGGCGAGGTCGCCACCCGGCATCATCTCTGCGAATCGCTCATTGTTAGGATCCAGATACACCATCTCCGACTTCACCTTTCCGGTATAGCCGGCTCCGGTGCCATCCACCTTGTATCCATCCTGCGGCATATCAATCTTCATTTCGCCAGCCTGCAGGGTCTGGTCGGATGAAGAAGAATAGGTCTTGATGCTGGTGAAATCATTGTTCTCCTTCTTGCACATCACCACCTCCCAGCTTGCGCCATCGGCAGCATCATCGTCAGCATCCATAGAGCGCACCACATCAAAATAGCCAGCCTTGCTGAATCTCACTACCGAGCGGTCGTTCTGGACACTTACTACCTGAATCTGGTCGAATTCAAAGAATCCGTCGGTATTGGTAGTAGCAGCAGAAGAGCCGCTCACGATGCTCACGCCCTCGATTGGAGTGCCGCTGGCATCTCTCACGATACCCGAAAGAGCGATGTCTTCCATTCTTCCTTCTACGAGTTCCGGTGGATTAATGCCTCCATCGTCGTCGTCATCATCATCTCCCTCATTCAGCAAATCCTGAATTTTACTGCATGAAGCGAACGTCATCAACATCATCAACAATGCCATGAACACAAAAGTTAAACTGTGAATTTTCCGTCTCATAAGCCTTACATGTTTATCAGTTAATACAAAAATAGAATTTTATTGATTACACAAATAGAATCTTATTGATTGAACAAATAGAATCTTATTGATTGCAAAGATATATAAAAAAATGTATATTCGCAACCTCCCTTTTCGGGTCATCGTGCCTGTTTGTTATCAAATGCGTTTAAACGTCGTTTTTTCGGGCTTATCCGACAATAAAAAAAACAAACTATAAGGTTAAAACGGGCTAGGAGCTTCTGCCCTTTACCTTTCCCTTCGGACGGTGACCGTTGGTTCAGGGCGTATTGGGTAATTTCAACCGTGCAGGTCGTATTATTTCTCGGATTTGAGTATTTTAACGCCGATTATTTCTCGGATTTGAGTATTTTAACGCGATTTATTTCTCGGATTTGA
>ERZ1034976.2842-NODE-2842-length-11409-cov-25.164524_pt1 | contig 11409 bp, 5 predicted proteins | sample MGYA00520623_ERZ1034976 | MGnify/ENA primary metagenome ERZ1034976 (study PRJEB33766, sample SAMN09781774) | gut metagenome | biome: gut microbiome | host: Homo sapiens | place: Madagascar | study: EMG produced TPA metagenomics assembly of the PRJNA485056 data...
TCATCGACGGCTTTGAGGACCAGATCGTGGGCCACAAGCCCGGCGAGACCTTTGAGGTCAACGTCACCTTCCCGGACGGCTACAGCGACTCCACCGATGCCGAGGGCAATGCGGTGGTCCTGAGCAACAAAAAGGCGGTCTTCTCCGTCACGTTGAACTACATCAGCGAGGAGATCCTGCCGGAACTGACCGATGCCTGGGTCGAGGAGAATTTCAGCAGCACCGACGGCGTCCACACCGTGGAAGACCTGCGGGCCGAATACCAGAAGATGCTGTATCAGAACAACCTGAACACTGCGGTGATGGATTATCTGCTGGCAAACTCCACCTTCAAGGACCTGCCCAAAGAAGTGACCGATTATCAGGTCAACCAGTGCCTGAACTACTACTACACCATGGCCCAGTATTACGGCTATGATCTCGACAGCTTCCTGCAGGCTGCTGCCGGTTACAACAGTGCCGACGACCTGCTGGATGCCATGAGCGACAGCATCACCGAGTATGCCCGCGAAGCGCTGCTCTACCAGGCAGTGGCTGAGGCGATGGACATCGCCCCCACGCAGGAGCAGATCGACACCTACTCTGCCTACACCGAGACCTACGGTGCCAACTACTGCACCATGGTCGCGCTGATGGACGCCGTGTCCGAGGCGCTGACCACCGTGGCACAGGTGAAGTGATCCGATCTTGTTCCTGCGCCCCCAAAACCGAATAAGACCACAAACGGCCTGAACTCTGTGCAGCACAGAGTTCAGGCCGTTTCGGCTTTTTTGGGGTTATTTTTTCAGGGCATCTGCGAGGACGCGCAGCAGGTGTGGGACGTCCAGCGGCTTTGCGATATGGCCGTTCATACCGGCCGCCAGCGCGTTCTGACGGTCTTCTTCAAAGGCGTTCGCCGTCATCGCAAAGATGGGGATGCTGGCTTTCTCGGCGTCCGGCAGGGCGCGGATCTGCCGCGTGGCTTCGTATCCGTCCAGATTGGGCATCTGGATGTCCATCAGGATCAGGTCATACTGGCCGGGGGCCGCCTGCTTTATCTTCTGGACGGCGACCGCGCCGTCCTCGGCGGTATCCACCACAAAACCGGCTTCTTTCAGGATCTCCAGTGCGATCTCGCGGTTCAGCTCGTTGTCTTCCACCAGCAGGAGCTTCTTCCCCTTGAGGTCGGCCGCAGTGGGTTGAGCGGGCTCGGAGGCAGGCTCTGCACGGAACGGTTCGGCCAGAACGCGGCGCAGCTCCGAGAGGAAGAGCGGCTTTTCACAGAACGCGGTCACTCCGGCGGCGCGGGCCTCGTCCTCGATGTCCGCCCAGTCGTAGGCGGTCAGGATGATGATGGGGCAGCGGTTCCCGATCACCTTGCGGATCTGGCGCACGATCTCGATGCCGTTCATATCGGGGATCAACCAGTCGATGATGTAGACGCTGAACTCATCGCCCTGCTCCACCGCGTATTTGGTGCGGATGACCGCTTCCTTGCCGGAGATCGTCCACTCCGGCCGCATCCCGATCTTGGACAGCATGGTGCTGACGTTCAGGCAGGTGTTGGTATCGTCGTCTGCCACCAGGGCGCGCAGCCCTTCCAGCTGGGGGAGCTGCTTGGGCTCCGCCTTCTGCCCGCTGCGTGTGAAGCAGAGGGTCACGATGAACTCGCTGCCCTTGCCCGGCTCGCTCGTGAGGGCGATGGTGCCGCCCATCAGATCCACGATGTTCTTGGTGATGGACATTCCCAGGCCGGTGCCCTGAATGCCGCTGACGGTGGAGCTTTCCTCCCGGCTGAACTCCTCGAAGATGTGCTTCTGGAACTCTTCGCTCATGCCGATGCCGTTGTCCTTGATGCGGAACTCATAGCAGACGCAGCCCTTGGGCGCACCGTTCTTCTGGGCGATGCGGATGCTGATCATGCCGCCGGTGGGGGTGAACTTGATGGCGTTGGACAGGATGTTCAGCAGGATCTGGTTCAGCCGCAGCGGGTCGGTGATGATGTCCTCATCCTCGATGTCCATGGTATCAATGAAAAGCGACAGCCGTTTGGCCGCAACATTGGGCTGGATGATGGAGCGCACATCGTGGACAAGGTCGGGCAGATGCACTGCCTTTTCCTCGATCTTGACCTTGCCGCTCTCGATGCGGCTCATATCCAGCACATCGTTGATGAGGGAGAGCAGATGCTGGCTGGAGGTGGAGATCTTTTTCAGATAGTCCAGCACCTGCTCGCGGTTGTCGATGTGGGTCGCCGCCAGCGAGGTGAAGCCGATGATGGCGTTCATCGGGGTGCGGATATCGTGGCTCATGTTGAACAGGAACTCCCGCTTGGCGCGGTTGGCTGCGCCCTCGTGCTGGAGCGCGATCTCCAGTTTGCGGTTCTGCTCTTCCAGCTGGGTCTGATACTTCTTCTCCTGCTCCTTTTTCTGCTGCTCCATCTCCTGCACCGAACGCCGGCGCAGCATCTGCAAGATCGAAACGAGCAGGATGTAACAGACCAGTGCCGTTAAGACCAGTGTGAGCGACTCGTGGAACACGGTTTTTTCATCCGTGTACGCATAGAGGTCGAACGACCGGCCGTGGCTGTACATGCCGAAATAGCAGCCGGAGCCGTTCCAGCCGTGGGTGGGCGTCAGCTTTTCCGCAAGCCCGGCGCTGCGGATCTCCTGCACCGGCGGGCTTGCGGTGGTGTCCTGCCCGATCAGCTCCGGGCGGTTGGACGCAATGACCTGATTGTTCTGCACGATGAACAGGGTGCCGCTGGTCTCTTCCGGGTAGCCGTCCAGAATGCTCTGGACTGACAGTGCCGTCCCCTCGACAAATTTGGCCGGGGTGCAGCGATAGGCCAGCAGGATGACCTCTTCGTGGTCGGCCCGGTGTGCCGCCACATCCACGGCAGACCCGTCTGCCAGCAGAACGCGCTTCAGGTAGGTCTTCTGCGGGAAACGGAAGACGTCCAGCGCGGTCTCCTTTTTGAGCTGGTCTTCCAGCTGGGCATAGCCGATGCCGTTCGCTGTGTACTCACACAGGAGCGTGCCGTCCGGGCGCAGCACGGAAATGCCGGTGAGCCAGAGCGTCTCGGTCTGCTGTTTCAGGCAGTGCGGGTCGGAGAGGTCGAGTGCGGCGTCACCGGCCAGCTGGTGCACCGAGACCGCCGTGCGGCGGAGCGCTTTGGCCGTGATGGTATCGTTGTACTGCTCAAAACTGGTGGACTGCGATTTGACGAACGCGATCGTCTGGCAGAAACGCTCTTCGGTCACATGCAGGGCTTTCCAGCCGGAGGCCAGGACGACCCCCGCCATGAAGAGCACACCGACGAGAATGTAGAGCACCCAGATCCGCGTGTTCGGAGTGGCTTTGTTGTTACGCGTCAATGGTGTCCACCTCCAGATACTGCGAAGCATGTTCCAGGTATTTGCCGACGATCCGTTCCAGTGTGCCGTCCTCGCGCATCTGCGCGAAGGTATCGTTCAGCTGGTGGTCCAGCCCGCGGCTGTCATTTTTGGCAAAGGCAACGCCCAGCCCGGTGACCAGCAGCGGCTCTTCGAGGATGCGGAACACCGCGTTGTTGTCTTTCATGTATTGCAGGATGGCCGTCTCGTGGGCGGCGATGGCGTCCACATAGCCGCAGGCCAGCATGGCATACTGCACACTGCGGTCTTCGATGCTGAACACCTCGACGGTCTGCGGGATGCGCGGGTCGGAGCCGCTGAGGAAGATGCCCTCTGGCTTGGAGGTGCTCTGCACCATAACGGTCTTCCCGGCAAGGTCGCTGAGGGACTGGATGCTGCTGTCGGCGTTCACGGCCACGACCTGACGGCTCACCATGTAAGGCCCGGCCCACCGGTAGAGCGTTTCGCGGCCCTGCATGGAAAAGCAGCCCCAGATGCAGTCGATGGCGCCGCTTTCCACAAGGGCGGTCTTCTGCTCCCAGTCGATGACTTCAAATCGTGCAGCGTATCCCATGCGGCGGAATGCCTCGGTGGCGATCTCCACATCGATCCCGGCCGGGGTGCCGTCATTGTTCAGATAAATATAGGGCGGGTAGGTGTCGCTTCCGATGAGGATCTGCGGCAGATCGCTGTTCTTCGCGTCCGTTCCGCCGCAGGCAGTCAGGCCGCCGAGGGCCGTCGAGGCCGCCAGCAGGGTGCATCCGTTCAGGAATGCACGGCGTGAGAGGATGTGTTTCATGGGGGGTTCGTTCTCCTGTTGTTATTGCGTCCGCTGCTGCAACTGGACTTTCAGGTCGGTCTGCATATCCGTCAGGCATTGCAGCAGCAAGGGGTTGAACGCTCCGCACTCGCCGTTCAGGATCATCTGCACGGCTTTTTCGTGGGAGAAGGCTTTTTTGTAGCAGCGTTCGCTGGTCAGTGCATCGTACACATCGGCCAGCGCGACCAGCTGTGCGCTGATGGGAATTTCATCGCCCTTCAGCCCATCCGGGTAGCCGCGCCCGTCCCAGCGCTCGTGGTGCCAGCGGGTGATCTCGTAGGCGGTCTGCAGCAGCGGCTGCTCGTTGAAGTTTTCCAGCTGGTGCAGCATCTCGGCCCCCAGCATACTGTGGGTCTTGACGACCTCGAATTCTTCCGGGGTCAGCTTGCCGGGTTTGTTGAGAATCTTTTCGTCGATGCCGATCTTGCCGATGTCGTGCAGGGCGGAGGCCAGCGGGATGTTGTCCTGCTGCTCGGCGGTGATGGGGTACTGGCTGCTGATCTCCAGCAGGCGGTGGAGCAGCAGCTCGGTGATGATGCGGATGTGCCGCACATGGGCGCCGCTTTCGCCGTTGCGGAACTCCACGATATGGCTCAGCACACCCACCAGCATATCGGTGTTGTTTTCGCGGGCGCGGATCTGGTCCGACACCATCTGCACCAGCCGCCGCTGCTTGGCGTACAGCTTGATGGTGTTGGTCACGCGGCGGTAGACGATGCGAGCATCGAAGGGGCGGTTGACGTAATCGCTGGCTCCCAGCTCATAGGAGCGCCGGATCGCGGCGTCGGAGTCGTCGCTGGAGATCATGATGACCGGGATGTCCTCGATGGTGTGGTTGGCGTTCATGGCCTTGAGCACCTCGAAGCCGTCCATGACCGGCATATTGATGTCCAGCAGCACCAGCGCGATGTTCCCGGCCTCCGCCTGCAAGGCATCCATACATTCCCGGCCATCTTTTGCTTCCAGAATACGGTAGTCGCCTTGCAGAATCTCGGTCAGGATGAGGCGGTTCATTTCAGAGTCGTCCACAAGAAGGATCTGCGGCTTCTCCTCCACCAGTTCTTCCTGCGCGGTCAGCGCGTTTTCGGGGAGTTCCATCGTGACGGCATTCTTGCGGCCCTTTGCCTGATACATCAGCCGGTCTGCCCGGCGAACCGCATTCTCCATCGAGTCGGTGATGGCCTGCATCGTTCCGCCGATGCTCAGTGAGAGGCGAAAATGCGAATAACCGGGTACAGTAGCCTGCTGCACGGCGGCTCTGATCTGCTCCAGCTTGGTTTGCAGGATATCGCTCGGAATGCCGGGCAGCACCAGCAGAAATTCATCCCCGCCGTAGCGGATGAGCAGATCGGAGCTGCGGATGCAGGAGCGGATGGCATTGGCCGCTGCTTCCAGCGCCAAATCTCCGGCGTGATGCCCATAGGTGTCGTTGCAGATCTTGAAATCGTCCACATCCATCAGCGCGATGCCTGCGGGGCCGACGATACGGGATGCGATATCCTCATAGTAGCGGCGGTTGTATGTGCCAGTCAAGACATCGTGGTAAAGTTTTGCACGGTAGCTCTCTGCTGTTTCTTGAAGCTTTTCCTCGGTTTCGGCCTGCATCTTTTCCATGTTGGAACACTCGAACTGCCTTTGCAGATGACCGATCAGCAGAATGTTCGCAGCGATACCAAGGCCGATCACGATGAGCTTTTGAAGGTTCAAAGAGGTGTAAAGAAAAAAGCTGTGGTCGGTAGAAAAGAAAAACGCGGAGTATAGGAATGCAATGAGGCCGCTTACGATTCCTGCTGCATAGCCGCATTTCACGAGCACAGCAGAAAGAACAACAAAAAGCACGATATTTGGATTTGGAATATGAAAATTCCAGACGATCAGGCAGGCGCTCAATTGGGCAAGTGCCGATAGCAACATAGGCTGAATTTTATTTGGCTGTCGTTCCATACGCAATACCATCCAATCCTTTGATTCATCATGATTGCTCTCTCACAAAAAAGAGCTGGGCCGCAAATGGGCGGCTCTGCCAGGTCGTGGGTGTCGGTCATCTGCGAAACCGTGCGATTCCACTATTTATTTTCGGGGGGGGTAACGCGGAAGCGCTTGACGGTCTGTTCCAGCGCGTCGATGTCCACGGGCTTGGACAGATGCTCGTCCATCCCGGCTTCCTTGCTCTTCTGCATATCTTCCAAAAAGGCGTTTGCCGTCATGGCGAGGATGGGGATGACCCGGCCCAGCGGGTTTTCGCTGCTGCGGATGCGGCGGGCGGCTTCGAGGCCGTCCATCACCGGCATCTGCACATCCATCAGGATCATGTCATACTCGCCGGGCTTGACGCGGACGAACGCATCCACAAGCTCCTGCCCGTTGGGGTAAATTTTGCAGTGTGCGCCCTTGGATTCCAGCAGCAGCTCCAGGATCTCGGCGTTGATGGCGTTGTCCTCGGCGCAGAGGAAGTTCATCCCGCACAGGGGAGAGACGTCCTCCGGTTCCTCCGGGAGCGCCTGCGCCTTTGGCACCGCGTCCGCTTCGGTGTCGATGGGGAATTCCAGCACGACCTCAAAGCGGGTGCCCTTGCCGGTGGCACTCTCCACGCTGATGGAGCCGCCCATCAGGTCCACGATGTTTTTGGTGATGGCCATGCCCAGACCCGTGCCCTGCACCTTGTTGGTGCCGGAGCGCTCCTCGCGGGTAAAGGGGTCAAAAAGGGTCTTCTGGTAAGCCTCGCTCATGCCAATGCCGTCATCCTGCACCACAAAGCGGTATTTGGCGTAGTGCTCGTTCCGGGGCAGCTCTTCGACCTCGAACCGGATGTGCCCGCCGCGGGGGGTATACTTGACCGCATTGGAGAGGATGTTCATCAGCACCTGATTCAGGCGGGTGGGGTCGGCCAGCAGGTTTTCGTGCCGGAGATGGGTGGAGACGGTGAAGGTCTGCGCCTTTTCGCTGGCCTGTGCGCGGATCATCGTGCTGAGCTGGTCGAGCTGCTGGGAAAGGTGCATCGGCTCAACGCTCAGGGTGGTCTTGCCGCTCTCGATGCGGCTCATATCCAGAATGTTGTTGATGATGCCCAGCAGCAGCTGGCCGGAGCTTTCCAGCTTGTGCAGGTGTTCGGCCAGCTTTTCCGGCTGGTCCAGCTCGTTCTCCATCAGGGTCGTCAACCCGACGATGGCGTTCATGGGGGTGCGGATATCGTGGCTCATGTTGGAGAGAAAGTCGGTCTTGGCCTGGCTGGCGCGCTCGGCCGCGTACAGCGCCTCGGCGGCAGCATCCTGTGCCCGCCGCATCTCGTCGTTTGCCTGCGTCAGCTGGGTGTTGTATTGCTCCAGACGGAGGTTTGCTTCTTTTTCTGCTTGCAGCTCCTGCTGCTGCTTTTGCCGCAGGAGAAACCAGCCGACGAAAACCGCTGTGACCGAGAGCACCACGGCAAAGCTGACGATGACGAGTGTGACGAGATCGACCAGCTTTTGGGTGTTGACGGCCACGTACTCTGCCGGGACGAGGAACGCCAGCGTCCACCGGGCGTTTTCCATCTGCTTGAGCGCATAGTAATACTCGGTCCCGTCCAGCACGGCGTTGGAATAGCAGGAGCCTGTGCGGGCGAGCCGCTCCTTTGCTGCTGCAAAGGAAGAACCGTGCAGATAGGACATCTGGGAGAGCACGGTGTATACGTTATGCCCCTTCAGCAGCTCGGTATCATTGGCGTTGAACAGCTTGAAGCCGTTGTTGTCCAGCACATAGACGCTGTTGTTATTTTCGTAGGCGTCGCAGCGGAAATAATCGTTCAGCTGGGTCATGCTCTGCGAAATGCCAAAGTAGCGCAGGGTGATCTCGCCGGTCTCGCTTTGCAGGGTGATGGGGGTGGAGAGCTGTTCCAGAAACACCATGCGGGAATCGTCCGCAGTCAGGGAGTTGGAAACGTAGCTGACCCGCTCCGGCGCGTCTTCCAGATAGGTCATTTCCCGCAGCAGCCCCATGCGGCCACGCGCGGTATAATAATGTCCGGCAGCATCCACGGCTATCAGTTCGATCTGTTTTTCTTTGTAATTGGCAAGCTCGGACAGCTTCTCCAGATAGGAAAACAGATCATCGGTCGTCTCCATGGACGTATAGGCCAGATAATTGCACTGCACGTCCACATCGTCCCAGTGGTTGTTGATCACATCCTCCAGACTGTGGAACATCTGGTGGGTGACCTCTTCCATCTGGCTCAGCCGTTCGTGGTAGACAAGGTTCTGGATGTAGGTCTGGCTCATGACAAAAAGGGTCAGGATCAACACGATGATGACAAAGCCAAAGCCACCAAACAGCTTTTTATAGATTTTGTTGTTCACATCCAGTATCTCCTGTCCGTTTTATTCAACTCCATGCGGTATCTGCTCGGCTGATGGTGGTGTAGGCGCCAAAGAAAGCTTTTGCAGCGTCCATGCCCACCACACCGCTGTCTGTCACCGTGGTCTCCGCAGCCAATTTGTCGCTCACACCGCAGATGGCAACCTGATAGGTCTTGCCTGTCTCCGGCTGCACCGGGCTTACCAGCACATAGGGGTAGCCCTTGCCGTTGCCGTAGGCATCGTAGCCCGTGGCCAGCAGGTCGCTGATCTGATGCCCGGTCAGGGCAACGGTCTGGATGGTGCGGTTCCAGCCGGTGGGCAGGATGACCGAAAGGTCGTAATCCGTAATGCCCTTGGCGTACAGCTTGGCGGCTACGCCGTGGTGGTTCTGCTCGGTGGGGTTGCCGGGGATCCATGTGCTCAGCGAGACCAGCGCAAGGTCGCTGCCAGTAGCCTGTGCAAAGCAACGCCCCACCAGCATGGCGCAGTCCTGCTGCGAAAGCTCCTCGGTGACGGTGGTGATGATATCCGGGGTGTTGTTCACCACACTATCCTGATCCTCGTCCAGCTGACGGATGACATCTTCCATGGTAGCATTGCCCTTGATAAAGTCCAGCATCTTGTTGCCGGTGGTCACGACCGTGTTTTCCCAGCCGGAATAGATAAAGGGCGCGGTGTTGCCCGCGTTCAGGGCGTTGGCGATGTCGGCATAGTAGGTGTCGTCCGCTTTTGCGTCCTTGAAGGGCAGCAGACTGCTTTTCAGCGCCGTTGCGGGCTGCAGAGCACTGGTGCCCGCAACGGTGGAGAGCACGCGCATCACCTTGAGCGCATCCTCCAGCTTCTTGGGGTCCTGCTCCAGTTTTTTGTTCAGACCGTAGAAGCGGTTCACATTCAGCACAAAAACATTCTGGGTGCCGTCCTCCGAGAGAAACGGCATCAACCCGAATTGATTTGCGTTGCCGTCTGCCTCCACGATGCCGTCGGTGTTGCCGATCAAAAACAGGGTGTTGCCCTCGGCCATTCGCTGCCGGGTCACGCTGTCGTCAAGGGCATCGCCGGAGCCGTTCAGCATCCCGATGTCCTTCCACTTCTGGACGTATGCCATCGCCTGCATCATGCCGGGGGTGTTGCTGACGTTCGCCTTGCCGGACAGATAATCCCGCTGCCACAGTCTGCCATCCAGAGTGCCGAGGAAATCGGCATCCGCAATGTTGCACAGATACTGGAAACCGTAGCCCGGATACTGGATCTGCGTCAGACAGAGATCGACCCCGGCTTCCTTGGCCTTTGCAGCCAGTTCTTCCAGCTCCGTGAAAGAATTGGGCAGTTCCCAGCCGTGTTCCCGCAGCAGAGTCTTATTATAGGTGATGCCGTAGCAGTTGTAGGTCGAGGGCAGCAGGTAGATGGCACCGTTATCAAACACATCCTGCAAACGGGACTCCACATAGTTGTCGGTAAAATCGTAACCGGAAAGGTCCAGCAGTTTGTCGGAGACCAGATCGATCCGGGGGTCGTAGTAGGTCAAGGTGCAGACGTCCGGCAGGTCGCCCGCCGCAAACATATTCTGCAAACAGGTGGTGGTGTTATCGCCGCTGTACGGAACGATCTCAACATTTACTTCCGGGTAAACGCTGTGCACCTGTTCAATAAAGGCTTCTACCTCTTTATAAGGTGCCATAAAGGTGATGGCTTCGTGCGCATCCGCTGTTTTGCCGGTCTCGATTTTGCTGCCGCCGCAGGCGGTCAGAGCCGCCATGGCTGCTGCAACGCCGCAAGCCTGCAAAAAGGAGCGGCGGGAGATCTTTTTCATCATAATAGCGTCCTCACGGTTTCCTGATATTTCCATAGTTGTCATTCCTTCATTTTACCGCAAAGTTACAGCAAATGCAACATAAAGTTCGTTAAAATTTCCGCAAACTCATGCGGATTTTGGCGAAATGCGGCACATTAGAGCGCGGGAGGACGGCCGCACCGTCCTCTTTGCGGGAGAATAGAGCCCAAAAAGCCTGAGACCTTGCAGAAAAGGCCTCAGGCTTTTTGGGCTGTGGATGCAGCGATCAGGAATATAGGAAATGGAGAATGGCAGAAAATTACAGGATGCGCACCCGGATGACAGCGGGGATCGCCGCCAGCTTGTCGGCCAGAGCCGCGTTCACGGCACCGGTAGCATCCAGCATGGTATAGGCCATGTTCTTTTTGCTCTTGTTGACCATGTTCTCGATGTTCAGACCGGCCTCGGTGGTCAGCGCTGTGATCTGGCTGATCATGCCGGGCTCGTTCTTGTGGATGATGCAGATGCGCCGGCCGCCTGCACGGGGCTGGACGACCTCCGGCAGGTTCACCGAGTGGGTGATGTTGCCGTTCTTGAGGTAATCGCTGATCTCCTGCGCGGCCATGACGGCGCAGTTGTCTTCGGCTTCCGGGGTGGAAGCGCCCAGATGCGGGGTGCAGATGACGCCCGGCCTGCCCAGCAGCGCTTCGGCGGGGAAGTCGGTCATGTAGCCGGAGACCCGGCCGTTCTCCAACGCTTCCAGCAGGGCGGGGGTGTTCACCAGCTCGCCGCGGGCGTAGTTCAGGATCTTCACGCCGTCCTTGCACAGGGACAGCGTCTGGGTGTTGATGGTGTCCTTGGTGGTGGGCAGATAGGGCACATGGATGGTGATGTAGTCGCACAGAGGGAGCATGTCGTTCAGGTTCACGCAGTGGTGGACCTGGCTGCTCAGGTTCCAGGCGGCATCAATGGAGATGTAGGGGTCGTAGCCGTAGACCTCCATGCCCAGCGCAATGGCGCAGTTGGCCACGCGGGAGCCGATGGCACCCAGACCGATGACGCCCAGCGTCTTGCCCTTGATCTCGTTGCCCACGAACTGCTTTTTGCCCTTTT
>ERZ1034976.2844-NODE-2844-length-11404-cov-5.514935_pt1 | contig 11404 bp, 7 predicted proteins | sample MGYA00520623_ERZ1034976 | MGnify/ENA primary metagenome ERZ1034976 (study PRJEB33766, sample SAMN09781774) | gut metagenome | biome: gut microbiome | host: Homo sapiens | place: Madagascar | study: EMG produced TPA metagenomics assembly of the PRJNA485056 data...
GGACTCTACCTGTCCTTCCATGGGAATACGCAGATATTCGTCCGCCAGGTCCGCAGTCTCTTTTTTCAGACCGTTGCCTTCATTTCCTATCAGGAAAGCCGTACCGCCCGTATAGGAAAATTCATAGTACTGCTTTGTGCCCTTCAGGTGTGCCGCATAGGTCCGGACGCCCTTTTCTTTTAGATAACATATGCTATTTGAAAGAGTTTCTACATATATAAAAGGGACTCTGTAAACGGAACCCATGGTGGCTCTGATGGTCTTGGGATTATAGATGTCCACCGTGTCCTGCGACATGATGACGCCCCGTATACCGGCACCCTCTCCCGTCCGGATAATGGTGCCCAGGTTGCCGGGGTCCTGCAGGTTTTCCAGCACCATGAAGGTGCCCTCTCCGTTTCCGACAATATCCTCCAGCGTGTACGACGGACGGTTCAATACCACCAGTGCCCCCTGTGGGGTCTGCGTATCGGAAACCTTTTTCATAACCTCGTCGCTTAAGAGCTCGTAGCCGGTATTCTCTATTTTTGTAAGGACCTCTCCGTCCTCTTTCCTTAAGCGCTGCAGTACTTCCTCCGTCAGGTAGACTTCCTTTATCCAGTCCCTCGGCGCCTCTCTTAGCATCTTGATGCCTTCTGCTAAAAAAACATTGTCCTCGCGCCTCTTTTTCGCTTTTTCCTGCCAGAGCACGAGCTGGCGGACACGCGGATTTGACGTGCTTGTAATCATGCCGTCACCTTCTTCCTTCTATGATTGTAAAAAACTCCCTGTGACATTCTCAGTCATAGGGAGTTCATTCTCTCGCCTTACTATTTGGATAACAGTCTGCTGATTTCGTAAGAATACTCCGGAATGCTCTTCTTCATTGCCAGTGCTTCTTCAATGTCATAATCTACAAACTCGCCGTTCTTATGGCCGACTACACGGTTGGACTTGCCTTCAATCAGAAGGTCTACTGCGTATGCGCCCATGATGGATGCATAGTAGCGGTCCTTACAGGTCGGGCTGCCGCCTCTCTGGATATGTCCTAAGATAGTAGCCCTGGTTTCAATACCGGTTGCCGCTTCAATTCTCTTGGCCATTTCCATGGAATCGCCGACGCCTTCTGCGTTTACGATGATGTAATGCTTCTTACCCATTTTCTTTTTCTGGATAATGTTATCGATAATTGCCTGCTCGTTGTAATCGTATTTTTCGGGAAGCAGGATATCTTCTGCGCCGTCTGCAATACCGCACCACAGAGCAATATAGCCTGCGTTACGTCCCATAACCTCGATGACGCTGCATCTCTCATGGGAAGTAGAGGTATCTCTAACCTTGTCAATCGCTTCCATGGCGGTATTGACTGCAGTATCAAATCCAATGGTGTAATCGGTACATGCAATATCAAGGTCGATGGTACCGGGAAGTCCGATAGCATTGATGCCGTTTCTGGCCAATGCCTGTGCACCGCGGTAGGAACCGTCGCCGCCGATAACAACCAGGCCGTCGATACCGTGCTTTCTGCAGATATCCGCTCCGACCTTCTGTATTTCGGGGTTCTTGAATTCCAGACATCTTGCGGTTCCTAAAATAGTACCGCCTCTCTGGATAATATCGGATACGCTCTTCGCATCCATATCTATAATCTCTTCATTTAAAAGACCTGCATAACCTCTTTCAATACCTTTTACAGTAAGTCCTTTTGCAATAGCGGTACGGACAACGGCACGAATTGCTGCGTTCATTCCGGGTGCATCTCCACCGCTGGTCAATACGGCAATTGTCTTCATCTGGTCTGCCATAATTTTATTCCTCCTAAACAGTTGCTCATCTAAACAATTTCCTCTATTTTAACCCTTTTCCTTGCAATTTTCAATGATTTTTTTGATATATTTTTCACATTATATCTTGAAAACTGCTTCTTTCCAATCAGGAAACCGTTACCGTGACATTTTCCCTTCCAAACCGCTCCTGCAGGCGGTTTACAAGGCTTTCATCCGCCTCTACGTTCTGGTTGGGCGGCAGTTCTTTTTTCGCCTTCGGGTTTTCAATGTAAATTACGATACCGTCTTTTCCTTCGGACTCCCTTAACGTGTCCATGAGTCCCGCCTCCGCTGCTTTGTATGCCTCCATATCGGGGAACTTAATCCATACTTTCTTCTTAAGCTCAGTAAACGGCACTATCTTTTCGCAGATCAGCTTTCCGTCCTTGTCTTCCTCCACGGAAATGCGGCCCTGTACAAACACCTTGGCATCCTCCGTCAGGAAGGAAGCGCTCTGCTCGTAGGTCTTGGGGAACACAATCACTTCCACCGTTCCCACCAGATCCTCTATGGTAAGGAATGCCATAATCTTGTTGTCCTTCGTATATTTAATGGTCTTGCCGGCAATGAGTCCGCCGATAACTGCCTTGGCTCCGTCCTTTACCCGCACGCCCTGCACTTCCTCGTCATAGGCAAAATCCGCAGTGGTATTGCTGATTTTCTTTCGCCACGCCGCCTCATACTCCTCCAGCGGATGGCCGCTGACATAGATGCCCAGCACTTCTTTTTCAAAGGCAAGCTTCATTTCCTTGGGGTACTCTCCCACATCCGGCAGCTTCAGGGCAAGACCTTCCTTCTCCTCTTCCTCCACAATATCAAATAAGGAAAGCTGGCCTGCCATATTGTTTTTCCTGTCCTTCTGGGTCCTGTCCATTACCTGGGAGAAAACGGACATAAACTGCTTTCTGGTGCCGCCGAGTCCGTCCAGAGCGCCCGCCTTGATAAAGCTTTCTACAGCACGCTTGTTCACATCCTTATCGGTAATGCGGTTCACAAAATCCTGCAGATTAAGGAAAGGCCCGCGTTCCTTCCGTTCCTCCACCACAGCCGTAATGACCGGTCTGCCCACACTCTTGATAGCTGTCAGGGCATAGCGGATAGAACTGCCGGATACGGAAAATCCGCTTTCGCCTTCATTAATATCAGGAGGCAGGATTTCAATGCCCATGTTACGGCAGACCAAAATGTATTCCGCCACCTTTTTGGGGTTGTCGATAACAGAGGTCATCAGCGCCGCCATAAATTCCACCGGGTAATAATATTTCAGGTATGCCGTCTGGTATGCCACCACCGCATAGCATGCCGCATGGGACTTATTGAACGCATACTTGGCGAAATCCATCATGGTGTCGTAAATACCGGATGCCGTCTTTTCGTCAATGCCGCGGGAAACGCAGCCGGGAACGCTCTCTTCCTCATTGCCGTAAACGAAGTTGGCGCGTTCTTTTTCCATGACCGCCTGTTTTTTCTTACTCATGGCACGTCTTACCAGGTCGCTTCGTCCGAGTGTGTAACCGCCTAAGTCACGCACAATCTGCATAACCTGCTCCTGGTAGACAATACAGCCGTAGGTCGGCGCCAAAATAGGCTCTAACTGCGGGCAGGCGTAAGTGATGCTGTCCGGATTGTTTTTGCCCCGGATATACTTAGGGATAAAATCCATGGGACCGGGACGGTACAGGGAAATACCCGCGATAACATCCTCTAAGCTCTGGGGGCGAAGCTCCTTCATGAAGTTCTTCATACCCGTACTTTCCAACTGGAACACACCGTCCGTTTTGCCGGTTCCCAAGGATTCCAGTACTTTTTTATCGTCATAATCAATATGGTCTACGTCAATATGTACGCCGGTGTCCTTTTCAATCATATTCACGGCATTCTGGATAACGGTCAGGGTGCGAAGCCCTAAAAAGTCCATTTTTAAGAGTCCCAGTTCTTCCAGTGTCGTCATGGTAAACTGGGTGACAATGGAACCGTCCGAGCCGCGGGATAAGGGCACAAATTCGTCCGCCGATTTCTGGCAGATAACCACGCCCGCCGCATGCATGGAGGTATTTCTCGGCAGACCTTCCAGACGTTTGCACATATCGATCAGATGATGCACCCTGTCGTCCGAGCTGTATAAGCTTTTGAATTCCGGGTTCATATCCAGCGCTTTATCAATGGTAATGTTCAATTCGTTGGGAATCATTTTCGCAATGGAGTCCACAAACGCATAGGGCATGTCCATAACACGGCCCACATCCCTGATAACGCCTCTTGCCGCCATGGTACCGAAAGTAACTATCTGCACTACCTTGTCCGCACCGTACTTCCTGCCCACATAGTCAATGACCTCCTGCCTTCTTTCAAAACAGAAATCCACGTCGATATCGGGCATGGACACACGTTCCGGGTTTAAGAAACGTTCAAACAGAAGCTGGTAGCGGATGGGGTCGATATTGGTGATTTTCAGGCAGTATGCCACAATGCTTCCCGCCGCCGATCCTCGTCCCGGTCCCACGGGGATACCGTGTTCCTTGGCATAATTGATAAAATCCCACACAATCAGGAAGTAATCCACATAGCCCATGGTACGGATGACATTCAGCTCATAGTCCAGCCGTTCCCGTAAAGTCTGACCGGTGCTGCCCGCAGGTGCATGCTCATCGCCGTAACGTTCCGCTAACCCATCGCTACAGAGTTTATTTAAGTAGGTCCAGGAATCATAGCCTTCCGGCACTTCAAATTTCGGCAGCTTCGTAACGCCGAACTCAATTTCCACATGGCAGCGGTCCGCTATTCTCTGGGTGTTTTCCACCGCTTCCCACGCATATGGGAAAAGCGCCTTCATTTCCTCTTCGCTTTTGACATAGTACTGACCGCCCACATAGCGCATTCTGTCCTCATCCGCCAGCTTTTTACCGGTCTGCAGACAGAGCAGTATATCATGGGAGTCCACATCTTCCTTATAGGTATAGTGCACATCGTTGGTGACCACCAGTTCAATGCCGGTTTCCTTGCTTAATTTCAAAAGCTCCGTGTTGACCAGCTTCTGTTCCGGGATGCCGTGATCCTGCATTTCCAGAAAGAAATTGCCCTTTCCGAAGCATGCTTCATATTTTAACGCCGCTTTTTTCGCTTCCTCATGCAGTCCTTTTACAATGTAGCGCTGCACCTCGCCCGCCAGACAGGCGGAAAGAGCAATGATGCCCTCGTGATAGGTCTGCAAAACCTCCATATCCACACGGGGCTTATAATAATAGCCTTCCGTAAAACCGCGGCTGACAATTTTCATCAGGTTGGCATAGCCTGTATTGTTTTCCGCTAAAAGCACCAGGTGGTAATACCGGTCCTCGCCGCCGGTAAGCTCCTTGTCAAAGCGGGAATTGGGCGCCACATAGACCTCGCAGCCCAGAATCGGCTTGATGCCGGCTTCTCTTGCCGCACGGTAAAAATCAATGACACCGTACATAACGCCGTGGTCGGTGATTGCCGCACTGTCCATGCCAAGCTCTTTCACACGCTTGACATATTCTTTTATTTTGTTGGAACCGTCTAACAGTGAATACTCTGTATGCACATGCAAATGTGTGAATGCCATGTTTTCCCCCTTGTTATATACTAAATAAGGCTGGCGCAGAATAAATCTGCCGCCAGCACTCCTTTGTGACTTTTATAATAAGGAATAAATCGTTTTATTAATTCACCTGTTCTCATGCTAAATATTTCTTTAAGTCGTCTGCTTTGTCTAATTTCTCCCAGGGAAGGTCAAGGTCGTTGCGTCCGAAATGTCCGTAAGCAGCGGTCTGCTTGTAAATAGGACGGCGCAAATCCAACATCTTGATAATACCTGCGGGACGTAAATCAAAATTGTCACGGATAATTTCTACCAGCTTGGCATTGGAAAGCTTACCTGTGCCGAAGGTATCCACGCGGATGGAGGTGGGATGTGCCACACCGATTGCGTAGGACAACTGGATTTCGCACTTGTCAGCCAGTCCCGCTGCCACAATGTTCTTTGCCACATAACGGGCAGCATATGCTGCGGAACGGTCTACCTTGGTGCAGTCCTTACCGGAAAAAGCGCCGCCGCCGTGACGGGCATATCCGCCGTAGGTGTCTACGATAATCTTTCTTCCTGTCAGACCTGCGTCTCCGTGAGGTCCGCCGATAACAAAACGTCCGGTGGGGTTAATGAAGTACTTGGTGTCCTCATCCAGCATTTCCTCAGGAAGGATGGGGTCAAATACATATTTCTTAATGTCTTCGTGAATCTGTTCCTGGGTAACATCCGGGTCGTGCTGGGTGGAAAGTACAACCGCTTCCAGTCTGATGGGCTTTCCGGCTTCATCATACTGTACGGAAACCTGGCTCTTTCCATCGGGACGAAGGTAAGGAAGGGTTCCGTCCTTACGAACCTTGGTCAGCTGCCTGGTCAGCTTGTGTGCCAGATAAATAGGATAAGGCATATATTCCTCTGTCTCATTGGTGGCATAACCGAACATCATACCCTGGTCGCCGGCGCCGATGGCATCCAGCTCTTCTTCGGACATATTGTTTTCAGCCGCTTCCTTCTTTGCCTCTAAGGATTTGTCAACACCCATGGCAATGTCGGGGGACTGTTCGTCAATAGCTACCATAACGGCACAGGTATTGCCGTCGAAGCCGTATTCGGATTTGTCATAACCGATTTCTTTTACGGTTTCTCTTACGATTTTCTGAATATCCACATAAGCTTCTGTGGTGATTTCTCCGGTAACGAGTACGAAACCGGTGCAGCTTGCTGTTTCGCAGGCAACACGGCTCATAGGATCCTGCTCCATGAGAGCGTCCAAAATTGCATCAGAAATGGCATCGCACATTTTGTCGGGATGTCCTTCTGTAACAGACTCGGAAGTAAACAATAACTTTTCCTGTTCCATTTTAGTCTCCTTTTCTTTTGCGTTCTGTATACGGGTTTCTCCCGGCATCAGCCTATTTTAAGCTTGAATTTCTGTAATTCTCTTTCGGAATCCACTTTGTCAATCTGTGCGCCCAGAGACTGCAGTTTCAAATGGAAATCCTCGTATCCGCGTTGGATATAGTGAATATCCTCCACAACGGAATAACCGTCCGCTGCCAGTGCCGCCAGCACAAGTGCCGCGCCCGCACGGAGGTCGGGAGCCGAAATCTTGGCTCCGGTATATTTGCTTACACCATCCACGATAGCGGTATTGCCTTCTACCTTGATGTTGGCGCCCATGCGTGTCAGTTCATCCACATATTTAAAACGGTTCTCAAAAATGCTTTCGGTTACAATACTGGTACCCTGGGACAATGCCAGCGCCACCGTAATCTGGGGCTGCATATCCGTGGGAAAACCGGGGTAAGGAAGTGTCTTTACCTGTGTATGTCGTAACGGTTTTGCCGCCACAACACGCACCGCATCATCGGACTCCTCGATTTCACAGCCGATTTCCAAAAGCTTTGCGGTAATGGACTCCAAATGCTTCGGAATAACATTTTTTACAGTAACATCTCCCTTGGTGACTGCTGCCGCAAACATAAAGGTTCCGGCTTCAATCTGGTCGGGAATAATTGCATAATCGGTACCGTGCAGGTGGGAAACACCCTTGATACGGATAACGTCCGTACCGGCGCCCTTGATGTTGGCACCCATGCTGTTTAAGAAATTGGCAAGGTCTACTACGTGAGGCTCCTTTGCTGCATTTTCAATAATCGTCTGACCTTCTGCCAGTGCCGCTACCATCATGATGTTAATGGTGGCGCCTACGGAAACCACATCCATGTAAATATGGCTGCCCTTTAAGTGCTCCGCTTCCGCTTTAATCAGTCCGTACTCAATGTTGACGTCCGCACCAAGCGCGCGGAAGCCCTTGATATGCTGGTCTATGGCTCTGCAGCCGATATCGCAGCCACCCGGAAGCGCTACTTCTGCTTTTTTATAGCGGGCAAGCAGTGCTCCGATAAAATAGTAGGACGCACGGATACGGCGGACGCCTTCGCCGTCCACTACCAGATTGTTTATCCGGGAAGGATAAATCGTCACTCTGTGACGGTCTTCTCTTTTAATCATAACGCCGATGCTCTGCATAGCTTCCAATAATACATTGGTATCCCTGACATCGGGCAAATTATCTATATGCACTGTCTCTTCTGACATAAGGGCTGCAGCTATAATGGGAAGAGCGGCATTTTTGGCACCGCCGATTTCCACTTCACCAACTAATGGATTACCGCCTTTGATTGCGTATTGTTCCATTTTCATACCTCTATCCATTTCAAGATTTCTTATCCTTACATTATATATCCATACAACGTTTTTGTAAACGTGAATATGTGTTCGTGACTTTTCCCGGCTAATTCAGGTAGTTTAAGGGATTGACCTGCTTGCCGTTTATCAGGATTTCAAAGTGCAGATGAGGTCCCGTACTTACGCCGGTATTTCCGCTCAAGGCTATCTTATCCCCCTGGGAAACCTTCTGTCCCGCCGTTACCAGAACCTTGCTTAAGTGTCCGTAACGGGTCTGTCTGCCGTCTTCATGGTTAATGTAGACCACGTAGCCGTAGCCGCTGCCCCATCCGGCTTTGGCTACCGTACCGCCGCAGGATGCTACAACCGTAGTGCCCTTCGGAGTTGCCCAGTCAACGCCCTTATGATAGGTGCTGGCGCCCTTCTTCGGCGCTTTTCTCTTACCAAAGTTTGATGTCAGACGACCGCCGGAAATCGGCTTGATATAAGTAGGCGGTATTCTGGTTCCTTTTTCCACAATCTTCGGAACCGCTTCCATGACCACTTCTTCTTTTAGTATTTCCCTGTTTGTTTCGGTATCATTCTTATAGGAAACAACTGCCACTACTTTCCGGAAGCCCGCTGAAGGCTCCTGCAGGGTCTTGGTCTGATTGGTGTACCAGCTGTCATTGTATACATACTGAACGGGAGCATCGTAAATCTCCTCATAGTACATTTCTTCGTCATGATCCACGGAAAGCTCGGGCTCCGGAATTGTGATAATCAATTCCTGTCCCACACGGATTACAGAATTGGTGTCCTCCAAGGAGTCATTCATGGCAACCAGCTGATCCATGGGGATGTTGGTCTTGATGGCAATTTCGGAAAGAGTGTCGCCGGGAACCACTTCGTAAACAGAATTTACCTCCTGCTCCTTGATGACCTCCTCCGCCGCGGTAGCCACATCCGTAAGCTGGGAGTCATCCAGATACACTTCCACAATTTCCACTTCTTCCGCAAAGCGGATATCCACCGTACCAAGCTCATAGTCGGAGAAATCCTTTTCTCCCGCAGGCTCCGTGTCCGTAAGCATATTTTCTGCTGCCAGTTCAAAACCGCCCTTGTCGCTTACCTGTACGGTGCCGCTATCCCGGCCGGTTGTTTCTTCGTCCGCCGTGTCTTCAATCTGTGCGGTAAGTACGTTGAATTCCCTGCCCTGGGCATGGGCCAGATTTACCTGATAACGTCCTTCCGTGTCATATTTGTCCACCGCCTGCTGCAAAAGAGAAAGCACATCCTCCCTGCTTCCTAAGTTTACCATGTAATTATTGATTTTCACGGCATAGGAACGGTGTGTGGTTTCTTTAATGTTGTGCTCAAGCACCTGCTTCATGCGGGACCGGACGGAATCTTCGTCATCGATTTTGCCGACCAGCACTGCCTGCCCCCGCAAATTCATATCCACGTCCATAAATACCAGCCCGTCCCTGCCGGAAACTAATTCCTTGCGGGCTTCCTGGAGCAGCTTTTCGGCAGTTTCTTTCTCCGCAACCACTCCCACTTCTTCACCGTTTAAGGAAACGGTAAACATATTCTCCGCAGGAGCTTCCCATTTTACATAGGACGGAAAAAAGAGAGCGGCGACAACAAGTATGCCGCCTGCCACTTTCATATATGTGTATTTTAACCTTTTGTGATACCGGGTAATTTTCATACTAATTCTTTTTCCTTACGCTGTAACCAAATGTACCAATCTTTTTTCCCGTGGTCATATAAGTGCCGTGGGAATATACAATGGGGTCTGCCATTTCCAGATGAAAACGGTTCTGCTCATCCATGTATTTTTCATCCGCATGGACGCAGACCACCTCTGCCATAAACATATCGTGTGTGCCCAAATGCTTCACTTCGGTAACTTTGCACTCTAAATTCACAGGACTTTCGGCAATTAACGGTGCTTTTACCTTTTCTCCCCGCACGGGCGTCAGCTGCATGGCTGCAAACTTGTCCACATCCCTGCCGCTTTTCACGCCGCAGTAATCCGTGGCAAAAGCCAGCTCCTTCGTGGTCAGGTTTATCACGAATTCACCGGTTTCTTTTATCATATGATAGGAATATCTCTCCGGCCGTACGGATATGGAAACCATGGGCGGGTCGCTGCAGATGGTGCCTGTCCACGCAATCGTAATGATATTCTGCTTTCCTTCTTTGTCAGCCACACTGACCATAACAACCGGTAAGGGATATAGCATATTGCCGGGTTTCCAGATTTGTTTGCTCATGCTGCCTCCGTGTTTATGGATATGTAATAAACTGTTTTTGCCAGTCGCTTATAAAATGTGTATTTACAGAATGTGAAGGTATACTAAAATCTGAAATACCAGTCCGGCACAGGATGCCAGCAAAGATACCAGGGATACTACCAGAATGGCGTTGGTTCTTACGGACAGGTAACCAAAGCTCTTTCCGCTGTTCTCATTCTGTTTGTCGTTTTCGTCAATAACAACCGCCTGCACATTGCGGTATACCTTTACGTTTTCCTTGTGTACGTGATCGGTAAGCTGTGCAAATTGGTCGTTCTGTACCTTCTGTAATTCGGCAAGCAGTGCCTTTACTTCTTCCGTATTGCCGTTTCCTGCCTGCATCTGCTCAATCTTTGCCATGGCGGTGCGGATGAGCTCGTCCGTCTTTGCGGCGCCCTGTTCTGCCTTGGTAACACTCTGCTCGGCGCGTACCACGGTCTGTGCCGCCATGGATACGCTCTTTTCGTTGCGTTCCACAACCTGCTCTAAGCGGGTATTGCTTTCATTCAAGCGTTCTAAGCCTTTGTCCATCTGGGAAAGTCCCTCTCCTAAATGGAAGGTGCCTTCGCTTAAGCCGATAACACCGTCACTGATATTGGTAGCGCTCTCGTTCAGACGATTGATGCTGTCGCCGAGACTTGTCATGCCCATATTCAGTTTGGTAACCTCTTCTTCAAAGGAAGCGCTGCTACCGCTCGTTTCGGAAAGACGTCTGATTTCCTCTTCCAGACGGTCTGCACCGGCGCTCATTCTGCCAATCTGTTCCTTTACCTGTGCAACCTGCTCTTCCATCAGGGATGCGCTCTGGGTCAGTCCCGCCGTGCTCTGGTCAATCGCCGCCGCACTTTTTTCCATGCGTGCCGTGCTGTCCTTTCCCTTTTCGTTTTCCTCCTGAATGTCCTTCAGCAGATCCTCATATTCCGCCATCTGCTCCCGCAGCATGGTAAGCTCTGCCGCATCGGCTGCCGAGTTGGCATTTATCATCTCCTGAGCTGTCAGCTTTTGTGCCAATTTATCAATAAAGGTATCCATATTTCTTCCTCCCGGAGTAATAGGGTAATTTTCACCACATATAATATACC
>ERZ1034976.2847-NODE-2847-length-11401-cov-3.837564_pt1 | contig 11401 bp, 10 predicted proteins | sample MGYA00520623_ERZ1034976 | MGnify/ENA primary metagenome ERZ1034976 (study PRJEB33766, sample SAMN09781774) | gut metagenome | biome: gut microbiome | host: Homo sapiens | place: Madagascar | study: EMG produced TPA metagenomics assembly of the PRJNA485056 data...
GCTATGCGGACAGATTAACGTAAAGTTTTGGCGGATTAAGCTTTACTAATCGAGCTCCTATAAAACTTTCACGAGTTTTCGTAAAAAACTTCAATCCGAAAAAAGACAATAGATAAGGGCACAAAACTATGCACACTAATATTTCTCTCCAACAACTTCGCTACATCATTGAAGTTGCCGAATGTGGATCTATTAATGCAGCAAGTCAACAGCTCTATGTTTCCCAGCCAACCCTTTCAGCAACCATTAAAGATACCGAACAGGAGCTCGGCATTTCTATCTTTAACCGCACCAACCGCGGTATTACCCTCACAAACGAAGGTACCGAATTTATTGGCTACGCACGCCAGATTCTTGAGCAATTTGACCTTTTTGAAGCCCGCTACACCAACACCCACTCTTCAAACAGCGGAAGGCTTTCCGTCTCATCGCAGCACTATGCTTTCTGTGTGCAGGCTTTCGTAGATTTAGCAGAAGAATGCCACGAAGAAGAGTATGACTTTTCTTTGCGAGAAACCCGAACGGCAGATATTATCGAAGACGTAAAGGACTACCGAAGCGAACTGGGCATCCTCTACATAAGTGACTTTAACTCAAAGGTGCTCACAAAAGCATTTAGCGATGCGGGCCTCACGTTCACGCCGCTGTTTCAAGCACATCCGCACGTTTTCGTAGGTAAGCATCACCCCCTAGCTCAGCACCAAAGCCTTACACCGGATGATCTGCAAGAATTCCCTCGCTACTCTTTTGAGCAAGGTACTAACAATTCCTTCTTTTTCTCAGAAGAACCGCTAAGCCATTTGCCCCATCGACAAAACATTACCTATTCAGATCGTGGCACACTTACAAACCTTCTCACCAATCATAATGGCTACACTATTTCTACTGGTGTTCGAAGCGGCGAAATGGGACAAAGCGACATTGTAGCAATACCTCTTGAAGTAGAAGAGACCATGACCGTAGGATACGTTTATCACGCCGAGCGTTCACTTTCTCCTTTAGCAAAGCGCTACTTGGAAAAACTACGCATGCACATCGAAGCGAATCCCACCGTCAACACGTATTATCCCTACAAGCAATAGCGAATCAAAATAGCTATTTCACGTTATTTCAGACCGGCCTCGGAGCAGAAAGCGCTCAAAGCAGACACCAATCGCTCCACATCATCACGCACCGTATCATACCCAAAACTAATGCGAAGAGTGTTTCTACCAAGCGAAAGAGGAATCCCTGCCGCCTGCAAAGAGAGCGGATGTTTAGGGCGCCATGTTCCTGGCGCTACTGTCTTATGGTTTGATTCACAAGCAGCCGCTTTAGAAATATAGATTTTTCGATCACTGAGATATTTCAAAGCTTTGTCGTTTTTCATACCAGGAACACTGATGTTGCAGATATAAGGAGAGCCATCTTCGCGAGAATTGATAATAACCGAGGGGATCTCTTCATGTAGTCGTTTAACGGTATAGTGCCAGATATTACGCATCGCTTCGTTGTCCGCCTCGCGAGAACGATACGCCAGTCTCATAGCTTCTGCAAATCCCGCAATAAGAAATACTGCTTCAGTTCCAGAACGGAGCCCTCGTTCCTGACCTCCCCCGAATGCCGTAGTGAACATCTTTGTTCCACGCTTCACGTACAGCGCACCGATGCCTTTAGGTCCCCCAATTTTATGCGCCGAAAACGAAGCAAGGTCCACACCCCAATCATGGAGGGGCAAGTCTATCTTTCCTAGCGCTTGAACAGTATCAGTGTGCACCAATGCCTCCGACGCATAGCGATCGCGCAAACGACAAACCTCCGCCACTGGCATACAATAGCCCAATTCATTCTGGACCGCCATCACCGAAGCAAGGGAAGTTTTTTCTTGAAAAAATCTCTCACATTGTTCTAAATCAAAATTGCCTGCTACCGCATCAACATAAGAAACCGTCCATCCCTCTCGCTTTAATCCACGAACGGAACGCGTAACGGAGGGGTGCTCCAGTGCTGATGTGATAATCTGCCCTGCATCAATTCCGCGAGCACGACAAGCACCTCGAATTGCTAAGTTATTGGATTCAGTACCACCTGAGGTGAAATATATTTCGTCAGGATAAACAGAAAGAGCCTCCGCAATTATCGCGCGGCTCTCTTCCAAGAGCGCATGCGAACGCCTGCCGAGCGCGTGTAGAGCTGAAGCATTACCAAAATCTTCTTCGAGCACTTTTTGCATAATGCGTACTACTTCAGGACGAGGTTTTGTAGTCGACGCATTATCAAGATAGGTCAGCGTATCGCATGCTTCACCGCTCATTGTATAACCTCTCTAAACCTGCCCTCATACGTCTACATCACATTCGTCTACGTCACTATTGCTAGCAACACGGCCTCATCGCAATTTTCGCGACCGCGTCATCATTATTCATGCAGGCTTTTCTCTACCACGTAGCACTCTTTGCTCTTATGAGATCTGCTTGATCGCTACCACTTCTTTACTACCTGATGTTCAATGGAACGAACTTGTGCGATAAGCTCGGGAGAAGCTTTTCTCCCCATGTGTTCAGGTGAATTCGGGAGAAATAGTCCTTCTTTTTCACATTCCTCAAACGCACGATCGAGCGCCTCAGCTGCCTTTTGCGAAAGTTCTTCTTCCACCTTGCAAAATATTTTCACCAGTGCCTTCGCCTCTTTAGTAAGAGATGACCCACTTGCCCCTTGACGAATAAATAGTTTCAGCCCCAGTGCTTCTTCAGTTTTTTTAACTATGCGCCACGCCTTGCTGTACGCCATACCCATATCTTGTGCAGCACGATTAAGTGAACCTAATCGATCAACACCCTGACAAAGCTTCACTACTCCCAATCCAATACCAACTGCTTGGTCTGAATCGTTCGTCTTCAAAAACAGCCTCACTCGTGCCGTCACATCGTCACGTTGCATAGCCCTCGCCCTTCCGAAACACCTAAAAGTATTGTCTGATGTCTTTGTTTCTCATCTTTACTTTACGATTCGTTGGAGCTCTGGAAGCGAGGATCTCGAGCAATGGCATCAAGACGAGCCGTAACCACCTCTTCTACCTCATAAGAAAAAGGCCTCAGTGATTCTTCAATAAAAACCGTTCGGATGTAATTACCGCATTCATCACAGGTAGCAATGCGATGGCCATCATCGCCCTCTATATTGAAGTAATGCAAGTGCCCCTGATTATGAGTTCCACAACGCGCACACCGTATTCGATCAAAATCCCACACCGTACCGCATTGCTGACAATACAAGGTTCTACCTCGTCCATCGGTGGGGCTGTCAGCACCGCCCACTTTTGCAAGCGCAGGTTCACTTCCACAAACTGGACAGCGAAGAGGATTATGGTGGCATTCATCCCCTTTAGGGAAACGGTCTTTCAGAATATTGGCAATTCCTTCCAATTCCACACGAAGTGAAAGCATTGCAATCAATACGACCATATTTGAAAGCGAACCACTATCGAAAACCTCTTGTGCCAATTCGTATGTTTTCTCAGAAAAGAGCGCAGGATCACTTCCTGCCAGAGCAAGATTGTCCTTCGGTAAAACCTTCGCAACTTCTAGCGACAAAAGCATGGTGGCATCCTCATCGGAAAGCAAATTCGATTGAGCCACGTATTCTCTTAAAGCAGTAAAAATCGACCTAAAACGCTCTTCATTTATAGTTGCGGGGGCAATACGCAGCAAGGGCTGATCACTATTCCATGCCTCAAGCAACTTTTCGTCAGATGGCATTTGATAGTGCTTGGACGCAGTAAGCGGACCCGTTGACCAACGATCCATCTCTTCCCAAAGCCCTTCGAAAAAAGCAAGGCGTAATTTATCCGTTTCGTCGAGCGTTTTGTTATAAGAATCAATTACGCGATGGATTAGTTTTAGGTTCATAAATAAGTCCCCTTACACTTAAGGTTGAACAAGGCCACCCCGCAAAGCAAGGTGGCCTTACTTGTTTTAGAAGCAATACTTACTTCTCGATAATGTTTTCGCCCTTGTCAATTTCTTTACGTGCCCAATGTCCCCAATGATAAAGTGCATCAGATTCAGACACATAGCCATCGCCCCACATAAGTTTCCAGGTACGACGATAAGGCTGGAACAAACCGGACCCCAAGAAAATATGTGCAAGACCAAATACCGCAATAAGCAAGAAGCCAATGTCATGGATAAACAAGACAACTGCATAAGCTTCTCCAGGAAGGGTAAAGATGGTCGTACCAAGAAGCATTACTACACCAGTAATAGCCATAATAGCGCCAGAGAACCACAGCATACCGTCTGCAAAACGCTGACCACTCTTGGTTTCATCCTGATCAGGCATGTGAATCCATTTTGCAAGGAACAGATAAGGCAAGAAGAGAATCATCCATTTCTTGTCATCGGAATTCCACTTAGCAAACAGCTCTTGGAAAATGTGCTTTGCTCCCTTAGGTGATTTAATAGCACTGATAAGAGGAACCGCTACAAAAACCACCCCTAAAACGCGATGCGACATACGGAGTACAAAGACGACATCCGAACCTGCTAGTTGCGTAAGAGGAGGAACGAAGACAAACAACCCGCTAATGCAAAGCCAAATGCAACTAATTACCGTAATGCCATGGGTCAGGCGAGCTTGAAGAGAATGTCGCTTAATGTAACGCTCAGTTCCTTTACGTTTACGTTCAGCAACAAACTGAGCATCTTTTTCAGCAGCTTCAGGAGAAACTTGAACTACTTTCTTACTCATCACGACCTCCCTTCCCGAGATTCTCGAAAATATGCTCCTTAACGGTCATGTCGTCAGCAGGATCGCCATGCTTTACAACCTCACCTGTTTCAAGACTGATGGTGTCTTCGGTTTCTTCGTTGTAAACAAGCTTGTCACGCTTATAGCCAATACCCAGGGCAAACATAGCCGCTAGACCAGCAACGGTAACGCCTGTTACAACACCAGTAACCGGCTTAATAATTTCGCTCAATTGCGCAACAGGATTAATCGCAGGATCTGCAATTTGGCCATGGGCTTCAACGCCATACTTCAAAACCTGAATAACATGAAGTCCATCCATCTGCGAATCGCCATACACTACCGCATCTTCATAGCCGTGCTCATGCAGCCAAGCCACTCGCTCATTTGCGAGGCTAAGCATTTCTTCGCGATCACCAAACTGCAGCGCACCTGGCTGACAGGTAGTCACACATGCAGGTTGCATACCATTTTCAACGCGATCAAGACAACCAGTGCATTTGTTAACGGTTCCTTTTTCACCGTGATAACGCGGAACATCATAGGGACAAGCTGTTACACATCGACGACATCCAATGCATTTAGATTCATCAACTGAGACAAAACCTGTTTCCTCATCCTGAGATAATGCCCCAGCAGGACAAACTGAAACACAGCCAGCATTGGTGCAGTGTTGGCACGCACGACGACCAAATGCCCACTTCACGCCCTTAGATCCTCCCTCGTGTTCAGCGAAGGTCACTATTAAGCGTGTATCACCATTAAGATCAGCAGGATTTTGGTAAGTTCCCGTGAAAGTGTTTTCGTTGGTCCCTGTAGGAGAAGGCAAATCATTCCAGCATTTACAAGCAACCTGGCATCCTTTACATGCCGTGCACTTGGAGGAATCAAAGTAAATTGCTTTTTCTGACATATGCTATCTCCTCCTTATGCTTTCTCGATGTTTACAAGGAATGCCTTGTACTCAGGCGTTTGCGAGTTGGGGTCGCCCACATTAGGGGTAAGATCGTTAACCACATCACCAGTGCCGAACAAATCCGACCAACCAAAGTGATGAGTGAGACCCACTAAATGCTGCGTGTTTCCATGAACCGTGAAAGGCTTTATACGTTTGGTAACTACCGCACTCACCTCCACTGATCCACGATTATTCCAAACACGAACCGTATCACCACTTGCAATACCCTTTTCGCTGGCAAGCTCTTCACTGATCTCTACAAACTGCGAAGGCATAGCTTCTACCAGAGCAGGACAAGCGCGGGTTTGACCACCAGTTTGCCATTGCTCGGTTACCGAATAGGTGGTTGCGACAATGGGATAATCACTTACTGAACCATGCTTGGTGGACTCGTTTTCAGCAAACTTCATACAAGGGTTGTTAAGCAAACCATTAAGAAGATTGGTCTCGACAGGAGTTTCGAATGGCTCGAAGTGCTCAGGCAGAGGTCCATCTTCCATGCCGTAACTTTCAAGGCGACCATTTTGCTCCCACAGCATGAAGAACGCCTTATTGTTTGGAGGAACAGGGTCGTCGCCCTTCTTCGCTACAAAGTCTGCTGCATCGTTTAAGACCCAGCTATCGCCTGTCCATTCGCACAATACTTTATCGGGATTCCAAGGCTTACCGTTGAGGTCAGCAGATGCACGGTTGTACAAAATTCGACGATTGTTAGGCCATGCATATGCCCAGGTTGAGTTCAAACCAAGCCCTGTCTTGTCGGAATTATCACGCTGGCCAATAGGCTGCTGAGCTGGATCAAGAGGAGCGTCATTGTTAGACCAGAAGCCACCATAAATCCACATAGCGCAAGCAGTAGTACCATCAGCCTTTAAATCCGAATATCCCGCAAGCAGAGCAGTCTGAGGATTATCGGAAGTGGTGTTGCAATTGGTTCCTTCGATGGTATAGCCATTTAAAGCCCAAGCAACAGGACGGGGATCAATCTTGCCATCAACATAGTAATCCCACTTGGTATTCAAAATAGGATCAGGGTTCGCTCCGCCCTCTTCGCGATACAAACGACAAATCTCCTGCCAAAGCAAATCGATCATTTCATAGTCGGGCTTTGCTTCTTCCCAAGGATCTACCGCCTGATAGCGCCACTGCAGCCAACGACCAGAATTAGCAATAGTACCAGGCTTTTCATAGATCAAAGCGCAAGGCAAGAAATACACCGAAGTATTGATTTCGGCAGGATTCATGTCGGGCGCTTTCCAGAACGTTGCCGATTCGGTAAGAACCTGATCTGCCACAACCAACCAATCAAGTTTTGCCATGCTCTGGCGAACAAAACTTGCATTGGGAGCACTATGACAAGGATTCATACCCCAGTTAAAGTAGCCCTTAATAACTTCTTGATCCATCAACTCAAACGTTGACATGATCGTGAAATCAGGACTTGATGGAACTTTAGGCCACCAATCGTAACCATAATCATTATCGACAGTAGCCGCATCGCCAAACCACTCTTTCAAGCTTGAAATCAAGAATTTTGGTTTGTTGGTGTAATAGCCATCACAATATGTTTCGCCCTCAAGCCATTTACGCAATGAAGCACGCGCAGTATCGTTTGGCCACTTCAGATAGGCAGGATGTTCATTTACCAGCATACCCATATCGGTAGCACCCTGAACATTAGGTTCGCCACGAAGCGCATTAACGCCGCCACCAGGAACACCAATGTTACCTAACAAGAGCTGCAACACCGACATAGCACGCGTGTTCTGAGCGCCGTAGGTATGTTGAGTTTGACCAAGCGCATACAGAATGGAGCCCGCTTTGCCTGCCTCACCTGTTGAAGCATAGGTAGAATAAACCAACTCAAGCGTTTCTTTATCCATGCCACAAATACTGCAAACCGTATCCATGTCATAGCGAGAGTAATGCTTTTTGAACTGCTGGAATACACACATAGGATCCTGTAGAGTCATATCCTTTTTCGGAACCTCTACCACAGGAGGAGTAAACTCAGGAACACCAGGAGCAACAGCCCATGCATAATCGCCATCCGCTGAAGTATCCCACTCTGATTCGCTTTCAATCTGATAATGCCAGGTTGTATTCGAGTACTTTCCTGTTTCCTCATTCCAACCGCTAAAGAAGCCTGTCTCAGGATCGAATTCGTATTCAGGATCAAGAAGATAGCTTGCATTGGTATAGTTCAGCACATAGTCATGCTGCCACAAATCGTTTTCAATAATGTAGTTATAAAGCCCACCAAAGAACGCGATATCCGTACCACTTCGAATAGGACAATAAATATCAGCTTGTTCTGCAGTACGCGTATAACGTGGATCCACTACGATCCAAGTAGCACCATTATCGTGTGCTTTATGAATCCAGCGCGAACTAACTGGATGGTTTTCCGCGCTATTAGAGCCGATGTTCATAATGACATCGGAATTTTGGAAGTCGCACCAATGGCTCGTCATAGAGCCGCGACCAAATGAAGCCGCCAGACCGGCGACGGTAGGACCGTGTCAAACTCGCGCTTGGTTATCGATCGCAACGACACCAAGCGAACGCATTGCTTTGAGTATCAAATACTCTTCTTCAGAGTTTTGCTGCGAACCACCCAAACTCGCAATGCCAGGAGTGTAGTTAACGGTGAGATTATCGCTATTCTTTTCAACGAAAGTAGCATCTCGCGTATCTTTTACTTTACGTGCAATTTCAGAAATTGCATCCTGCCAGCTGATAGGCTCCCATTCGCTTGAACCAGGACGACGAACAAGCGGGGTGGACTGGCGCTTCGGGTTCTTTACAATTTCATTCGTTGCAGGATCAACAATGTTGCGAAGCTGAAACATTGTTGCGCCCTTCGGGCACAAACCGCCTTGGTTGATCGGGTGGTCAGGATCGCCTTCCACATTGATAAGTTCGCCATCACGAACAGAACATACCGAACCACAACCGCCCGCACAGTAGCAGCAGATATTCGTATATTCTTCGGTGTTGACAAGCTTCCACTCGGAAGAGGATTCAACCGCCAAAAGCGGTGAGGGAGACATGAACTCGTAAGCCATACTGGTAGCAAAAACCGCACCTGCGGCTTTCAGAAAGCTACGACGCGACAGTTCCATTTCCACTCTCCTTTCCTTCTTGTCTTACTTAGCGCTTTGCATCTAAGCGCACTTTCGCTAGGGTGAGTGTATCGCGAGTTGATCCTGGTACGTCATGGCAAGCACCTACCCGCCTTTAACACTTTCGATAAACGGCAAATAAGCGGCAATTATTCTTTACCAAGAAGATCTAAGAAGACCCTTAAGAACAGTTTTTACCAGCACTAATGGCAAATAATTCCTTGACAGTCCACTCGCATACCGTTCGAGAAACACCCGTTGGACACAAGGCGGATCCAGCATAAGAGCTGATATACTGCCTCTTAATGACAGCCACAGGGAAAAGATACGAATAGAGAGGAGAAAGAGGTATGCCGCACTTCGAATGTGATCCAAATGGTTCCATTTCATCAAGTAAGCAAAATACAGATACGTCACAGAACGCTTCCTTTGCTCCTCTTCCCTTTCATTCTTCTAAAAACCACGAAAGCGATTTTTCTCATACCTGCCCCCCTTCGTGCAACAACACATCCCTCCGCACTAATCAGTCATGTTTGGGCGCTCACTCAACAGAGCTTGAACGCATACGCTTAACTCAACTTACTTCAAAAGGAGGTTGAGCAGCGAAGTGGGGTCCGGGCGATCTCAGAGACATACTTTCTTCTTTTAATAAAGCAGGATCCATTCCTGTTGATAGTCGATTATTGCTTGGTTACGAGACAAATGACGATGCTGCCGTATGGAAGATAAACGATTCAACTGCTGCCGTACTAACAGTAGATTTCTTCACCCCCATCGTAGATGACCCCTACGAGTTTGGCTGTATAGCAGCAGCCAATGCCCTCTCTGACGTTTTCGCGATGGGCGCGCAACCTCATGTCGCTCTTAACCTCTTAGCTCTTGATGCAAACTTGGGATCAAGTGTTGCATCCGCTATTTTGGAAGGCGGCGCTACTAAAGTTCGCGAGGCAGGCGCTTTTGTTTCGGGTGGTCATACCATTGACGACCCAGAACCGAAATATGGTCTGTGCGTGTTTGGTAGCGTTGACCCCCATCGCATCATGCGAAATAAAGGTGCTCAGGTAGGAGATGTGCTCTATTTAACTAAGCCACTAGGAACTGGCATTTTAAGTGCTGCTTTCAAAATTAATCATATTTCTCAAAACGACCTGCAATGTGCCATTGAATCTATGAAAGAACTCAACGCCGCAGGAAGTCATGCCATGATTGCCGCTGGAGCTCATGCGGCAACCGATATTACTGGATTTGGATTAGCGGGACATCTTTGCGAAATGCTCAAAGCAAGCAACTGTTCTGCGGAGCTCGACTTTAATGCCCTTCCGTTATTTGATCATGTTTGGGATTTATCGTGCGCCTATTGTCGTCCCGGCAAAACCTTTGCAATCATGGATGACCTTGAAGGCTTTATTAATCAGGGCAGTCTTGATGATGAGATCTTCGATAACCGTCTGGGCGTATTGTGTGATCCTCAAACCTCTGGCGGGCTTTTGGTCGCTCTTTCTCCTGACCATGCAGATGTTTTCGAGGAAGATTTCAAAGCACAAACAGGACGCACGCCGACACGCATAGGTTCAATTATCGAAGGGAATGCGGGAACCATTCGTTTTAGCGACAGTTAAACCAATTTACAATGCTGCTACTCGTTTCAACGACAACGAGATGAGTTTCTGTTGCAACTCTACCTCTCACCAGCAAGAATGCTTGTCTCTTAAAAGTCATAGCTCTCGAGACAATCGCTTCTTAGAACGTTTAGCTCCTAAAACGTTTGCCTCATAAGTCATAAGTGGCTTATCACTCAGAACACTTGCCTCTAAGGCACTTTTTCTTAAGCGGTACGAAGCTTCTTGAGGCAGCACCTAAGAGCCCGAATAGCCTGGCGCACTTCTTCTTCAGTATTGAAATAAGAAAAACTCACCCGCACCACACCATACTCTTGAGTACCAAGGCTTTTATGCATAAGCGGAGCGCAATGAGCCCCCGCGCGGGTGCATATATCAAAATCTTGCGCAAGCATATCTGCTAATGCCGACGAATCTATTCCTTGAGCCTGTAGTGCAACAATACCGCATCGGTCAAAAGAATTGTTACCTCCTACAATTCGAACACCCTCGCACGAACGCAATTCTTCTTCAAATAAGTCCGTCAAAGCAACAAGGTACTTATGAACCGCATCCACTCCAACCTCTTGCAAAAAAGCAACGCCTGCAGCAAGACCAGCCAGACCATGCGCATTAAGCGTACCCGCTTCAAGTACTTCGGGCATAAACCGCGGATGACGTTCATCAAAAGAATGAATACCCGATCCCCCCTCCATTAGAGGATGGATCTCTAATGAAGGATCTACATACAAACCACCCGTACCTTGAGGCCCTCCAAGACTTTTATGCCCCGTAAAGCACACCACATCAGCGTTCAAATCATTAAGAGAAAATGGATACGAACCGGCAGTTTGAGCGGCATCAAGCACAAATAAAGCACCCGCCTCATGCGCCAAGCGAACCATACGGGCGATATCGTAAACATCCCCCGTAACATTAGAAGCATGCGTTGCCGCTACAAGCGCCACCTCATTGCAAGAAAGCACCTGTTC